>Ga0068877_10003133_pt1 | contig 13183 bp, 14 predicted proteins | sample NOAtaG_FD_66437 | JGI IMG/M metagenome (GOLD analysis project Ga0068877, IMG submission 66437) | Freshwater lake microbial communities from Lake Erie, under a cyanobacterial bloom - NOAA_Erie_Diel6S_1000h metaG | ecosystem: Environmental > Aquatic > Freshwater > Lake | place: USA: Ohio, Lake... | reverse complement strand
GCGCGGTCGGGAGCAACCCGTGGCAATGCGCCACGCAGGCGGTCTGGGAAAGCATCCACACCCACAGCATCAACGCCGCCCATGGGCGGAAGGCGCTGGCAGGATGGAGTGGTCGATCACCCATGGTCGATCCATGTATCGGAGCCCAACCCCGGATCGTCAAGCGCCGGCCTCGGGGCGTGATGGTTCAGTGGGTCAGGAACTCGTGGAGAAAGCCGCAGTGGGCGCAGATGAAGCCCTGGGACATGGCCTCCTGCCAATCCACCCGCATGCCGGTGGCGCTGGCCGTCTGCCGGCGGAGGCGACGACGATGGAATTGGTCCCGCGAACAGTGGTGGCATCGGAGGGGTTGCCCGTCGATCTCGATCCGGGTGGGTTCGTCGGAGAGGGATTTCATGGACGCATCCTGGGGGATGTCCTTGGATATTCCTCCTAAACCTGACGATCAATCGAAATGATGCATCCCGGGGGCGGGTCTCCCGGCGCCCAAGACGCCTCAGATGCAAGCTTGATCCCCGGCTTGGGATGGGACTTCATCGCCCGCAGTCCGGTCGTGGCGGCAGCCCGTAGGGCGGTCAGGATACAATCCCTTATGGTACGTTTGAAGGACATCGCGGCGGAGGCTGGGGTATCGGTCATGACGGTGTCCAAGGCGCTGCGGGACAAGCCGGATCTCTCGTCCGCCACCAAGGCCCGGATCCAGGCGTTGGCGCGTCAGATGGGGTACGTCCCGGACGTGTCGGCCAGCGGTCTGCGCAACCGCAAGACCCGTCTCCTGGGCCTGGTGATCCCTGCACCCACCGACCCGGTCTACTCGAGGGTGCTCCTGGCCCTGGAGAATCAGGCGTATGAGCGGGGTTATGACCTGCTGGTGGCCTACTCGCTGGGAAGCACCGAGCGTGAGGAATCGGTGCTCCGGCGCTTCATGGCCCGACGGGTCGACGGGGTGTTCATCGCCCCGGTGTACCGGATGGCCTCGTCGGCCCCGATCTATGAGGATCTGGCCAAACAGGCGGTGCCGACCGTGCTGCTCGGGCACAAGGCGACGTTCTGCCAAGGCTTCACCAACGTCGAGACCGACGACCTCGGGGCTTCCGCGGCCATGACCCGTCACCTCCTGTCGCTGGGGCATCGTCGCATCGCCTTCCTCGCCGGACCGACCCATTCGCCCTGGGCGCAGGAACGTCTCGAGGGCCACCGAAGGGCGCTGCGGGAGGCGGGGGTCGTTCCCGACGACCAGCTGGTCTTCCACGCCGGATCGACGGTCGAGGAGGGCGCTTCGGCCGCCCTGCAGTTCATCCAGGAGAATCCCGGTGCCACGGCCCTGCAGGCGGCCAACGACCTCGTGGCCATCGGGGCCGCCGATGCCCTGCTCAACCAGGGGGTGCGCATTCCCCAGGACCTGAGCGTCGCCGGGTTCGGCAACGTCCTGGTGAGCGAGTTCTTCCGGGTGCCGCTCACCACGGTGCGTCAACCCAAGCTCCGCCTCGGATCCGTGGCGATGGACCTGATGCAGCGCCTGCTCGACGGCGAACGGCCGGCCTCGGTCCGGATTCCCGCCGAGACGGTGTTCCGCGCCAGCACCGCCGCGGTCGTCGTGCCGGGGCCATGACCGGCTTCCATGGCCGGGCGTTCCAGGCCCGGCCGCCCCGTCAGCGCCACTTCTGCGTCTTGAGCCAGGCCAGCAGGTCCTGTGTCCAGGCATGCGGGTTGTCGAACCCGGGGGGCTTGGCCCCGAGGCCGATGCCGTGGGGTTTTCCGTCGTAGAGATGCAGCTCGAACGGCACCCGCGCCTTCCGGCAGGCGGTGGCAAAGGCCATGGAGTTCTCGATGGGCACCGCCGCGTCGTCGCGCAGCGACCAGAGGAAAACCGGCGGGGTGTTGGTCGTCACCCGGTTCTCGTTGGACAAGTCCTCGATCGATTCGGCCGCGGGCTGGTCGCCGAGCAGGTTGCGACGGGACCCCGCGTGGCTGAACGGGCCCATCGAGATCACGGCGTAGCACAGGACGCCCAGGTCCGGGCGGCTGCTGAGGCGGTCCACCGGGTCGGCGGCCTTGGGATCGCCGGCATCGTGATGGGTCAGGAGGGTGGAGGCCAGGTGCCCGCCGGCGCTGCTGCCCATGATGCCGACGCGCCCCGGATCCACGCCCCACTCCGCGGCGTGGGCGCGTACCCAGCGGACGGCCCGCGCGGCGTCCTGCAGCATCGACGGATGCCGGTAGCCGTGGCTGCCGAGCCGGTATTTGAGCACGAAGCCATGGATGCCTTCCCGGTTGAGGAATTGCGCGTAATCGCGGCCCTCATGGGAAGCCAGCGCGCCATAGCCGCCGCCCGGCAGGATGACCATCACCGGCCTCGGGCCGGAGCCCTTGTCCGAGGCGTGGAGGGTGAGCGTGGGGGTGTCGGGCTCCGCGGTCCCCCGCGCCCCGGGCACGGATCCCGCAGGCCAAAGCGGCACGGTCACGGGGTCGGCGCGCAACATCGCGGCCACCCCCAGCAGGGCGGAAAGGGCGGCCGCCGGGAACCGGTGGCGGAAGTTCATGCGGGTCATGCCCGGAGGATGTCCCCGGAACGCGGTCGCCGACAAACGTCAATTCATGCCGGTCTGTCGGCGGCCGGGGTCCGTCGGCCGTCGGCCGATCCGGACATGCGATGCGGCCCTCAGCCGAGGAAGTCGGTCTCCTCCGGGCGGACCACGAGCACCGGGCAATGGGTGTGTCGCACGATCTTCTCGGCGACGCTGCCCATGAGCATGTGACGCAACCCGGTGCGGCCATGCGTGGTCAGGACCAGGAGGTCGACCCCGAGATCCGTGACGGCGCCGACGATCTCGTGCCAGGGACGGCCGATCCTCACCGAGACTTCCGTCTGCCTGGCCGTGTCGAGCCCGGCGGCGAGGTCGAGCAACTGCTTGCGCACGGCCTCGACCTGGCGGGCCTCGTCCTCCGGCGAGTACGGAGGCAGGTACCCGTACTCGGGCGGGAGGACCATGGGCTCGATGACATGGATGACCGTGATCCTCGACCCGAAGGTCGAGGCGAAGGCGTCAGCGTAGGCCAGCGCCTTCCTCGAGGCCGCCGAGAAGTCGGTGGGAACCAGCAGGTGGCGGGGGTGCAGTCGGGCGGGTTTCGGGGCGGGCAGCGGTGTCACGGCCCGATGTCCCTCGGGGGTGGTCACCAGGAGTTGCGTCGTGGTGGTGGCGGGAGTGGCGTGGTTGGGATGCTTCATGGGATCGGGGAGGCTCTGGGCGGTTGGGGTGGTTACCGGACGTTCACGCAGCAATTGATGCCGCCGAAAGGGTTCGAGACGGTGACCGCCGATCCCGGATCGGCCATCCAGCGCCCGTCGACGACGAAGAGGTATTCGTGCATGCCGGGCTCCAGTTCGAGCGTCTTGACCCAGCGACCGTCTCCGGTGGCGATCATCGGCGTCGCCGACGGGTGCCAGTCGTTGAAGGTCCCGGCCAGGAAGACGAGCGTGGCCTCGGGATCGAGGAACGTGAAGTGGACCGGGCGATGTGGCCTGGGAGTGGGTGTCGGCATCCCGGCGGGCGGCGTCTTGGCTGCGGGTCTTCTCTGCATGGCTGGTTTCGATTCCACGATCCATCATCGCTGGTCCCGATGGCTCGGCCACGCTCCGGTTGTCCGCGTCAGCGCCAATCTTGCGACTTCGGACCCACGTCTCCCCGGTTGGTCCCGGCGCGTGGGGAGGTCCCCGCAAAAACAGGGGCATGCCCTGCAACCGGCGGAGGGCATCGGGAGGGTTTTTGCCCCAGCTTTGGCTTGGGCACACCGCTCCCGGCAGGCTGCCGGATGCGGTGGACTTCCCCGGACATCCACCGAAATGAATGCCTCGACGACCTTCAGGACCGACGCGATGCCACCCCGGGGAGACTTGCCCCGGAGGATCGCGCCCGGGGTGCACGACTATGGTTCCAGGCGCTGGGTCTACACCCGGTGTTCCGGATTCGCCCGCGGCCTCGCGGTCGGCGTGAACCTCTCCCCGGGCGGGCACTGCGACTACCAGTGTCGGTATTGCCGGGTTCCCGGATCTCCGCCGGGTCAGCCGCCCGGGGTCGATGCCCTCGGCTTGGCGGTCGAACTGGAGGAGATGCTGGTCTCGATCCGCTCCGGCATCCTCGTCGGTTCCGCGTCCGGCCCGAGACTCCCGGTCGAGTGGAGTCGACCGGGGCAGGTGATGCTCAGCGGCGAGGGGGAACCGACCCTCTGCCCGAACTTCCTGGAGGTGGTCGAGACCCTGGTCCACATCCGGGCCCGGGGGCGTCACCCGTTTTTCCGCTTCATCCTGGAAACCAACGGGTCGGGTCTCGAGCGCGCCGATGTCCGGGAGGCCTTGGGCCACTTCACCGTGCAGGACGAGGTCTGGTTGAAGCTGGATGCCGGCACGGGGGAGCGCTTCCACCAGATCAGCGGTTCACGGGAACCGTTCGATCGGGTGCTTTCGCGGATCGCCGACCTAGGACGACAGCGGTCGGTGGTGCTCCAAAGCCTGTTCGCCGCGGTGGACGGGCAGCCCCCGGCCCGTTCCGAGATTTCCGCCTACCTCGGTTGCCTCACCCGCCTGAAGGACCTGGGGGCGATGATCCACCGGGTCCAGATCCACTCGGTGACCCGGTCTCTCAAGGGATCCGGGTGCACCCACCTCCCGCTCGGAAGCCTTTCGGGCATCGCCCGGCGGGTCCGGCTCGAGGTCGGTCTCGAGGCCGAGGTGTCCTGAGGCTCGGCGTCCTGGCGCCAACCCCGGGTCGGATCTCCAGCGGGTTTGCCATCCGCGATCCCCTCCGCCCGTGGGGGCCCGGGACCTAGGGAGAATCCCTAGGAGGGTCAGGGAAACCACCGTCGTCCGGATCGGTGGGTCCGCCCAATTCACGGGCCCCGCGGGGGCTGGATACTTTGGGGGCGTGCACCATTCCTGGTGCCCGCAACCGCAAGAAAGGCCCACCCACATGAATGGCGATGGAGAGATGATCGAAACGTTGGAGCATTCCCCCCTGTACCAAGGCTACCAGAGGGCGTTCACGGCCACGACGGGACTGCCGCTGGCCCTGAGGCCCGTGGTCACCTGGCAACTGCCGCTCCACGGCAGGCCGGCCGAGAACCCGTTCTGTGCCATCACCGCCGAGCGCAGCAAGACCTGCGCGGCCTGCCTGCAACTGCAGGACCGGCTTGCCAAGTCGGCCACCCAGGGCGCCTGCACCATGACCTGCGGCTACGGCCTGAGCGAGACGGCGGTGCCGATCCGGCTGGGGTCGCAGACGATCGGATACCTCCAGACGGGCCAGGTGCTGCTGAACCGGCCGACTCCGGCCCGGTTCCGCCAGGCGGTCGAGGAGGCCCGCCGGATGGGGGTCGACCTCGACACGGACAAGGCGAGGGACGCGTACTTCTCGACGCCGGTCCTCTCGCGCCAGAAGCTGGATTCGGTGGCCTCGCTGCTCGGTGTCTTCGCCGACCACCTGGCCATCCAGAGCAACCAGATCGCCGTCCAGAAAGCCTGCGCCGAACCCCCGGTCATCACGCGGGCCAAGCGCTTCATCGAGGAACACCACCGGGAGGACATCTCCCTCGGTCAGGTGGCCGCATCGGTCCACACCAGCCTGTTCTACTTCTGCAAGCTCTTCAAACGGCACACCGGGGTGTCCTTCACCGAGCACGTGTCGCGCCTGCGCACCGAGAAGGCCAAGAAGCTGCTCCTCAACCCGAACCTGCGCGTGAGCGAGATCGCCTACGAGGTCGGGTTCCAGTCGCTGACCCACTTCAACCGGGTGTTCAAGCGCATCCTGCGTGAGTCGCCCACCGAGTATCGTCAGCGCCTGCAAGCCGCCTGATCCGCACCCATGCCCGGGATGGCGCCTCGTGGGATTGTGTCGCGCACGGACGCCGCTTCCGGCACGATGACCCCATGGCGGTCAGGCGGTCGGGTTCAGGAACTGGGGTTCGCGGCGGGAAGGCATCTCGGCCGGCCCGTGCGGGCGCCCCGTCCGGCGGGGCCAGGCGCGCACCCTCTCAGGCGCGGTCGCCCCTCGGGGCGGCCGGCGCGGACGCGAGGAACCCCGGGAGGGACGCCCCGGAGGTCGATGCCACCCGGCGTGAACTGCGCGATGTGAAGGCCGCCCTCGACGAGCATTCCATCGTGGCGATCACCGACGCCTCCGGCACGATCACCCACGCCAACGACAAGTTCTGCCAGATCTCGGGGTATTCGCGGGAGGAACTCCTCGGCCGGAACCACCGCATCCTCAATTCGGGACACCATCCGAAGAGCTTCTTCGTCGATCTCTGGCGGACGATCTCCCGGGGAGGCATCTGGCGGGGCGAGATCGTCAACCGTGCCAAGGACGGTTCCCTGTACTGGGTGGACACCACCATCGTCCCGTTCCTGGGAACCCACGGCAAGCCGGTCCAACACGTCTCGATCCGGACCGATGTCTCGTGGCGCAAGCGCCTGGAGCGCGAGATCCTCGAGGCGGGCGAGCGGGAACGCCGCCGCATCGGGCGCGATCTCCACGACAACCTCGGTCAGCGCCTGACCGCCCTTGAACTCGGGGCCCAGGGCCTCATCGGAACCGTTTCCGGCCTGTCGGCCGAGGCCGGCCAGACGCTCCGTCACCTCGCCCAGCAGCTCCGGGAAGCCGTCGCGCAGACCCGGCGCCTCTCGCACGGGTTGTCGCCCGTGTCCCTCGAATCAGGCGGACTGCTGCATGCCCTCCTCGAGCTGGCCGAGGGCACGCTGGCGCTCACCCGTGTGGAATGCCAGTTCGTGAGTTCCAAGGTCGAGGCCTTCCCGGATTCGGCCACCGCCAGCCACCTCTACCGCATCGCCCAGGAGGCGGTGGCCAATGCCCTGAAGCATGGGCATCCGCGGCGGATCGTCATTTCCCTGACCCGGAGGCGCGACCGGGTCCTCTTGGAGGTGTCCGATGACGGCAGGGGGTTCGACGCCTCGTCCGCCTGCGGGACGGGATTGGGCCTGGGGGTGATGCGGTATCGCGCGGGCCTCTTCGGCGGCGCGCTCCAGGTGAAGTCTTCGCCGGGGAAGGGCACCCGGGTGGTCTGCTCGGTGCCGATGCCGACATGAAGACCACCTCCCGGCCGAAACCATCGCCTGGGCCCGTGCGTCGGCGGGTGTTCCTGGTCGATGACCATCCGATGATGCGCGCCGGGCTTGCCGCATGGATCCGCTCCCAGCCGGACCTGGAGGTCGTCGGCGAGGCGTCCGACGCCCCGTCGGCTCTCGGCGCCGTCCCGGCGGCCCGTCCCGACCTGCTGGTCACCGACCTGACCCTCCCGGGGCGATCTGGTCTCGAGTTGATCAAGGACCTGCTGGCACAGCTGCCCGGACTGCCGATCCTCGTCCTCTCGATGCATGACGAGTTGGTCCATGCCGAGCGGGCCCTCCGGGCGGGCGCCCGCGGGTATCTCATGAAGGAGGCCGGGGGCGAGCGCCTTCTGGCGGCGATCCGCGAGGTGCTCTCGGGCAGGGTCTCGGTGAGCCCGCGCATGGCCTCGGTGCTGCTCGATTCGCTCAGCGGTCCCGGGCCGCGGGGCGGCGGTTCTCCGATCGGCCGGCTGAGCGACCGCGAGTTCGAGGTGTTCCAGCGGATCGGACAGGGTTTGACGCCCCGGGACATCGCCCGGGAGATGGGCATCAGCGTGAAGACCGTCGACGTGCACCGCGCCAACCTCAAGGCCAAGCTGTCGTTGCCGCACATGAGCGACCTCGTCCGCCATGCGGTCCAGTGGGTCGGCGGGGCGTCCGGAAGCTGATCGGGGAGCGGTGATCGCTCCCTGCGTGCCGGGGGGCGGTGGAAACCCGTGGCGGTTTCACCACTCGCCCGCGGGGCCGAACTGGGGCAGGTTCGCCGCGATGAATTGGATGGAATGGATTCAATCGCCGCAGGCCTGGATCGGCCTGGCCACCCTCTCGTTGCTGGAGATCGTGCTCGGCATCGACAACCTGATCTTCATCTCGATCCTGTCCGGGAAACTCCCGGCGGAGCAACGCGACAAGGCCCGACGTCTCGGCCTGGCCCTGGCGCTGATCACCCGGATCCTGCTGCTCTGCTCGCTGAGCTGGGTGATGAGCCTGAGCAACCGTCTGTGGGATGTCTCCATCGGCGGATTGCCCCTGCCGAACACCGGCAAGGACCTGGTGCTGGCTGTCGGCGGCCTCTTCCTGATCTGGAAGAGCACCAAGGAGATCCACGAGAAGGTCGAGGGCCATGCCGAATCCGGCCGGCCGTCCAAGGCCCCGGGTTTCGCCTCGGTGATCGTCCAGATCCTCCTGCTCGACATCGTCTTCTCGCTCGACTCGGTCATCACCGCCGTCGGCATGTCCAACCAGATCCCGGTCATGATCGCCGCGGTGATCCTGGCGATGCTGGTGATGCTCCTTTTCGTGAACCAGATCGGCGCCTTCGTCGAGAAGTACCCCACGATCAAGGTCCTCGCCCTGGCGTTCCTGATCCTCATCGGCACGATGCTGTTGGCCGAGGGCTTCCACCAGCACATCAGCAAGGGCTACATCTACTTCGCCATGGCGTTCTCGGTCGCGGTGGAGGTCATCAACATCCGGGTCCGCGCCAAGTCCGCCTGATTCCATGCCCCTCTCCATCCCAGAAATCCTTGCCGACGAATCGCTGCGGCGCCACGAGTTCCCGGTCGCCCAACGACAGGCGTTCCTGGCGCATGCCGGCGTCTGCCCGCTGCCGAGGCGGGTGGCCGAGGCGGTCCGCTCACACGCCGAGGCCTGCACGGCCGACGACCAGGAGGAGGCGCTGGCCCCGGGAGTCGTGGGCCAGATCCGACGGCTCGCGGCGGGCCTGATCGGTGCCAGCCACGACGAGGTCTCGCTCGTCGGGCCGACCTCGCTGGCCCTCAGTCAGGTCGCCGCCGGGTTGCAGATCCGTCGGGGCCAGAACGTGCTGATCTACCACGACTGCTACCCGTCGAACGTGTATCCGTGGATGGCCCTGGCCGACCGCGGGATCGAGGTGCGCCTCATGAACATCCGGGAACTCGGCAAGGTCCGCGTGGTGGATGTCCAGGGGCAGGTCGACGAGGACACCCGATTGGTCGCCCTCGCCAGCGCCCACTACCTGACGGGTTGGCGCATCAACATCGAGGCCATCGGCCGGATGCTGCGCGCGAAGGGCATCCTGTTCTGCCTGGATGCCATCCAGACCCTCGGGGCGTTCCCGACCCCGGTGGCCAACGTCGACATCCTCGCGGCCGATGCCCACAAATGGCTGCTGGGACCCTGCGCGGCCGGGATCCTCTATGTCCGCAAGGAGGTCCGGCCCCAGATCCGTCCGGTGGTCCACGGGTGGCACAACCTCCAGTGCCCCGACTACCTGACGCAGGATGACCTGGTCTTCCACGAAGGCCCGCGCCGCTACGAGGCCGGCACCCACAATTTCCTCGGACTCCACGGCCTGAAGGCCGCCCTGGAGCTCGTCCAGGAGGTGGGGGTTGGGGCCATCGCGGCCGAGTTGGCCCGCAAGCGGCTCTGGCTGGTGCCACGACTCCAGGCCCAAGGATACACGGTCCTGCAGGGTGACGCCCATCCAGACAACGCCGGCGGCATCACCAGCGTCCACCGCGAGGGGACCGACTTGAAGGCCCTGCACCAGAAACTCCGGGAGGCCGGCGTGACCACCTCGCTGCGGATCCTTCCCGGCGGCCAGGCGGTCCTGCGGCTATCCCCCCATTTCTACAACACCGACGAGGAACTGCAGCGTTGCCTCGACCTGATGCCGTGATGTGGTCGGCCGGACCGGTCTGGTCCGTATCTGGCCGTTGCCCGGGGGGCGCACGGTTCACACCACGGCCACCGGGTTCTCCAGGCGGCCGATGCCGTCGATCTCGATGACCACCCGGTCACCGGCCTGCAGGGTGAACTCGTTCGGCGGCACGATGCCGGTGCCGGTGAGCAGCATGCTGCCGAAGGGGAACTCCTGGCAGCGATGCAGCCAGCCCCGCAGCTCGGAGAACGAGCGCTTGATCTGTGACACCTGGGTGGCGCCGGCGAAGACCCGGCTGCCGTCGCGGTGGATCTCCATGCGGATGCCCCAGGAGCGGGCCTCGGCCTCGTCCACCCCGACCCGGATCCATGGGCCGATGGCGCAGGAGGCGCTGTAGGTCTTGGCCTGGGGCAGGTACAGCAGGTTCTCCCCCTCGATGTCGCGGGAGCTCATGTCGTTGCCGATGGTGTAGCCGACAGGTTCGCCCCTGCGGTTGAAGACCAGCACCAACTCCGGCTCGGGAACGCTCCATCGGGCGTCATGGCGGATGCCCACCGGGCCGCCGGGTCCCACCGCCTTCCATCCCAGCGACTTGAAGAAGATCTCGGGACGGGGCGCGTCATACACCCGGTCGTAGGCCGTCGCGCTGAAGTCGGACTCCTCCATGCGGGCGGCCTTGCTGCGCAGGTAGGTCACCCCCGCGGCCCAGATTTCCTGCTCGTTGACCGGAGCGCCCATCAGGGCCTCCGAGATCGGCAACCGCATGAAGCTCCGGGCGGCCAGACGCTGGATCCTCCCGACGAGGTCCGGCTGCTCGAGGGCATCGGCCGGCGAATGGATGCCGACGGAGGTCAGGTCGATGACCTCGACGTCGTCGAAGGTGACCCCGGTGCGGAGGGTGGTGCCGGACTTCGTGCGGTAGCAGCCGATCTTCATGGGATCGAGCCAACACGGTTTTGAGGCCGGACTCAATCCCCGGGCGCAGGGGTTCGCCGGTGGGGCGCGGCCGCGGTTCCGGGCCGATGCCCGGCACGATGGCCGCTCAGATGCCCTCGGCCCAGTGCGGGGCGGAGTGCACGGTGGAAACCTCCGGTCCCATGCCGTCCGCCCCCGCCGACAGGACCCGGTATTCGCGGATCTGGAAGCTCACCGGAACGCCCTGCTCCAGACCGCATCGGAGGAATTCGTCCTTCGAGATGCGTGTCCGCAGCACCAGGCCCGACGGGGTCTCCAGTTCCAGGCGCATCTGCACGCCCAGGAAATACACCCGACGGATGACCGCCTTGAGCGGGTGTTCCGAGGGGGCGGCGGACACCTGGACGGCATAGGGACGGAAGCCGACGCGCAGCGTTCCGCCCTCGGGCACGCCGTGGGCCGGGAAGGCCAGTTCCTGGAGCCGGGCCACCCCTTGGCGCACGGTGAGCTCAAGCACGTTGAGCACACCGATGAAGCGGGCCACGAATTCGTTGCGTGGCTGCTCGTAGACCTGGCGCGGGCTGCCCACCTGCTCGAGCCGTCCACGGCTGAAGATGACGATCCGGTCGCTGACCTCCATCGCCTCCTCCTGGTCGTGGGTCACGAAGAGCGTGGTCACATGCAGTTCGCGGTGCAGCCGCACGAGCCATTCGCGCAGCTCCTGGCGGATCTTGGCATCGACCGCGCCGAACGGCTCGTCGAGCAGCAGCACCGACGGTTTCGGTGCCAGGGCCCGGGCGATGGCCACGCGCTGGCGCTGGCCACCGGACAACTGGTGGGGCAGGCGGCGACCCAGGCCTTCGAGCCCGAAGAGCCGGAGCAGTTCCCCGACACGGGTCTCGATCTCGGCCTTGGGGACCTTCCGGATCTTCAGCCCGAAGGCGATGTTGTCGAAGACACTCATCGTCTTGAACAGGGCGTAGCTCTGGAAGACGAAGCCGATGTTGCGCTCCTGGACGGGCACGTCGTTGACCCGTTCACCCCGGACGAGCAGGTCGCCCGAGGTGGGCACCTCCAGGCCGGCGATCATGCGCAGCACGGTGGTCTTGCCGCCGCCGCTGGGACCCAGCAGCGCCACCAGTTCGCCGTCGGCCACGGTCAGGGAGACGTCCTCGACGGCGGCCACGTCGCCGAAGCGTTTGGAGACCTGTCGCAATTCGATGCTCATGGGAGGGAAGGGGAATCGGATTGGCCGTGGGCGTGTTCGATCGCCTGGCGGCGTTCCAGCCACGTCTTCAGGCCGAGGGTCACCAGTGCCAGGATGGCCAGCAGGCTGGCGGCGCTGAAGGCCCCCACGGCCTGGTACTCCTGGTGCAGTTTCTCGATGCGCAACGGCAGGGTCTCGGTGACGCCGGAGATGTGGCCGCTCACCACCGAGACGGCCCCGAACTCGCCCATCGCCCGGGCGTTGCACAGGATGACCCCGTAGAGCAGACCCCACTTCACCGAGGGAAGCGTCACATGCCGGAAGGTCTGCCAGCCGCTCGCCCCGAGGGTCAGGGCCGCCTGCTCCGCGTCGCTGCCCTGGGCTTCCATGAGGGGGATCAACTCGCGGGCCACGAACGGGAAGGTCACGAAAAGGGTGGCCAGAACGATGCCCGGCACGGCGAAGATGATCTGGATGTCCCGGGCGTCGAGCCATGGACCGAGGATTCCCTGCGCGCCGAACACCACCACATAGATCAGGCCCGAGACCACGGGCGACACCGAGAAGGGCAGGTCGATGAGCGTGATCAGGAGGGCTTTCCCCCGAAACTGGAACTTGGCCACCGCCCAGGCGGCGATCACGCCGAAGACGAGGTTCAGCGGCACGCAGCAGGCGGACACCAGGAGGGTCAGACGGATCGCCGCCAGGGTGTCTGGGTGGTCCAGGGCCTTCAGGTAAGCCGCCCAGCCCTTGGCCAGCGCCTGGGCGAAGACGTTGGCCAGGGGCAGCAGGAGGAACACGCCCACGAAGGCCACCGCCACGCCGATCAGCAGGCGGCGCATCCACGCCGGTTCCTCGATCCCGCGCCGGGACTTGGAATCATCGGCCGTGCGGGCCGCCCTGGGAATGGCTCCGGCCATGGTCAGCGCTGGAATCGGCTCGCCCAGCGTTCGAGCAGGTTGATGGTGACGAGGATGGCGAACGAGGCGCCCAGCATCACGACGGCGACCGCCATCGCGCTGGCGTACTCGAACTGGTCGAGCCACCCCATGATGACCTGCGGGGTGATCTCCGAGACGTAGGGCTTGTTCGTCGAGATGAAGATCACCGAGCCGTACTCGCCGACCGCGCGGGCGAAGGCGAGGGCGAAGCCGGTCAACAGCGCCGGCAGGAGCGCCGGCAGGACCACGCTGCGGAAGGTTCGCCAGCGCCCGGCCCCGAGGGTGGCGGCCGCCTCCTCCAGCTCGACCTCGAAGTCCTCGAGGACCGGTTGCAGGGTGCGGACCACGAAGGGCAG
>Ga0068877_10003128_pt1 | contig 13194 bp, 8 predicted proteins | sample NOAtaG_FD_66437 | JGI IMG/M metagenome (GOLD analysis project Ga0068877, IMG submission 66437) | Freshwater lake microbial communities from Lake Erie, under a cyanobacterial bloom - NOAA_Erie_Diel6S_1000h metaG | ecosystem: Environmental > Aquatic > Freshwater > Lake | place: USA: Ohio, Lake... | reverse complement strand
TTCTCGATCGACCGCCTGGGCAAGACCGCGGCGAAGTTCGACCGCGTGAAGCTGCTCTCCTTCAACGCCGATGCCATCGCGGCACTCGCCGACGATGTCTTCGACCGCGAGCTGACAACCTGGGCGGATCAGTGGGAGCCGACCTTCGCGCAGCGCCTGAAGCACATCGACGGCCAACGCCGCCAATCCCTGATGCGAGCCTGCAAGCCGCGCTGCAAGACCCTCCGCGACGCGGTCAAGGTCATGGATTTCGCCCTCACCGCTGACGATCAGGTCGTCTTCGACCCCGCCGCGGTGGCGAAGGCGAACCTCGCCTCAGGAGCAACGGGGCACACCGCCGTGACGAAGTTCCGCGCGATGCTGAGCGAACTCTCCGCCGCCGGCAGCTTGGAAAGCGCCTCCATCGACGCGTGGATCAAGTCCTACGCCGAGGCGAACCAGCTGAAGATGGGCGACGTCGCCCAACCGATCCGCGTCGCCCTCACCGGCACCACCGTCAGCCCGCCGCTCGGTGATGTCGTCAGCGTGCTGGGCATCGCGGGTGCCATCACGCGCGTTGATCGCTGCCTGAAGATGTGAAGCATGCCCGATTCTCCGCGAGTGATAAACTCGCCTCCGATGTCCACACCTTCCGCACGAGCGGCCGAACTCACGCAGCATGCCGAGGCCGGCGAATCCCGCGGGCCCGGCGGCGGCTACGCCCCCCGTACACGCCTGATCCTGTGGGTCGTCGTGCTCGCGCTGCCGGCGCTCGGCTTCACGCTTATGCACCTCAGCGGGCAACTGCCCCTGCACAGCGTCCTCCTGAGCATCGCACTCCTCGCCGCCGCGCTCTGGACCACCGAACTCATCGACCCCGCCGCCACCGGCGTGCTCACCATCGCCCTGCTCGCCGCGGGCATCGGTCTTCCCGCCAGTGTCGGCGCTCCGTGGGCGACCGTCGTCGCGCCCGGGGGCAAGCCCATCACCGGCGTCGGGACGGTCCTGGCTTCGCTTTCCTCAGACGTCATGCTGCTGATGTGGGGCAGTCTGGTCCTCGGCCGCGCCAGCCTCGTCACAGGCCTGAGCGAACGCATCGCCCTGATCGTTCTGAAGCCCTTTTCCTCGTCGCCGTCCATGCTTGTCGTGGGTCTGCTGATCTCCAGCGCCCTGCTGAGCATGTGGATGACCAACACGGCCTCCGCCGCGATCATGCTCGCCGTCGCCGCCCCGATCATCGTGCGGTGCGATGCCCTCGCGCGTGCCGCCGTGCTCGCCGTCGCCGCGGGGTGCAACCTCGGTGCGATCGCTTCACCCGTCGGGACCCCGCCCACCGCCATGGCGATGCAGCAGCTCCGCGAGCTCGGCACCGGTGTCACCTTCGCGCAGTGGCTCCTCTTCGGTCTTCCCTTCGCGTGCGTTCTGCTCTTCGGTGCGTATCTCACCATCAGGCTGCTGGTGCCCATGCAGCGCCGCTGGAGTGTCTCGGTCTCCAACCCGCTGATCAGCACCACCCCGCACGACACCGCTCATCACCCCGCAGTTCGCCATGCGAGCCCAGCCCAGTGGTTCACCGGCTTGGTCTTTCTCGCCTGTGTTCTGCTCTGGATCTTCGGCTCCTCGTGGGGCCTCACGCCCGGCGTGGTGGCCCTCTGCGCCGCCAGCACCCTCATCGTCTCCGGCGTGGTCAGTGTCACCGACCTGCGCACCCTGCAATGGGATGTGCTGCTGCTGATCTTCGCCGGCCTCTGCCTCGGTGAGATGCTCGACCGCACAGGCCTCGCCCGTCTCGCGGTTGAAGCCTTCTCACTCCACACCCTCTCACCCGCTCTGTTGGTCGGCAAGCTGGCTGTCATCTCCATGATCCTCTCCGCCTTCATGAGCAACACCGCCGTCGCCGCTCTGCTCCTTCCCGCGGCGTTGTCGATCGTGCTCGCCGCCGCCGGCACATCTGCAAACGCTCCCCAACTGTCCAGCGAGACCACTGACGCTCTGTTCAGATCCGCCTTCGCCGTGGCGATGGGTGCCGCCTCCGCCATGCCCCTGGCGGTTTCGACTCCCGCCAACGCCCTGTGCTTCTCCAGCGGCGCCGCTCATGCTCGTGATTTCCTCATCCTCGGCAGTGTCGTGGCGGTCCTCGGCGTGCTCGTCTGCATTGCGCTCGAGTTGCTCGCTTGAATCTCACGGATTGAACCAACCCCTCCGCACAGAGAACGAACGGAAGGGTTTTTCATGTGACAGGCAGCATTTCATGGTGTAACTTCTGCGTGTACTCCGCCGATCTACCCCTCCCCCGCTCGATTTTTCAGGAGCACCCGAAATGCCCCGTTCCATGTGCCGCTTCTTGCCCGCTTCTGTTGCTCTTCTCGTGGTCCTCACTGCTCATGCGCTTGCCGGACCGCTCACACCTCCCGTCGGCCCCGTCGCCTCCACGTCCAAACCCATCGGCGAGATCGAACCCCGAATCGCCATCAACAGCGTCAACACCCCGGGCGACAACGACGTCACGCCCAGCGTCTTCAGAATCACCCAGCCCGGTTCGTATTACCTCACCTCCAACTTCACCGTCCCCAGCGCCACCCGGGCCATCGAGATCACCGCCAACAACGTCACCATCGATCTCAACGGCTTCACCATCACCGGACAGTCCGGCTCAACCAACGCCATCGCCATCGCCGGAGCTACAGACAACATCTCCATTCTCAACGGCACGATTCAGTCCTTCACCGGCACCGCCGTCAACCTCCTCACGGTCTCCAACGGCCGAATCGAGAACCTCCTCGTTCAGAACGGCACAAGCGACGCAATCCGCACCGCCAACAGCTACTCCATCAGAAACACCATCGCCCGATTCAACTCCGGTTCTTGCTTCGTCGTCGGTTCAAACACGTCCATGGATGCCTGCTCCGCCTTGAACAACTCCGGCGACGGCTTCAACATCGGTTCCGTCGGTGTCGTCCGCAACTGCCTCGCCTCCGCCAACTTGAACTCAGGGTTCATCGGCGCCGCCCGTGGCATCCTCTCCAACTGCACCGCCAATCAGAACAACCAGGGCTTCTCCGTTTCATCCTTCTCACTCGTCACCAACTGCAACGCCAGCTTCAACACCGCCGACGGTTTCGTCATCAACTCCAACTCCACCGTCATGAACTGCAACTCCACCAGCAACGGCACCGCCGCCGTCGGTGCCGGCTTCAACATCACCGGCAACAACGTCCGCGTCGAGAGTAACAACGCCGTCGGCAACGACATCGGCTTCCTCGTTGCCTCCAACAGCAACCTCATCATCCGCAACTCCGCCTCCGGCAACACCACCGCCTGGAACATCGCCGCCGGCAACGCCATCGGCCCCATCGTCTCAACCGTCGCCTCCGCCGCTGTCAACGGCAGCACCGGCGCTTCCTCCCTCAACACCACCGACCCCAACGCCAACTTCTCGTACTGATCCCGCCCGCCCAGCGCTCCCGCCCACACACCCAACACCTCGCGCCCAACCCCTCCTCCCGCTTCTACCATCCTCTCCCTATGACGACCGACGCATCCAAAGCCCCCGCCCCCGCCCCCGCGCCCTCGCCCGCACGACACTTCATCCACGACCTCATCGACGCCGACATTCAGGCCAACCGCTGGGGCCTGGGCACAGACCTCGCCAAGCGCGAAGGCATCTGCATCCACACCCGCTTCCCGCCCGAGCCCAACGGCTACCTCCACGTCGGACACGCCAAAAGCATCTGCCTGAACTTCGCCATCGCCCAGGCCTACAACGGCAAGTTCAATCTCCGCTTCGACGACACCAACCCCTCCAAGGAAGATCAGGAATACGTCGACGCCATTAAGGACGACGTCCGCTGGCTCCTCTCCGCGTTCAACGCGGGCGACTACGAGACCGGCCCCCACGCCGGCGGCATCTTCTGGGCCTCCGATTACTTCCAGTTCATGTACGACCGCGCCGTCGAGCTCGTCAAAAAGGGCAAGGCCTACGTCTGCCAGCTCACCGGAGATGAAGTCAGCAAACGCCGCGGCACCCCCAGCGTCCCCGCCACCAGCCCTTACCGCGATCGCCCCATCTACGAATCCCTCACCCTGCTCGAAGAAATGCGCGCCGGCAAGCACCCAAACGGCGCCATGACCCTCCGCGCCAAGATTGACCTCGCCTCGCCCAACTTCAACCTCCGCGACCCCGTCCTCTACCGCATTGTCCACGAGAGCCACCACAACACAGGCTCCACCTGGTGCATCTACCCCATGTACGACTGGGCCCACGGCTTCGAAGACTCCCTCGAAAAAATCACCCACTCCATCTGCACCCTTGAGTTCGAAAACCACCGCCCCCTCTACGACTGGTTCATCGCCGCCGTTAACGAAGGCCGAACCGACGACGCCGCAGGTCCGTGGGGCAAGAAGATCCACCACCCACAGCAGATCGAGTTCGCCAAGCTCCGCCCCACCTACACCGTCATGAGCAAACGCAACCTGCTCAAGATGGTCCAGGACAACACCGTCCGCGGGTGGGACGACCCACGCATGCCCACCATCCGCGGCCTGCGCCGCCGCGGCTACACGCCCCAGGCCCTCCGCGCGTTCGTCGAAAGCGTCGGCGTCACCAAAGTCGAAAGCTCCATCGACGTCGGCCGCATGGAGAACGCCCTCCGCGAGCACCTCAACAAAGTCGCCCCGCGCGCCATGGGCGTTCTCAACCCCATCAAGGTCATTATCGAAAACTGGCCCGAAGGCAAAGTCGACAACCTCGACTTCGTCATCAACCCGGAAGACCCTGCGGCCGGCAAACGCACCGTGCCGTTCACGCGCGAGATCTACATCGAGCGCGACGACTTCATGGAAGTCCCCACGCCCAAGTTCCACCGCCTCGCCCCGGGCGCAGAGGTCCGCCTCCGCTGGGCCTACTTCCTCACCTGCACAAGCGTGATCAAAAACGCCGCGGGCGAGATCACCGAGCTCCGCGGAACCATCGACCCCGCAACCCGCGGCGGCGATTCACCCACCGGGCCCGACGGGCAACCCACCAAGAAAGTCAAAGGCACCATCCACTGGGTCAGCGCTCAGCACAGCTTCCCCGCCGAAGTCCGCCTCTTCGACCGCCTCTTCTCCGCTGAAGAGCCGGGCCTGCGCACCGGCAACTGGCTCGACGACCTGAACCCCAAGTCCCTCGTCACCGTGACCGCCCAACTCGAAGCCGCACTCAAGGACGCCCCCGTCGCCCAGCGCTACCAGCTCGAACGCCTGGGCTACTTCATCGTCGACCAGGACACCAAGCCCGGCGCGATGGTCCTCAACCGCATCGTCACGCTCAAAGACGACCTCGCCGCCGCGGCCAAGGGCGAGAAAAAGCCCGTGAGCATCCGCATGTACTCCCTCGCCGAGGCCGCCCACGAGCTGAAGATCAAACAAGACAAGCTGCTCACCGTCATCACCCAAGGCGGCCCGAGCGACTTCGCCACACGCGAAAAGAAGGAACTCACCCTCGACGAAGTCCGCAAGCTCAAGGAATGGGTGAAAGCGAATCCGCTGCCTCGGTGAAGCGTTTGCAGCGAATGTGTGCGTGTTTCAGCAAACAGGAGTGGGGAAGTGCCAATACGTGGAAAGTCGTCGAAGAAGCCCGCACGAACTATCTCCGTTCCCGAGGAGGGCACGATCTGGTCTCTTCCGCTGAAGGACATGGGCCAATGCTCGCTGGTCGTCACGCGAGCCGCCCCACCGGATTCGTTGGTCGACTTTGTCGTTGCGTATCTGCTCCCCGATCTCGATTCGAAGAAGCTCTTGAATCCCCAGTACCAGCGCCCCGAAGCCTGGCCCTGTGCATGGATCGGCTTGATTACCACTCAGGGCTTCCGCAAAGGGCGATGGAAACAGATCGGCAAGATCAGCAACTTCGCCAAGGAAGACTGGCCGGTGCCGCCGTTTGGAAAGGCGGAGATGTCGTCGGTCTTCTCCTCGAAGAACGAAGAACTTCCCGGGCAAGAACGAAACGCATCGTGTATTGAAATCACCGCCGACGAACCGACGATGACGGTGATCGATTGTGTGCCTGCAAGTTTCGAAGAAGCAAAGCAGTTCCCTCCAGTTGAAGCCATCAGCGCTGCGAGCAGACTCGAGGCTGCCGTCGTCGTGTATTTGAAGCAGAAGGTGCCGGGTAACTGGGATCCGAAGATCACGGTGACAGAACTCTCGCCGAAGAAGCTTCAACTTTGGAAGTCGCGCGCCGCGAAGATGCGTGCCGCCGCTCCGCCCACTCCTCATGACTGGCTTCCGCCCGGAAAGAAAACGGATCGGTCAATCCCTCCCGGCACCTGGCTCGGATTTCCGATGCTCGGCGGCGGATTCGGTGCCGCACTTCTGATCGATCGCCCAGCGAAGCATCTCCGCATGTTCTCAGACACGGTGGTAATGGTCATGGGCAAGCGATGGGACCGCTGGCCCCCGATCGACGAGTTGGTCAAACTCAAACCCGACGATGCGATCCTCTTCGCGCACACGAGTTTCATCAGCGTTCGAGACGGTCGTTGGCGAGCGCTCGGCTCACACCCAGACTTCTCCAACCAAGACTGGGTTTGGCCCCGCCAGTGGTTCCGCAACGAAAACGGCACGTTCTCCATCACCGGTCCGGGCAAACGCCAGTACGCTCTCAAGCTCGATCCGAAGATCATCGCCCTAGATCCGAACGCGGGCGAACGCCGAAGCTCGTGCGGATACAGCGTGATCGAACGCGATGCGATGGAGCGGATCAACGGCTGGGTGCATCCAGTCGATGCCGAGTTCTGGATCCGCGAAGACGTCACGCCTCAGCGGCTCAAGGCCTGGCGTTTGATCAATGCTGAGATTGACCGAGCCCTGTCCAAACTGAACTCACAGCGATTCTAACGTCGATGCAAATCTGATCGGCAGATACAGGACCCGCTCAATCTTCCCCATCTTCTCAGCACCTATTCAGGTGCTCCTTTCCCATCCTCCCATAACGCCACCGACCACACTTTCCCGGACCGAGGGGTTTTGCCAGTCTTTTCACCCTTCCGCCAAGAAACCAGCCTGAAAAGCCCACAATTCGGTAACCGCCAGCCTCGAATGCCATAATCAGGATGTGGGAGGAAGGGCCCTCGAATATCTGATTCCTCGCGGATAACTGATCGAGGAGAGAGAAATGGCTATCCGTCCGTTTGCTGTTGTTTCGTCCGCACTGGTCGCTGTCGCCGGTCTGTCGAGCGTCGCCTCCGCCGGCGTCGTCGCGACCCTCAACGCCAACCCCGCCAACTACACCTTCAGCGAGACCCGCGGCCTCGTCCGCTATCGCGTCTCCCAGACCAACTGGGATCAGATCATCGCCACCAGCTCCAACATCACACCCTCCACCATCGTCCAGCAGGCCAACCTCGGCAACAACAACCAGCTCCAGGGCACCCCCTTCAACTTCAACCTCACCCACACCGTCGGCGTGGGCTACTCCTGGACCCTCACCAACACCATCACCAACGCCGTCAGCACCGTCAACTGGACCGCGCCGCACAACGGCTCCAGCCCCACCCAGCCCGTCAACGCCATCCGCTTCTACACCCAGGCCGGCGGCACCCTCCCCGGTGGCGTCGCCTCCGCCAGTTTCTCCGCCACCAACCTCGCCTTCACCGGCGCCACCACCGTCGGCTCGCTGGTCAACCTCTCCCAGTCCTGGGTCGCCAACACCACCAACGGCGAGCCCCCCTCACAGCTCATCGTCGCCGACGGCGACCTCACCACCTTCTCCTGGTCCTTCACCGGCACCGTCGTGGCCAACTGGACCTACCTCCCCGGCTTCACCGCCCCGCAGGGCAACCTCGACGAGCGCCTGAAGCTCGACATCAAGCTCACCAACGCCACGCTGATCCCTGCCCCCGGCGCGGGCCTCGCGCTGGTCATGGGCGGCCTCGTCGCCGCTCGTCGCCGCCGCTCCATCCGCTGAGTTCAGGCTGAAAGCGCCGCCGCGGTCACCACCCGCAAGGCGTCCCCCGGCCTTCACGTTTCTTCTTCACGTGACCCCTCTTTCAAAGGCGCGCACCCTTCGTCGGGGCGCGTCTTTTTCTTGTCTCAAACAACCCTGCAAAGCACGCTCGCTCCTACGTTCGTTCCACCATGTCGAAGCGCCCCAGCGATGTCCCCGCCAACCGCGTCAAGGCCCTCAACCTCGGCGCCGAGTCTGCGAACCTCGCCGAGCTGCTGTGCATCGATTTCGCCAAGCTCTTCGCCGCCGCCGTCCCGCACGCCAGCGCCGACGCGGTCGAAGCGCTCGCCGCCGCGAATCGCGAGAAGCTCGGCATCGTCGCCCGCATGACCCTCGCCAGCGATCTGCTCGCGTTGCACGCTCGCAAACAGCTCCCCGCCCTCGCCTTACACACCAGCGACACCGTCCGCGGCTGGGCCTGCTTCGCCCTCGTCCGCACCGCGAAGCTCACCTTCGCGCAGCGCCTCAAGGCCGTGCGACCCTTCGCAGACGACCCGAACTCCGGCGTGCGCGAATGGGCCTGGATGGCCCTCCGCCCCGCCATCGCCGAGCAGCTCGAGAACGCCATCACCGCCCTCACACCCTTCACCACCGACCCCTCCGCCAACATCCGTCGATTCGCAACCGAAGCCACCCGCCCCCGCGGCGTCTGGTGCGCCCACATCAGCGAACTCAAAGCCAACCCCGCCCCCGGCCTCCCGCTCCTCGAACCCCTGCGGAACGACCCGACCAAGTACGTTCAAGACTCCGTCTCCAACTGGCTCAACGACGCGGCCAAACACCGCCCCGACTGGGTCCAACAGCTCACCGACCGTTGGCAAAGCGAAAGCGACACCGCCGCCACCCGGCGCATCTGCCGCCGGGCCTTGCGTTCGATCACCTGATCAATCGCTCTTGAACTCAACCGTTGAGCAGCCGGCCCGCACTCAAGCGCGGACCATCGCAGCAAACTCACGATACCGAGCGTCGAGCTCCGCCTTCTTCAGCGTCTCCAGCCGCGAGAGCGTGAAGCTCTCGATGTTGAAGCTCGCCACGACGGTGCCGTGCGCCAGGGCCTTCTGGATCACGTCGAAGTGCACACGGTCCTTCACCTCGTGGGCCTTGTGGTTCGCCGCGATGTACCCCATCATCCCGCCGGCGAAGGTGTCGCCCGCGCCGGTGGGGTCGATGACCTTCTCCGCCGGGTACGCCGGGAGCATCGCTACGCCGTCGCGGTGCACGAACAAGCACCCGTGCTCCCCTTTCTTCACCACGCAGAAGGTCAGCTTGCTCTGAGCGATGATCTGCTTCGCCGCCGTCACCGGGTTCTGCTTCCCCGTGAACAGTTCCGCCTCGTCGTAGTTCAGAACCAGCCCGTCGACCTCGTTCAGCAGCGCCTGCAGATCCGCCTTGGCGATGTTGATCCACAGGTCCATCGTGTCCGCCACCGCGAGCTTGCGCTTGGGGAACTGCCGCAGGAACCCGAGCTGCACCGCGGGGTGCGAGTTCGCCAGGAAGACGTACTCGCTGTCGCCGTACGCCGCGGGAACCGACGGCGGCGCTTCCGTCAACACACCCAGCTCGGTGAAAAGCGTCTCCCGGCTGTTCATGTTCTGGTGATACTTCCCACCCCAGGCGAAGGTCTTGCTGCTCGGGCGAGACTCAAGCCCGCGCGTGTCCACGCCCGGGAACTTCGAGAAGACCGCGCGATACTCGGGAGAAAAATCCCCGCCCACCGCCGCGACCATCCGCACCGGCCCGTGGAACGACGCCGCCGCCGCGAAGTACGTGCAGCTCCCACCGAGAACGCGTTCCGCGTGCCCGTGGGGGGTGTACACCGAGTCGATCCCAACCGTGCCGGTAACGATAAGTGCCATAGTCGCCCAGCGTAGCGCCGCAACGTCCGACTTTCACCTGCACTTTCCCCGGTTTCACACCATTCCGCCACTTTCCGCCGCAACATCTTCACCTCGCTCGCGGTATCGTCTGCTGCGATGCCGCTCTCCGTTCGCTTTGCATTCCGCATCCAGCCCTTGGTCCCGGTCGGCCTCGGTCGCTTCACGCGCTCGGGCTTCTTTGCCGCCGGCGTTCTGACGTGCGTGATTCCCACCATCTCACACGCCGCTCCTCCTCAATCTGACGCCCCCGCGACCGCTGTTGCCCCTGCTCCCTCCATCATCCGCTCCGTCGTTCACCACCGCGTTTCAAACGTCTACACCCTCTCCCTCCGAGGCCAGCGCGTCCTCGTTCATCTCCGCCCCATGCCCGAGGCCACCGGCATCTCCCTCTGCATCCGCCTGCTCGGCGGCGAGATCTCCGAAACCGAGCACACCCGCGGGCTCACCGCCGCCGTCGTCTCGGCCTGGACCAACCCCACGATCACCTCATCAGCAGGCGCAGAAAGCCTTCGCTCCGCCGTCACGCCCGAGTCCATCGCCTTCACGCCGCGCACGCTCGACAAGCCCGAAGCCCTTGAACGCGCCCTGAGCACATTCGCATCGATGCTCGCTTCACCCACGCTCGACGAAACGCGATTCACCTCGGCCCATCGCCAAACCCTCTCCCGCGCCCGCGCCGCCGGCTCCCCGGGCTTCGCCGCCGTCGTGCAGGCCATGCGCCAAAGCACCGACCCCCGCGCGGGTGTGCCGCTCCCCGCGCACGTCGAACGCTGGAACCTCGACCTCGCGCGCGAGCACCTCACCGCCCTCGCCAAAGCCGCGCCGATCGAGATCGCCATCGCCGGCAACATCACCCTCGCTCAAGCCCTGCCCATCATTCAGCAGAGCCTCGCGCCCATCATCGATTCGCAGCCCGCCGCGTTCACGGCACCGACGTTTAACCGCGCCGCCGACCGCGACATTTCCGCGGGCGTCGTCGCCGCCGCTTTCCCCGTCCCCGATGGTCCGATCGTCCAGGCCCTGCTTCCGGGCCCGGATATCGACGACCTCGCCGCCGTGCGACAGTGCGCCGTCGTGGCGCAGTACCTGCAAAGCGAGCTCGACGTAGCGTTCAAATCTCAACCACGCCCCGCCAGCGTCATCGGTTCCGTGGTCATCCCCTCCCGCGGCTTGAAAAACCTCGGCAGCATCATGCTCACCATCCGCATGAAAAACCCCGAGCCCGTTCCCGCGCTCGCCGACAACGCCGACAACCAACCACCCGTTTCAACGTATCCGCAGCCCGAGGCCATCGCGGCGGAAGTCCGTTCGGTTCTCGAAGCCGTGCTGACGCGCTGCGCAAACGCGAACCAGATCGACCAGCCCAGGCTGACCGCCGCCATCGACGCAATCACCGCCCAGGCCTCGCAGCGTTTGAGCGACCCGGACTACTGGTCCAGCGTGCTGAGCTTCACGCGTTTCTACGCCATCAACCCCGACGACCTCGCCCACGCCAAGCGCCAGTACCGGGGCATCACCCCCGCGGATATCGCGACCCGAATCGGCGGGTTCGGCCCCGGGACCACCCGCACCCGCTTCGTGGTCTTGGTTCCGCCGCCGCCGACATCGCCCAAGCAGGTGCTGCCGGAAAAGACGCAACCCCCAGACGATCGATAATCAATCGACGCAAATGGATGGATGATCGTTGCAATAAGCAGCATTTTCGCAACAGTGATCCAGCCGGGTACGACCAGCCGAGGCGGCCGGGCCGATTTCGCGTCCTGTTCGCTCTGAAACCGCCCTCCGTGCCGGCGGTCCTCGGTTCGTACGTGGCGGGCGGTGGGGCCCGTGAGCCGTTGACGTCCGGTGGTTTCCGTATCGCCCCAACCACCCAGCCCACCTAGACTTCTCCCCTGTCCTGCTCGCGACCAAGCCCGCGGCGGAACCGCTTGACGCGCCCTGCCCTCCACCGCCTATGTGCCGTGGTCGCTCGGTGCGGTCGGCGTCCGCGTCCGGTCGCGTGCGGGTGTCACATCGCACCACGCGGGTCAAGGTTTCTTTCCTCATGATCGATCACAACCTCATCGCCTCCCTTGGTCTGAACAACGACGCCCTCCTGGAGACCGACAAGCTCCTGAAGGACTTCGGCGGCGGCGTCGCCGGCGGCGACATGGCCTCGGTCCTCGGCAGCAACCTCGCCGACCTGGGCGAAGGTCAGATCCTCGAAGGCGTCATCGTCGGGTTCGCCGGTGATGACGTTGTTGTCGAAGTCGGGTTGAAGTCCGAAGGTCACATCCCCAAGGAAGAGTTCGATGACACCGACGTGAAGATCGGTGACAAGGTCAAGGTCTGGCTCGACCGCATCGAGGGCAAGGACGGGCTCGTCGAGCTCTCCAAGCGCAAGGCCGACCGCCACCTCAACTGGCAACGCATCATCGACACCACCCGCGAGGGCGACGTCATCGAGGGCAAGGTCACCCGCAAGATCAAGGGCGGCCTGCTCGTTGATATCGGCGTCCCCGCCTTCCTCCCCGCCTCGCAGGTCGACGTCCGTCGCCCCGCCGAGATCGGCGAGTACATCGGGCGCACCGTCCGCGCCAGCGTGCTGAAGATCGACCTTGAGCGGAAGAACATCGTCGTCTCCCGCCGCAAGCTCATCGAGGAAGAGCGCGACACCGCCAAGAAGCGCCTCATGGAAACCCTCAAGGAGGGCGACCTGGTCAGCGGCGAGGTCAAGAACATCGCCGAGTTCGGTGCCTTCATCGACCTGGGCGGCATCGACGGCTTGCTCCACATCACCGACATGTCCTGGGGCCGGGTCAACCACCCCAGCGAGCTGCTCAAGCTCGGGCAGAAGATCGAGGTCAAGGTCCTCAACATCGACCGCGAGAAAGAGAAGATCGCCCTCGGCCTCAAGCAGAAGGAAGTCTCCCCCTGGGAGGAGATCGAGCAGAAGTACCCCGTCGGCTCGCGCGTCCACGGCTCCGTGGTCAACATCGTTTCCTACGGCGCCTTCGTCCGCCTCGAGGACGGCATCGAGGGCCTCGTCCACATCTCCGAGATGTCCTGGACCCGCCGCATCAATCACCCCTCCGAGATGGTCCAGCCCAACCAGGAGGTCGACGTCGTCGTTCTCGAGATCGACAAGAACAAGCAGGAAATCTCCCTCGGCATGAAGCAGACCGAGGTCAACCCGTGGGAACTCGTCTCCGAGAAGTACCCCCCGGGCACCGTCATCGAGGGCGCCGTCCGCAACCTCACCAACTACGGCGCCTTCGTCGAGATCGAGCCGGGCATCGACGGCCTGCTCCACGTCTCCGACCTCTCCTGGACCAAGAAGGTCACCCACGCCAACGAACTGCTCAAGAAGGG
>Ga0068877_10003127_pt1 | contig 13200 bp, 12 predicted proteins | sample NOAtaG_FD_66437 | JGI IMG/M metagenome (GOLD analysis project Ga0068877, IMG submission 66437) | Freshwater lake microbial communities from Lake Erie, under a cyanobacterial bloom - NOAA_Erie_Diel6S_1000h metaG | ecosystem: Environmental > Aquatic > Freshwater > Lake | place: USA: Ohio, Lake... | reverse complement strand
GGGTGAGCCACTTTCCCGCGTCTTCGCTTCGCCATGTGCCTCATTATGCAAGCCTTTCGCGTCACATGCACCACTGGCGGTGGGTTCAACTGCCGTTTCTAGGATGAATATGATGGGGTATGGCTGATGATGAAGAACACGTTGAGGACGCTGGCGGCACGAAGGCTTGGCAACGTGTCCAGAGAAGGGATTTTCAGCCGCACCACATTCCGAATGTCACTGTGAAAAAACAAGATGTAGAAACCCCTCCCTAACTGCGGCTCACTGGGTTCAACTTACTTACTCATACCGCAACGCCTCGATCGGGTTCAACTGGCTCGCCCGGTTTGCCGGCAACATCCCAAACACCAGCCCCACGGCAAACGACACAAAAAACGCCACCACCACCGAGATCGAAGAAATCGCCACCCCAAACTCCGGCACAAGCCACTGCGCGATCAGCGGACCGCTCACGCCAACAAGAATCCCCAGCAGTCCCCCGCCGGTGGAAATCAGGATCGCCTCCATCAGAAATTGCGCCAAAATCACCCGCCGTGACGCCCCCACCGCCATCCTCGTCCCGATCTCCTTCGTCCGCTCCGTTACCGTCACCAGCATGATGTTCATGATCCCAATCCCGCTGATCACCAGCGCAATCGCCGCCACCATGATCAGCACACCCGTCAGGATCAGACTGATATTCCGCGCCGTCTCAAGGATCGCCCCCAGGTTGTCGACAAAATACTTCGCCCCCTTCCGGTGCCGCCCCTCGAGGATCCGCTTCACCTCCCCCGTCAACGCCTCCACGTCCTCGGCCCGCTTCGCCTGTATGTACATCGGGTCGATCCGCTCCACCCGGTTGTAATAGCGCACCACCGTGATCGGGATCACCGCCGCCCGCTCCGCCAGCTCGCTCAACCCAAAGCTCTGCACCCGTTCCCGAAAAACACCCGTCACTGTAAACTGGTGATCCTTCAGCTTGATCGTGCGCCCCACTGCCGCCTCCGCTGTTCCATACAACAGCCGCGCCAGCCCCTCGGTCAGCAGCGCCACCTTCGCCCGCTGCCTTACCTCCGTCCCGTCGAAATAGCGCCCCTGCAACAGAATCAGATTGCGCACCATCGGATAATACTCATCCACCCCAAGGATGCTTGTGTCCTGCGGCCGGCCCTCCACACTCAGGCTCGCTGAACTCGACATCGTCGCCGTCACGGCCACGATGCGGTCGGCCAACTGCGCCCGCACCGCCTCCACATCGCTCAGCTTGACGAAATCCGCGTCCGACTGGTCCGACTCCCGGCTGCCACTCTCAAAGTACGCCCAAACCACGTTCGAGCCGATTCCCCGGATCTGATCGAGGATGAACTCCGTCGAAGTCAGCGAGATCGTCACCACCAGAATCACGCTCGCGTTGCCAATCACCAGGCCCAGCGCCGTCAACAGCGTCCTCACCCGGTTCGCCTTCAGCGCCTCCCAACTCGACTTCAGAATTTCAGCAATTCGCATTGCAGCCTCAAATCCCCTTCAGCCGGCCCAGCAGCCGCCGTGCCTCACTCTTATGATCGTCCTCCGGCTTTACTGCCACGCTCAGATATTGCTCAAGCAGCCGCCGCGCCTCCCCAGGTTCGCGCTTCTGTTCAATCAGCAAATTGGCCCGCTCCCACAGATACACCGGTGAATTTGGCTCCAGCTTGCGCGCCTGTTCAAAAACACTCTCCGATTCCTGTCCGCGCCCGCGCCGGGCCAGAAACTTCGCCAGGTCGACAACTCTGCCCGCGTCGCGCGGCGCCAACTCCATGCCGCGCCGCAATTGCGCCTCTGCCGCGCGATAATCCTTCCTCTCCTCCGCCAGCCGCGCATTCGCCCAGCAGCGCTCCACCGGGTCGACGGCCCCGATCTTCTCCACTAGCCCCTGCGCCTTCTCGAGCCCCCCTCCGAGAAAGCCCGGAGCCTGCATGTAATACTCGAAAAGATCGTTCAACGCCTCGATGTTGCGCCCATCGAGCGCAACAGCCCGCTCCAGATGCTGTCTCGTCTTACTCGCATAGCCCGGCGCCAAAAACACGCTGGCCAACTCCGCCCGCCGCCCATAGCTCCGCCCCAGCCACAGCCAGTGCTCGCTGTTGCCCGGCTCAAGCGCCGTCGCCCGCTCAAACGCTTCCGTCGCCTTCCGGTAGTCTTCCATCATGAATTGATTCCGCCCCAGCAGGTTCCACACCCCCGCTCCCCGCTCCTTCAGCGATTCCAGCAATCGCAAACTCCCCGCATAGTCCGCCTTCTCATACAAGAGCCGGGCACGCTCAAGCCCCGGGTCCGCGGCCCAGACCGCCGAAACCAGCAAAACCAAGGCCACCCACAGTTTCAACATAGTAAGTATTCCGGAGCCAACCAACACGCCATCAGCCGGCCGCGCTTTCCCCCGGAGATCACCCCCGAATTTCGTTCAACTGCTTCGTGGCGATGCCCACCGGCCGGTCATTCGGGATACCCGCACAGGCCAGCAGCGTCGTCAACAGGTCTCCCTGGTTGCCCTTCGTATCGGGGAGAAAGCGGCCCGTCTGGATGGCTCCGCCGCCTTTGCCCGCCAGGATGAAGGGCAGGTTCTCCCGCTCATGGTGCATCCCGTCCTCAAGGCCCGAGCCCCACATCATGATGCAGTTGTCGAGCAGCGTCCCATCGGCTTCCCGCAGACCATGCATCTTCTTCACCATATAGGCAAACTGCGCCACGTTGAATTGCACAATCGCCGCCACCTTGCGGATCTTTTCAGAATCGCCCTGGTGATGCGTTTGCGAGTGGTGCTGGTCGTTGAAGCCGAGCTCCGGATAGGAAGCCCCATTCGGCGTGGAGCCAATGTACGTGCTCACCCGGGTCGTATCGGTCTGGAAGGCCAGGATGTTCAGATCACACATGATCTGCATGTACTCGCTCCGCTTATCGCCTTCGGGAATCTTGATTTCAATCGGCGCGGAATCGGTGTCGTACCGCTTGCTCGCGCGCTGGCCCGCCTTCTCAAGCGCCGCCTCCTTCTGGCGGTGTTCGACGGCGGCGATCCGCCGCTCCACCGAACGCACACTGTCCAGGTACTCGTCCAGCTTGCGCTGGTCCGATACCGGCAGGCTGCGCCGCAGTTCCCGGGCGCCGCCGAGGACGATGTCGAGCAGACTCCGGTCGAGCGGCTTCAGCTGAGCTGATTGTCCCCCCGCCCCCTGCTTCTGGAACAGACGGTTGAGCACGTTGCGCGGGTTAACTTCCGCCGGCACCGCCTGCGTCGGCGAGCGGAAGCTGCAGTGGGAGTAGTATGCCTCGTTCAGGCCCTCCTGATTCTCCTTCCAGGTTTGCGGCATCGTCGCCAACTCGAGCGAAGGCAAAATCGTGAACGAGCCAATGTGATTGGCGGCGATCTGATCCGCCGAGATCGCGATGCTGATCTGGTTGCGCTTATCGGCGGCCGGCAGCGTCGCCGTCAGCCAGGTCGAGAGTTCAAGCGCATGCGGCGCGCCGTTGAACGGAGAAATCGGCACACCCGAGATTCCCTTCATCATCAGGCATTGGTCCAGCACCGGCTTGAGCGGCTGCAGCGCATGCGACGCCGCGCTCAGATAGCTCTCGGCGCTGGCCGGCCAGAATTGTTCCATGATCACGCCATGCGGCATATACATGAAGCCCAGCCGCACCGGTGGCTTGTATGGCTGTCCCTTCGTGTCCGCCCAACCCATCGTCTCAAGCAGCGGCAGGCCAAGCGACACGCCCAGCCCTTTCAGGCAAGCACGCCGGTTCAATCTTTTGCTCTGCATCATGGCTGTCTCCTGTTGTCTTCAATACGGCGGTGGGTAAATGGATAACTCGTGACCACGGCGTTCACGATCGACCGCATGCGGTGGTCATCCGCGGCGATCCCTTCCATCATCTTATCGACCACAATTTCGTCATAGCCCTCCAGCCGCCGCCCAAGAGCGTAGGCCAACAGCCGCTCGACGAGATTGCGGCTTATGTCGTTGGCCCGCCCGGCGAGAATCCCCTTGAGATCTTTGGGGCTCGAGAATGATTGGCCCCCGGGCAACTGACCCGCCGCGTCGATCCGCTCGCCGTTGCTTTCCTGCGTCCGCCACTGGCCAATAGCGTCGAAGTTTTCGAGGCCAAACCCGATCGGGTCCAGAATCTGATGGCAATTCGCGCAGACCGGATTCGTGCGGTGCAGTTCCGTGCGTTGGCGCGTCGTGAGGCGGCTGATGGCGGCCCGGTCCTGCTGGTCGAGGGCCGGAACGTTCGGCGGCGCCGCCGGTACGTGTTCACCAAGAAGTTGCTCGAGCACCCACACCCCCCGCTTGACGGGGCTGGTGCGGTTGGGAAAAGAAGTCGCAGCCAGTATGCCCGGCATCCCCAGAAGCCCGCCACGGTTCGGGTCCCGCAATTGTATTCTGCGCATCGCCGGGCCCCTTACCACTTTGTCCAGGCCATAGACCGCGGCCAGGCTCTGGTTCAGATAGGTGTAATCGCCGTCAACGAAGCGCAGCACGCTCTTATCCTCGCGCAGGATGCTCTCAAAAAAGAGGCGCGCCTCGTCGTACATCGCTGCTCGCAGTGCCGGCTTCATCTGCGGAAACACCGCCGGGTCGAAAACCTGTTTGGCGAGTGCGCCGACGCCCAGCCACTGTGCCCCGAAGCCGTCAAACAACGCTCGCGAGCGCGGGTGGTCGAGCAGCCGCTTGGTTTGGGCCTTCAAGACCTCCGGTTCGTGCAGGGCGCCACGGTCGGCAAGGCCCAGCAGTTGATCGTCCGGCATGCTGGCCCAAAGCAGATAGGACAAGCGCGAGGCAAGCTGGTAGTCGTCGAGCCGGACGAGGCCGCTGCTCGGGTTGGCCTCCCCGGCGGGCGTGATGAACAGAAACTGCGGCGAAACCAGAACGGCCTTGAGCATCAGGTGCAGGCTTTGCTGATAGCTTTGCTTGCTCCTCCCGGCAAGGTCATAGGCGGCAACCAGCACATCCACTTCCGCCTCCGTCGGTGGCCGGCGGTAGGCCTTGCGGGCCAGCCCGCGGGCGATTTCGCGGGCCGCCGCGCGACGCCTGGCCGGACCCTCGGGCGCCGTTCCGAATAGCCGTCGCTCGATAGTCGTGGGGGGCGCGCCTCTTGGGGCGGCGATACGTTGCACCACCTTGTCGGCGATCGCCAGATACTGTTCCAGTTGCAGCGGAGACAGCGAATTGAGATAACCCTCGCCGCTAACCTCATCCGGCAGGCTGTCGGCAATCGACGTAGGCACGCCAAACAGATCGTGAAGCGTGTTCGCGTATTCGGTCTTTGTCAGCCGGCGGATGACAAACGGTCCCGGGTCCTGCGGGCTCAGATACTTCACCTTGCCCATCCAGTCGATGATCACCTGCCGCTCGGCCTCGCTCGGCTGCGGGGCTTCTTTCGGGGGCATATCATGCGCCTTCACCCGGGCCGCCGACCGCTTCCACTGTTCCGTGAACGCCGCATGCCCCGGCGCCTTCAGCGCCGGGTCGAAGTTGACACCCGCGCGCGTCGGGCGCCGGTTCTGGTGGCACGGCGTGCAATAAGTCTTGATAACGGGCGTTACGCTACCCCGAAAGTAGGCTTCCGCCTCCGCCTTCCGCGCCTCATGATCGATGGCCTGCCCCAGCGCGCCAGTCGCAAGGCAGAATAGAAAACAGAACGCCCGGGATCGGCTCACGCCCTTAGGTCTATCACAATGACGTGGGTCAGGAAAATCCAAAAACAGATTTCCACTCTCCTCAATCATTTATCCATTCTCTCCGCTCCCACAGTGAAAGTCTTTCACGGATTGAGCGCGCCGCCCTTCTTGCCCTGTCCATCCTTCCAGAGTGGCTTGTTAAACTTGTGCAAAAGTCAATCATGCGCCGCATACTGATCTGGATCGCCGTCATGGGCATGCTCGGGGGGGCTCAGGACAAGAAGCCAAAAGGGCCGGAACTGGAATTCGTTCAGGTATCGGTGCACCGCGTCGACGACCAGTTGCTCGCCGCCGACGGCAGCATAAAGAATACCAGCATCAAGACCTTGAACAAAGTCCAATTGGTCTTTGAGTTCTTTGCCCCGGGCAAACAGTCGATCACCATCCAAAAAGGCGCCCCGGAGCCAAATTCCATCGGCCCAGGCGATCTCGTCGAGTTCCACCTCCAACTGCGTGCCCCGGCGCGGGCCGTCGAGGTTCTCATGGGCGCCGAAGAGGGCTCGGGCCGCGATCTCAGAGTGGGCAAACCGGGCCCTTATCCGGTGGAATAGAGAGATAAAGCACGCAACCATGTTTGAAACGATTCACCCCGCCGAAGCTGTCTCCGGCGCCATCCGCCTCCCGGGCGACAAATCGATTTCGCACCGCTGGGCGATGATTGCCGGCATCGCCGAAGGCAAGACCACAATCCATGGCTTCGCGACCGGCGAGGATTGCCATTCCACTCTCGGCATTCTCCAAGCCCTCGGCATCCCCGTCGAAGACCGCGGCAGTGAAGTCATCATCGAAGGCCGCGGCCTCGATGGCTTGCGCGCCCCCGCGGGCATGCTCGATGCCGGCAACTCCGGTTCCACCATCCGCATGATGAGCGGTATCCTCGCGGCACAACCCTTCGTCTCCCGCATCCACGGCGACGAGTCCCTCGCCAAGCGGCCCATGCAGCGCATCATGACTCCGCTCCAGTTGATGGGCGCCCAAATCGAGGCCACCAACGGAAAGTACCCCCCGCTGACCATCACCGGCTCTCAATTGAAGGCCATCGATTACACCCCGGCCGTGGCCAGCGCCCAGGTCAAGACCTGCATCCTCTTCGCCGGCCTCTATTGCCAGGGCGAGACGATCGTTCGTGAGCCCGTGAAGACGCGCGACCATACCGAACTGGCCCTGCGCATGTTCGGCGCCGACCTGCGCACCGTCGGCCCCGTCATCACCCTCAAGGGCCGCCCCAGGCTCGAAGCCAAGGAACTCACCGTCCCGGGCGACCTCAGTTCCTCGGCCTTCTTCCTGTCCGCCGCCCTGATGGCCCGGCAATCCAACCTCGTCATCGGCGGCGTCGGGCTCAACCCCACCCGAACCGCCCTGCTCGACTACCTCGTCAGCATAGGAGCGGAAATCAAAATCCTCAATGTCGGCGAACAGCATGGCGAACTCGTCGGCGACATCCTCGTGCGCGGCTCAGTCAAGCGCCCGGGCCAGATCACCGGCGCTCTGACAGCCGCCCTGATCGACGAAATTCCCACCCTGGCCGTCCTGGGCGCCGCCACCGAAGGCATTGACGTTCGCGATGCCGCCGAGCTCCGCGTCAAGGAGACCGACCGCATTGCCACCGTCGCCGAAAACATGAAACGCGCCGGGATCCGCATGGAGGTGCGCGAGGACGGCTTCACCATCCCCGGCCACCAGAAGTTCCATGCCGCCGCCTTTGACAGCTTTGGCGATCACCGCATCGCCATGGCCTTCGCCGTAGCCGGCCTTTCCGCCGACCGACCCTCGACCATCGAACGGGCCGAGGCCGCTAGCGTGAGTTTTCCCGAATTTTACGATACGCTAAGGCGCATCACCTCCTAGAACGGCTCACTCATGCCGGAACGCTTCGAACAATTGACGCTTGCCGGTATCGTACACGACCTCAACAACGTCTTCGAGACTCTCTTCGAAGTCCATGACGTACTCAAAGCCGACCCCCGCAACGCGCGTGTCTGCGCCTCCATGCGCCGCACCCTCAAACACGGAGCACGCATCGTCAAGAGCCTCGAGGAACAGGGCGGGATGACCGACCCCGTCCGCCTTCTGGACCAAGTCGAGGCCTTGGTGCGAGACTTTCTCCTCGGCTCGCGCGGGCCCGGCTTGGAAGTCTCCTGCCAGGTAACCGAAGGCTTCCTGCTGCCCGGCAATCGCGGCGCCTGGGAGCGCGTACTGCTCAACCTGCTGCTCAATGCCGCCCGGATGATGCCCCAGGGTGGCAAGATCGAGGTGAGCATGTGGCGCGATGGGGCCGACGTAAAGGTCGAGGTGCGCGACAACGGCCCGGGTATCCCCGCAAAGCTGTTGCCCCGGCTCTTCGAGCCAGGCTTCAGCACCACCCCGCGCCATAAGGGGCTGGGGCTGCATATCGTGCGCACGATCGTCGAAGGCCTCGGCGGCACGGTGGCGGCAACGAACCGCGAAGACGGCCTGGGCGCCGTCTTCCTGATCCAGGTGCCCGCTTAGCCGGTTGAATCCGGCAGCCCGCGGTAGCTCGTGAGCGTGATCGCCGCCGCGGCGAGCGCCGGCTTGAGCCGGGCGTCGGTGAGAGCGGCAAGTTCCGCCGCCCGCGAGTGTTTCAAGCGTGTGCGGGCAGCCAGAAGTTCCGGGCCCAGCTCCCCCGGATGGCACATGAACTCAGTCGAGCCTGCCGGCAGCCATGCCAGCAGAGCCAAGAGATCGTCGGCCGTATAGGCGCCGGTCCAGAGAAAGCCAGCGAAGTGATCGGTCGAGCGCGCCCCATGCGCCGCAAGCACCCGGGCGAAGTGGGGCCGCATGCGCGACATCAGACGATTGGCCAGCCGGGTCTTGAGCGAGGCCGGCCGCGTATCGAGCGGCAGGTCGAAAGGGCGGCGGATGAACGGGATCGCGTATTCCCGGCTGAGCCGCGCTACCGCCTCGAGAACCGGCGGCAGGATGTGTGTGTGCTTGTGCGTATCGAGGTGCGTGGGCCGGATGCCGGCGGCGAGCACCCGCTCGATCTGTGCCCGCAGTTCGGCGTGTATGTCCCAGACGGGCAGGCTCAGCAGTAGCTGGAGGATCGTACCCGGCAGTTCCCGCCCCGGTTGGCTGAGGCTCGCCCCCTGCACCATCTGCAGGTGGACGCCAATGTCAAGCGAGGGATGTTCCCGCGCGAGGGCCACCGCATCGGCAAAGGCCGCGCCGTTGGCCATGAGCGTCGTCGCGGTAAGGATACCTTCGCGATGAGCGCGAACGATGCCGGCATTGGTGTCGCGCGTGAATCCGAAGTCGTCGGCGTTGACGATGAGATAGCGCACTAGAAGAGGGCGAGCTTGATACGGAGGAACTTCTTCGGGTTGGCGCGGAAGTCCTTCATGAGGCCTTTCATCTCCACCGCCGTACCGTCGAGGTTTTCATAGAGCGAGGGGTTGACCAGCAGTTGGCCCAGCGTGCCTTCGCCCTTGTTGACGCGATCGAGGATGCGATCGACCTTGGTGAGGGTGGCCGACAACTGATTGGCGAGGGCCTCGTCCTTGAGCAGCTTGCCGGCCGTGCCTTTCCCAGCGTTGACATCGGCGAGCATGCGGCGCAGCTCGCTGATGCTTGCCTTCGCCTCGGTATAGACAGAGTCGTCCTTGAGCAGCTTGCCTGCTGTCCCCTGACCGGACTGTATGTCGGCGACGATCTGATCCATGCGCGTGAGAGTCTTGCGCACATCGTGATACAGGGCGTCGTCGTTGAGCAGTCTGCCCATGGTGCCTTTGTTCGAGTTCAGCGCCGCGGAAACGTTTTCGACGTCCTTCAAGATGCTGAGAAATCGCCTGTACAGCTCCTCGTCGACCAGCAGCTTGCCGATCGTGCCCTTGCCGGCCTCCACTTGGCCGACGATGCCTTCGGCCTTGATGAGGATGTTCTGCAGTACGGCGATGGTTTGCGATGCCTGCTTCTGGATGTCCTCGAGCTCGGGGGTAAAGCCGGAAGGCAGTTCGCCGTTCTTGCTGATCGGCGTGGCTGACTTACCTTTCTTGATGGCGACGAGCTTGGCGCCGAGCAGGTTTTCCGCGCCGACCATAACGGTGGAATCGCTCGGGATGAGAGGCAGCATGTGGTCGGCGATCTCGAGCGTGAGACGGATGGCGCGATTGGCGCGGTTGTCGCTGGAAAGCGTGATGTCCTCGACCTTGCCGACCAGGACGCCGTTCAGCCGGACGGGGGCGTTTTTAAGGAGTCCGCCCGTGGTCTCCAGGTAGGCATAAATCCGGGAGCGCGTCTCGAACATGTTGTTCGAACTCGTGATGTAGAAAATGAGAGAGGCGAGCAGCAGAAAGCCGGCGATGGCTAGAAGGCCAACCCGCAACTGCGCCCAACTGGTTTTCTTAGAAGTCATGCCGGCAGGTACCCTTGATACAACTCCGCACCCGGTTTGGGCGCAGGCTGACGCAATACAAATTGTGACACATAGGGGTCACGGCAGGCTTCGAGTTCCTGCTGTGTACCGCGGAAGACGTTGCGACCTTCGTTCATGACGAGGAAGGTGGTGCGGAGATTGGCATACTCGCCCCAGGGGGCGGCTCGATAGACAGTGTTGCGGTTTTTGTCCCAGCGGTAGTTAGCCATCATGGCGCCATCCTGGTAGCGGTGAGTAACCAGGACGGTGGTGGTGTGACGGATTTCGCGCTCCTTGACGATGAGAGACATGATGGTGTGCGCGGTGATGGGATCAAGGCCGGCGGTGGGGGAATCGTAGAGAGAGAGTTTGGGGTTGGTGACGCTGGCGCGGGCGATGCCGACGCGGCGGCGCATGCCGCCGGAGAGTTCGCTGGGGAACTTGTCGAGCGTATGGCCGAGTTCGACGAAGTCAAGGGAGGCTTTGACGCGCGCTTCGATCTGGTCTTCGTTGGTGTTGGAATTTTTTTGGTTGCGGAGGGGATAGCCGACGTTTTCAGCGATGGTGAGCGAGTCGAAGAGGCCGCCTTCCTGAAAGAGGATGCCGACTTCGGCGCGGAGGTCGAACATCTCGGATTCCCGGAGGCGGGTAATGTCGCGGCCGAGGAGGCGGATGGAGCCTTCATCGCACTGGAGCAGGGAGATAGCCAGTTTGAGGAGGAGTGTTTTGCCGGAGCCGGCGGCGCCAAGCAAAATGTACGTGTCTCCAGGCAGCACCGAGAAGGAAACGCCGGAGAGGACCCGTTTGTCATCAAATGATAGCCCGACGTTGCTGTATTCGAGGATGGGTTCGGCCATTACTGGAGACTCACGAAGATTTGAGTAACAAGCACGTCGAGGACGAAGACCCAAACGCTCGCGACGACAACAGCCTTGGTGGTGGCGAGGCCGACGCCCTGCGTACCGCCGGATGTACGCATGCCGTAGAAACAGCCGACCAGCGAGATGACGATGGCGAAGACGAAGGGCTTGAGCAAACCCTGAACCATGTCGTTTAGCTCGAGCACGTCGATGGCGGAAGTCCAATACTGATTGGCGGTGTTGCCGATGACGGAAACGGCAATCAGCAGGCCGCCAATGAGGCCGACGAAGTCGGCGATGGCGGTCAGCAGAGGCTGCATGAAGGCAGTAGCCATAAGGCGGGGGACGACGAGTTTCTGGATGGGGTCGGTGCCGAGAGCGCGCATGGCGTCGATTTGCTCGGTGACCTTCATGGAGCCGAGCTCGGAAGCGATGCCGGAGGCGTTGCGGCCGGCGACGAGGAGGGCGGTGAGGACGGGGCCGAGTTCGCGGATGATGCTGATGGAGACGACTTGGCCGGTTTGGGAAGTGGCGCCATAGGTGGACAGGGCTCGAGACATCTGGAGCGTCATGACGATTCCGGAGAAAGCGCCGATCAGGGCCACGATGGGGAGGGAGCCAACGCCGATGGAGTCCATCTGCATGAGGACGTCCCGCCAGTAGATAGGGGGTCTGGTGAGATTGCGAACGCTTCTGCCAGTAAGAACAAGGAAGTCCTGAAAGGTTTGGACCGGAGATTTGAGGTAATCGAGCAATCCAATAGCCTCTCAGAGGGATGCTAGCATACACATCGTGAACGGCCTGAGCGCGATCGAAGGACTGAAGGTGGGGCATGCCACGGATCTAGAGGGATTGACGGGCTGCACGGTGGTGTTGTGCGAGAAGGGAATGACGGCGGGGGTAGACATTCGGGGAGGGGCGAGCGGGACGGCGGAGATCGGGGTGATGGATCCACTGCATGTGACGCCGGTGGTGCACGGGATTGTTCTGGCGGGGGGAAGCGCCTTTGGGCTGGAGGCATCGAGCGGGGCGAGGCGGATTCTGGAGCAGCAGGGAGTGGGTTTCGAAATGCCGGGGGCGCGGGTGCCCATTGTTCCGGCGGCAATACTGTACGATTTGGGGATCGGCAGCGCGGCGGCGCGGCCCACACGGGAGATGGGAGAAGCGGCAGCGGCGGCGGCGCTAGGCGCGGAGCCGGGAGCGCGTACCGGGGAGGGAAACGTGGGGGCCGGCACGGGGGTGACGGTGGGCAAGTATTTTGGTATGGGGCAGGCGATGAAGGGGGGGCTGGGCTGTGCCGCCTGGAAGCTGGGCGGGAAGTGGAATGGGGTTACCGTAGCGGCAATGGCGGCGGTGAATGCGTTCGGGGATGTGCTCGATGAGCGGGGGGCTGTACTGGCGGGACTGCGGCGCAGCGGGAGTGGCCGGGTATTCGCCGGCACGACGCGTGTGATGCTAGACGGGCTAGAGCCACGGTATGAAGGTGGAAACACGACGCTGGTGGTGGTGGGCACGAATGCGCGCTTGACGAAGCTAGAGGCAACGAAGCTGGCGCAGATGGCGCAGGCGGGGGTGATGCGCGCGGTGTCACCGGTGCATACAACGCGGGATGGGGATACGCTGTTCGCCGTGTCGACGGGGGCGGTCGGGGGGATTGATTTGAATTCCCTGGGTGTGGCCGCGGGAGAAGTCGTGGCGGAGGCGATCCGGCGCGGCGTGAGGACGGCGAAGACAGCCGGAGGCGTGTTGGGATTGGGGTAAGCGGGGCTAGGACCGGAGGACGCGGAGCGTGACAGTGAGTTGCCCGAGGTGACGCTGAGTGTGCTCGGCAATGTGAGCGAGCAGGGCGCCAAGGGGGACGGGGATGCGGGCGCGTCCGACGTGGCGGAGTTCCGTTTGTGGAGAATTGAGCACAGCGATGCGGGCGCGCCCCTCAGTGAGGCGCTGCTTGAGAAGGACGATCAGGGTTAGCAGGGGGAGCTGCTCGGTCGTTTCCGTGTCAAGGATCGCGAACTGGCCGGGGGAGAGGGGCTGCGATTCGGCGTAAGTGAGGAGGCGGTCGAGGGACTCGGCGATGTGGCGGATGTGAAAACCGGCGGAGGTGAGGCCGTGCGGATTGCGCCAGAGGTCCTCCTCGCCTAAGCCGCTGGTTTGCTCAACGATGTCCTCCTCGGCCTGCTGCAGGGTACAGAGCAGGAGATGGCGCAGCGGATCGAGCGTTAAGGGTTTGTTTCTTAGCCAGACTTCCACGCCTTTGACTGTACCTCCGA
>Ga0068877_10003126_pt1 | contig 13210 bp, 13 predicted proteins | sample NOAtaG_FD_66437 | JGI IMG/M metagenome (GOLD analysis project Ga0068877, IMG submission 66437) | Freshwater lake microbial communities from Lake Erie, under a cyanobacterial bloom - NOAA_Erie_Diel6S_1000h metaG | ecosystem: Environmental > Aquatic > Freshwater > Lake | place: USA: Ohio, Lake... | reverse complement strand
GCGCGTCGTCGAGCGCGGCGACGATCAGCAGGATCGCATCCGCGCCGGCGGCCCGGGCCTCGTGGATCTGGTACTCGTCGACGATGAATTCCTTGCGCAACGCCGGCAGCGCGCAGGCGGCGCGCGCCTCGCGCAGGTGGTCGAGGCTGCCCTGGAAGTACTGCTCGTCGGTGAGCACCGACAGGCAGGCCGCACCGCCCCGCTCGTAGCTGGCGGCGATCTGCGCGGGCTGGAAGTCCGCGCGCAGCAAGCCCTTGCTGGGGCTGGCCCGCTTGACCTCGGCGATCACGGCGCTGCGGCCCGCCGCCACCCGGCGGGTGATCGCCCCGGCGAAGTCGCGCGCGGGTGCGGCCTCGCGCGCCGCGGCACGCACCTGCGCGAGCGGGCGTGCCGCCCTCGCCTGCTCCACCTCGACCGCCTTGGTGGCGAGGATGCGCGCGAGCACGTCCGGAACCCGGGTATCCATGGCCGCGCCCCGCGTCACGGCTTCGCGGCCGCAGCCGCGGTGAAGGCCACCAGCCGCGCGAGCCGCTCGCGGGCGGCGCCGGAATCGATCGCGCGCTGCGCGGCGGCGACGCCGGCCTCCAGCGTGTCGACCACTCCGGCCACGTAGATGGCCGCGCCCGCGTTCATCGCGACGATGTCGCGGGCGGGGCCCGGCTGTCCCGCCAGCACGGCGGTGAGCATCGCCTTGGCCTGCTCGATGTCCTCGACCCGGATCGACTCGACCGGCGCCACCGAGAGCCCGAAGCGGGCAGGATTGATCGTGTATTCGGTGACGCGGCCATCGCGCAGTTCGGCCACGTCGGTGTCGCCCGAGATCGTGATCTCGTCCAGGCCGTCGCTGCCGTGCACGACCATCACGTGCCGGCTGCCCAGCGCCTGCAGCACGCGCGCGAGCAGCGGCGCGAGTTCGCGGCGGAACACCCCCAGCACCTGGTTGGGCGCACCCGCCGGATTGGTGAGCGGACCGAGGATGTTGAACACGGTGCGCACGCCCAGTTCACGCCGCACCGGCGCGGCGTGCTTCATCGCCGAGTGGTGGTTGGGCGCGAACATGAAGCCCACGCCCACCTCGCGGATGGAGCGGCCGACGGCGGCCGCGTCGAGCGAGAGGTTCACCCCGAGCGCCTCGAGCACGTCGGCGCTGCCGCAGCGCGAGGAGACCGAGCGCCCGCCATGCTTGGCCACGTGCGCGCCGGCGGCCGCGGCCACCAGCGCCGAGCAGGTGGACACGTTGAAGGTATGGCGCGCATCGCCCCCGGTACCGCAGGTGTCGACGAGGTGCTCGATGCCGCTGCAGTCGACGCGGGTGGCGAGTTCGCGCATCACCGAGGCGGCGCCCGCCACCTCGTCCACGCTCTCGCCCTTGGCGCGCAGCGCAACCACCAGCCCGGCGATCTGCGCGGGCGTGAGCGCGCCCTGCATCACCTCGCGCATGAGCGCGCTCATCTGCTCGCGGTCGAGGTCGCGCCGGTCGAGCAGCGCGGTGATGGCCTCGGAGATGTTCATCGGATCAGGCTCCCATGCGCAGGAAGTTGCGCAGCAGCGCGTGGCCGCAGTCGGTGAGGATGGATTCGGGATGGAACTGCACGCCCTCCACCGCCAGCGTGCGGTGGCGCACGCCCATGATCTCGCCGTCCTCGCTGCTGGCCGTCACTTCGAGTTCGGCCGGCAGCGTCGAGCGTTCGATCACCAGCGAATGGTAGCGGGTGGCCGCGAACGGATTGGGCAGGCCGTGGAAGACCCCGATGTCCTCGTGGCGGATCTGCGAGGTCTTGCCGTGCATCACCTGCTGCGCGTGGATGATGCGCCCGCCGAAGGCCTGGCCGATCGCCTGGTGGCCCAGGCAGACGCCGAGGATCGGCAGCCTGCCGGCGAAGTGGCGGATGGCCGCCACCGACACCCCGGCCTCGTTGGGCGTGCACGGACCGGGCGAGACCACCAGCCGCGCGGGCGCCTGCGCCTCGATGCCCTCGAGCGTGATCTCGTCGTTGCGGAAGACCCGCACCTCCCGCCCAACTCGCCGAAGTACTGCACGAGGTTGTAGGTGAAGGAGTCGTAGTTGTCGATCATCAGCAGCATGGCGCGCCTCGCAGCGGTCCGGACGGCGCGCGCAGGGTCGCCGCCGGGAGGTCGATGCTAGCCGATCCGGCGTGAGCCGGCGCCGCGCCGGCGGGGTGACCTCCGCCGCGCCGCACCGCCCGGCCCGGAGGGGGCGCACCGATGCGCTGCGGGCCCCGATCCGGGGGATGTCTGCCGGCGCGCGCGGCTCCGGTTCGAGGACACCGGAGACCGCCACGCGGCCACCGCGATCGCGCGCGCCACCGAGTGCGCGGCACCGAACCTCCCGGGCGGGTCCCGGGCAACCTGCGACGCAGGCGGGCACGCCTGCCCGACCTGCGTCACACTCGCACCTCGGGACGCGGCCGGGGAGGGCCGCCGACAGGCTGGGAGGAAGGCAATGCGCATCGAAGACGACCGCATGAGCAGCAACGTCGAGGACCGGCGCGGGGCGGGCCCCTCGCGCGGCGGGCTGCCGATCGGCCGCGGCAAGCTCGGCATGGGCACGGTGATCATCGCGCTGGTCGCGGTGCTGATGGGCGCCGATCCGGGCGCGGTCCTCTCGCTGCTGGCGGGCGGGGGTGGTCCCCCGGCCACCTCGCAGCAGCAGGCCGCGCCGATCGACGACGAGGCCAGCCGCTTCGTGCGCCGCGTGCTCGCGCGCACCGAGGACACCTGGGGCTCGATCTTCGCCGCCAGCGGCGCGCGCTATCGCGAGCCGAAGCTCGTGCTGTTCACCGGCGCCACCCCGACCGCCTGCGGCACCGGGCAGACGGCGATGGGGCCGTTCTACTGCCCGGCCGACGAGAAGGTGTACATCGACCTCGCGTTCAACCGCGAACTGGCCACCCGCTTCGGCGCGCCCGGGCAGTTCGCGCAGGCCTACGTCATCGCGCACGAGGTGGGCCACCACGTGCAGAACCTGCTGGGCATCGCCGGCAAGGTGCACGAACGCCGCCAGCGGGTGGGCGAGCGCGAGGGCAACGCGCTGTCGGTGCGCATGGAATTGCAGGCCGACTGCTTCGCCGGCCTGTGGGCGCGCACCTCCGACGAGATGAAGTCCTTCCTCGACCAGGGCGATCTCGAACAGGCGCTGCGCGCGGCCGCGGCCATCGGCGACGACCGGCTGCAGCGCGAGGCCCAGGGCCGGGTGATGCCCGACTCGTTCACCCACGGCACCTCCGAGCAGCGGGTGCGCTGGTTCCGCACCGGTTTCGAGGCGCGCGACATCAAGGCCTGCGACACGTTCTCGGCGCGCAGCCTGTAGCCGGCGGCCGCCACTCGCGCTGCGATTCGGTCGCGAGGCGCGACCGGCCCGTCCGGCCTGCGCGCGGTGGCCCGCGGCCGGTCGGGCTGCGCCGGCCGCGCACCGGCCGAAGTGCGCGGCCGGCGCTGAGAGCGTACAGGCGCCGCGCGGGCGTCAGTCGGCCCTGGCGCCGGAGCGGCGAACGATCTCGCGCCAGCGCGGGATCTCGCGTGCAATGAGTGCGGCGAAGGCCTCGGGCGTGCTCGACTCGAGGTCGACGCCCCGGGTGACGAAGCGTTCGCGCATCTCGCGCGAGTCGACGATCCCGACCACCTCGCGATTGAGGCGCGACAGGCGCGGCCGCGGCAGCCCGGCAGGCGCCAGCACGCCGTACCAGGGCGTGATGTCGTAGCCGGGCACGCCCGCCTCGGCCATCGTCGGCAGGTCGGGGGCCTGCGGCGAGCGACGGGCGGGCGACACCGCGAGCAGTCGCAGCTTGCCCGCGCGCGCCAGCGGGGTGGCGGTGAGCAGGTTGGAGAACATCATCTGCGTCTGGCCGCCGGCGAGATCGGCCAGCGCCGCCGCGTTGCCCTTGTAGGGAACATGCACGATGTCGATGCCTGCGGCGCTGCGCAGCAGTTCCCCGGCCAGGTGCGTCGGCCCCCCGCTGCCGGCCGAGGCGAAGTTGAGCACGCCCGGTTTCGCCCGCGCCAGCGCGAGCAGGTCCTTCAGGCTGTTGACCGGAAGCGCCGCGTTCACCGCCAGCGCCAGCGGCAGGGTGGCGATCAGCGAGACCGGCTGGAAATCGCGCACCGGGTCGTAGTTGACCTTCGAATACAGCGCCGGGTTGATCGCGTGGGTACCGACATGGCCGATCATGATCGTGTACCCATCGGCGGCCGCGCGCGCCACCAGTTCCGCACCCAGCCCGCCGCCAGCCCCCGCCCGGTTGTCCACCACCACCGGCGTGCCGAGCGACTGGGACAGCCGCTCGCCGACCGCCCGCGACAGGATGTCGGTGGGCCCGCCCGGGGCGAAGGGCACGATGTAGCGGATCGGCCGCTCCGGCCAGACGGCACGCGCGGGCTCGGCGGCGTTCGCGATCGCGCCGAGCGCACAGGGGGCCAACATCAGGGTCGCGCACAGCCGGGGGCGCTGCATGGTCGGGACTCCTCGCGGGTGACCGGAAGCTCGCACGACCATCATAGCCAATCGCGCCGGGTGGCGAGTGGCCGCGCGGCGCCGCGCCCGGACGAGGCGCACGGGGTCGCGGATGCATCCTCGTTACACTGGCGGGAAGCCCACTCCCGACGAACGCCGCCATGCCACGACACCTGGTCTGCCTCACCTTCGACTTCGACGCCCTCTCCGGCTTCATCGCGCGCGGCACGCCGACACCCTCGGCCCTCTCGCGCGGCGAGTTCGGCCCCCGCGTGGCCGCGCCCCGGCTGCTGAAGATGATGGCCGCGCGCGGCGTGCCCAGCACGTGGTTCGTGCCCGGACACACCGCGGAGACCTTCCCGGACGCGGTCGCCGCCGTCGCCCGCGCCGGCCACGAGATCGGCCACCATGGCTGGCGGCACGTGCCGCCGGCCTCGCTCTCGCGCGAGGAGGAGGACGCCGAACTCGCGCGTGGCATCGCGGCCATCGAGCGTGTCTGTGGCACGCGGCCCACCGGCTACCGGTCCCCCTCGTGGGACCTGTCGCCCCACTCCATCGAACTCATGCTCGCACACGGCTTCGACTACGACAGCAGCATGATGGGCGATGACTACACGCCCTACTTCGCCCGCCAGGGGGACGTGATCACCCTCGACCAGCCCGCGCGCTTCGGTTCGCCTTCGACGCTGGTGGAGATGCCGATCAGCTGGTCCACCGACGACGCGCCGCACTTCGAGTTCATGCGCTATCCCACCGCGATCCGGCCGGGCAACATGAACGCCGGCCTGGTGCTGGAGAACTGGCTCGCCGATTTCGACTTCATGCAACGGGAGCTGGACTGGGGCGTGCTCACCTACACCTGCCATCCGTTCATCATCGGCCGCGGCCATCGCCTGCTGATGCTGGAGAAGCTGGTCGACACCCTGCTCGAACGCGGCGCGCAGTTCGTGCGCATGGACGCGGCCGTCGCCGAGTTTCGCCAGCGCGTCGCCGACGGGCCCACGCCGTCGTAGACGCGCCGCGGGCACCACGGTGGCCAGGGAGGTTCGCGCGGCACAGCCCGGCCCGGGGACGCGACGCGGCCCCGTTGTCGGCCGAGCGGACACGGCGGACGGCAACACCCGGCAGCCTGCGGTGGAAGCGGCGGCAGGCGGGTGTTACCGTGCGTTCCACGCGCGGCCCGCGACACGATGGGCGCCGCGGACCGACCGCTGAACGGAGACTCGCGATGAAGCACGCCCTCGTCCCCTCCCTGCTGTGCGCAGCGCTGGTGTGCGCGGGCTGCGCATCCTCCGGCGTCGAAAAGGTGCGCGACCTGCAGGTCGCCTCGCGGCTGGAGCCCCTGCCCCAGGGCGCCTCGGGCTACCAGTACATCGATCCGAAGCAGGACTTCTCCGGCTACCGGCGTGTCCTGATCGAGCCGACCGTGCTCTACGGCGGCAGCGACCATGGCTTCGGCGACACCCCGGCGGCCGAGCGCACGGCACTCGCCCGGCGCATCGATGCGCACGCCGCCCGCATCCTCGGCGGCGGCAAGGTAACGCTGGCCGACGCGCCCGGGCCCGACGTGCTGCGCCTGCGCCTCACGCTGGTGGGCATGAGCCGCAGCCGCGCGCTGCTGCAGGGCGTGAGCTACGTGATCCCGGTGGGCGCGGCGCTCAACCTCGCCAAGGGCGCCTCGGGCGGGTCCGGCACCTTCATGGGCGCGGTCACCCTGGCCGGCGAATTCCACGATTCGCGCAGCGGCGCGCTGCTGGCCGGCTTCCTCGCCGCGCGCGGCCCCGGCGCCTTCGACGTGTCGGTGCTGTCGAGCGACTACGCCGCCGCCGAGCAGGGCGCGGTACTGGTGCTGGAGGACCTGCGCCGTCGCTTCGATGCGCGCGCGCTGCAGTGGCGCTGAGCGGGTAGCCGCACGCGGCAGAGCGGATACCACCGGTACGACCGACTCAGCGTCATTCGGACGCCTGGCATCCCTCCCGCTCGGCGTCGGTCAGCCCCGCAGCTGCGCCTGATACGCCTCGGGCCTGAACCCCACGACGATGCGCGCGCCGAGGTCGAGCACCGGGCGCTTGATCATCGCGGGCTGGGACAGCATCAGGCGGATCGCACGCGCCTCGTCCACGCCGTCGCGCTCGGCCTCGGGCAGCTTGCGAAACGTGGTGCCGGCGCGGTTGAGCAGCACTTCCCAGCCCACCTGCGCGATCCAGCCGCGCAGCCGCGCCTCGTCGATGCCATCGACGCGATAGTCGTGGAACGCGTACTCGATGCCGGCCGCCTCCAGCCAGGCGCGCGCCTTCTTCATGGTGTCGCAGGCCTTGATGCCGTAGATCGTGATGCTCATCTCGCGCTCGTCTCCGAAGATGCGGCTGGCAGGCTCCGGGAATTCCGGGCCACGGTTTCCCGAAACTGGCGTGGCACCCGCCCCGCGGCTTGCCGGCGGCGGGCCTCGCGTACCGACCGCCTCAATCCTGCGGCTTGATGCCCACCTTCTTCGCGAGGTCGGCCCAGCGCGCGAGTTCGCCGCGCAGGAAGGCCTGCGCCTCCGCGGTCGAGGAGCCCACCGGCGTCGCGCCCAGTTCGGTGAAGCGCGCTCGCACCTCGGGCACCTGCAGCGCCGCGACCACCTCGCGCTGCATGCGCTCGATCGCCGCGCCCGGCGTGCCCGCGGGGGCCAGCAGCATCTGCCACTCGTTCACGTCGAAGCCGGCCACGCCGGATTCCGCGATCGTCGGCACCTCGGGGGCCACCGGCGAGCGGCGCGCGCTGGAGATGCCCAGCGCCCTCAGCTTGCCCGCGCGCACCTGCGGCAGGCTCGCCAGCGTGGTGCCGAAGGCGGCGGTGACATGGCCCGCGACGAGGTCGCCCATCGCGGGCCCGAACCCCTTGTACGGCACGTGCACCACGCTGATGCCGGCGGCCGCCCGGAACATCTCCATCACCAGGTGGTTGGCGCTGCCGTTGCCGGCCGACGCGTAGTCGATCGCCCCGGGTCGCGCACGCGCGCGGGCGACGAACTCGCCGATCGTCTTCACGCCCAGCGAGGGATGCACCACCAGCACCAGCGGCACGGTGCTGATCAGCGTGATCGGCGCGAGGTCGCGGGTGGTGTCGTAGGGCAGCTTCGCGAACAGCGCGGGGTTCGCGCCCAGCGCGATGTTGGTGAGCAGCAGCGAGTGGCCGTCGGGCGCGGAACGCGCGATCGCCTCGGTGCCGATCTGGGTGGCGCCGCCGCCGCGGTTCTCCACCGTGACCGGCTGGCCCAGCGCCGCGGCCAGCGCCGGCTGCAGCGCGCGCGCCACGATGTCGTTGGCCCCACCGGGCGGGTAGGGCACCAGGATGCGCACCGGCTTGGCAGGCCAGGCCTGCGCGCGCAGCCCGGTGGCGTGGAAGAGTGCTGCGGCGGCCAGCGCCACCATCGCGCACGCCGCGAAACGGGACCGACTGGCTGCGATCATCGATTCACCTCCGTGAAAACCCCGCGCTAGCGGGCAAGCCACGCCTGGAGCCGGTACAGGCCGCGCTCGAGGTCGCGCGCGCCGCGCTCGGCAAGCGCCGCCGCGGCGAGGTGTCGGTCGACCGCAGCCTCGAGGGCTTCGCGATCGGCCGCGCCCTCGACGATCACGACCCAGCCCGGCACCCGGGCGGCGACGGGTCGGTCCTTCTTCTCGGCCGTCTTCACGCTGGAGGCCACGGCATCGGCCACGCACAGGTGCGCCGCCGACGCGCCGGGTTCATCCAGCAGCGCAGGCAGCGGCCCGGCGCACAGCCACTCGCGCAGGCCCGGCGCGGCCTCCTCGGTAGCGTCGAAGCGCAGGGTGCACGCCAGTCCACCGGCCAGCGTGCCGCGCGTCCATTCGACCCGGCACAGCGAGCGCACGTTGTTGACCATCTGCGGCGCGACCCGCCGGGTGGTGTCCGTCGGCGAATTGAGGCGCGCGAGGTAATCGGGCCCGGTGTGGACGTCCGGATCGATCGTCTCGTAGAGCGTGAAGAACTCGGGGCTGCCCGCGAGCGCGGCATAGCGCCGGCCGCGCAGGAAGCCGGGAATGCCCACGCGCTCGGCGAGGTGCTCGCCGTTGTGCCAGGCGTAGAAGTCCGCCCGCGCCGCCTCGCGCGCGTCCTGCCAGATGGTGATCGCGCCGCGACCGGCCAGTGTCGCCGTGAGTGCCGTCATGCGCGGATCATGCGCCGTGGCCGGGCCCGGGAGCAAGCCGTCGCGCGGCCCCTGCACCGCGAGACGGCGCGACTTGCAGGCCGAGGCGCAGAAGCCGACCCCTGCGCCGCCCGGGACACGGCACGAGCGGTGTCCGCGGCACCACGCGGCCCTTGCCCGGACCGAACCCTCGCGCGTCGCCGCAAAGCCCGATCCACAAGCCGCGCCCCGCGGCTAGGCCCCGCCGGTGCCGTCGAGCCCGCCCAGCGCGATCTCGGCCGCGCGCAGCACCGCGCGCGCCTTGTTCTGCGTCTCGCGCCATTCGCTGGGCGGATCGGAGTCGGCGACGATGCCCGCGCCCGCCTGCACGTACAGTTGCCCGTCGCGCAGCACCGCGGTGCGGATGGCGATCGCCACGTCCATGTCGCCGTGGAAGCCCAGGTAACCCACCGCGCCGCCATAGATGCCGCGGCGGGTCGGTTCGAGTTCGTCGATGATCTCCATCGCGCGCACCTTGGGCGCGCCGGAGAGCGTGCCCGCCGGGAAGCAGGCGCGCAGCACCGAGAAGGCGTCCTCGCCCTCGCGCAGCCGCCCCTCGACGTTGGAGACGATGTGCATCACGTGCGAGTAGCGCTCGATCGCCATCTGCTCGGTGACCTGCACGCTACCGGTGGCCGCCACCCGTCCCACGTCGTTGCGGCCGAGGTCGACCAGCATCACGTGCTCGGCGCGCTCCTTCGGGTCGGCGAGCAACTCGGTGGCCAGCGCCTCGTCGCGCGCGCGATCGGCGCCGCGCGGACGGGTGCCGGCGATCGGCCGCACCGTCACGGTGTCGCCCTCGAGGCGCACGAGGATCTCCGGCGAGGCACCCACGATATGGAAGTCGTCGAAGTCGAACAGGAACATGTACGGCGAGGGGTTGGTCGCGCGCAGCGCCCGGTACAGCGATAGCGGCGGCGCCGGAAACGGCTGCCGGGTGCGCTGCGACAGCACCACCTGCATGATGTCGCCGTCGACGATGTAGCGCTTGGCGCGCTCGACCACCTCGATGAAGCCCTGCTCGGTGAACTCGGACACGGCCGGCTCGGGCGGCACCGCCACCGGCGCCGGTACGGCCAGCGGCATGCGCAGCCGCGCCAGCAGTTCGCGCAACCGGGCCTGGCCGCGTGCCCAGGCGCCGTCCTCGCGCGGATCGACGTACACGACCAGGAAGATCTTGCCGCGCAGGTTGTCGAAGACCGCGACCTCTTCGGAGAACAGCATCACCACGTCGGGCGTGCCGATCGGATCCGGCCTGGAGACGCCGGCGAGCCGACGCTCGATGTAGCGCACGGTGTCGTAGCCGAAGTAGCCGACCATGCCGCCGCACACCCGCGGCAGCGCCGGCTCGTGCGCCACGCGCAGCGCGGCGAGACAGTCGCGCACGTAGTCGATCGGGTCGGCGACCTCGCGCTGCTCGACCACCTGTCCGTCGGTAATGCGCCGGCAGCGCAGCCCGGTGACCTCGATGCGATCGCGCGCGGGCAGGCCGATGACCGAGTAGCGCCCGAACCGCTCGCCACCCTGCACCGATTCGAGCAGATAGCTGTAGGGCGCGCTGGCAAGCTTGAGGTAGGCCGACAGCGGGGTATCGAGGTCGGCGAAGGTCTCCAGGTACAGCGGCACCCGGTTGCAGCCCTCGGCGGCGAGTTCGCGCAGGCGCTGTTCGGTCATCGGATCAACCGCTCCGCCTCGACCAGACTGTCGACGATCGCATCGGCATCGACCGTGCGGATGTCCACGCCCTCGTTGTAGCCGTAGCTCACGCACACCACCGGGCAGCCGGCGCGGCGCGCGGCGAGCGCATCGTTCGACGAGTCGCCGATCATCAGCAACTCCGCGGGCGGCACGCCCAGCAGCCCCGCCCCGTGCAGCAGGGGCGCGGGGTCGGGCTTCTTCACCGGCAGGGTGTCGCCGGCGACCAGCACGGGGAAGTAGGGGGCAAGCCCCATGCGCTCGATCAGCACCTGCGCATAGCGACCGGCCTTGTTGGTCACGCAGGCGAGCGGCAGGCCGCGCGCACGCATCGCGTCCAGCCCCTCCAGCACGCCGGGGTACAGCTGGCACTCCCAGGACACGGTGTCGAGGTAGTGGCGCTCGTAGACCGGCATCGCCCGCGCGAGCAGCGCCGGGTCGGGCACGCCGTCGCGGCTGCCGGCGACCAGCCGCTCGACCAGCCGGCCGATGCCCTTGCCGACGAACGTCTCCACCAGCGCCTGCGGCAGCGGCTGCAGGCCCAGTTCGACCAGCGTGCGCCGCGCGGCCTCCGACAGGCCCGGGATGCTGTCGACCAGCGTGCCGTCGAGGTCGATCAGCACCGCGCGCGCCGTGATCGGCGTGGTCATCGGGACTGCGCTCCGGCCAGTTCGCGACGCATCGCCGCGATCACCGTCGCATAGTCGGGGGCGCCGAAGATCGCCGAGCCGGCGACGAACGTGTCCGCGCCCGCGCGGGCGATCTGCGCGATGTTGTCGACCTTCACCCCGCCGTCGACCTCCAGCCGGATGTCCCGGCCGCTTGCCTCGATCCGACGTCGCGCCTGCTCGACCTTCGGCAGCACGGCCGGGTTGAACTGCTGGCCTCCGAAGCCGGGGTTTACCGACATGATCAGCACGAGGTCGAGCTTGTGGATCACCCAGTCGAGCACGTCGAGCGGCGTGGCCGGGTTGAAAACGAGCCCGGCGCGGCAGCCCTCGGCGCGGATCAGGTCGATGGTGCGATCCACGTGCGCGCTGGCCTCCGGATGGAAGGAGATCAGGTTCGCGCCCGCGCGGGCGAAATCGGGGACGATGCGGTCCACCGGCTCGACCATGAGATGGACGTCGATGGGCGCCGTGGTGAGTGGACGGATGGCCTGGCAGACCATCGGCCCGACCGTGAGGTTGGGCACGTAATGGTTATCCATGACATCGAAATGAATCCAGTCGGCGCCCGCCTGCAGCACGCGCGTGACCTCCTCGCCAAGCCGCGCGAAGTCCGCAGACAGGATGCTGGGTGCAATCAGGTGCATGCGACAGAGGCCATCCGGATGCCGCGAGGCGGCAGGCGGCGTAGTGTATCCGAGGCGATACCCCGGCTGCGCCTGCGCGGCCGTGCCCTCGCCGGCCGATGGCCGCCGGGAGCGCATCCGTACCTAGCCGCAAGATCACCGGGCGGGCGGATCCCGACCCCCCGGGCGGTCTCGCGCATCCGCAGGAGCGCAACAGCGTGAAGCAGAGCTACCAGATCTCGGTCTCGGCGCGCAGCACGTACATCCCCGACCAGTCCGACGAGTCGGTCTCGCGCTACGTGTTCGCCTACACCGTCACCATCCGCAACATCGGCGCGATGCCGGCGCAGCTGCTGTCCCGGCACTGGGTCATCACCGACGGCAACAACCACGTGCAGGAAGTCCGCGGGCCCGGCGTCGTCGGCGAGCAACCCCTGCTCGCGCCCGGCGAGCAGTTCGAGTACACCAGCGGCACGGCGCTCGCCACGCCGGTCGGCACCATGCGCGGCACCTACCAGATGGTGGCCGAGGACGGCACGCCCTTCGACGCCGAGATCCCCGAATTCACCCTGTCCGTGCCCCGCGTGCTGCACTGACGACGCGGCGATCGTCGCGCCCCGGTCGCCTGACGCGGCGGGTGCCGCGCCTCAGTCGTCGTCCCGGCGCGAGCGGTCCCGGCGACGCGGCAACGTCCACCAGACGATGAACACCAGCAACGCGCCCGCCAGGGCCGCTTCGAGCAGCAGCAACGCCAGTCCTGCATCCATGCGTTCGTGTCCGGACAGATCGTGGAGACTCCCGCGCCCCGGGCGCACGGCGGTCGCCGGGCTGCTCGCCGTGCTCGTGGCCGGCTGCGCGATGCGGGGCTCCCCGCCTGCACAGCCCGCCCCTGCCGGTGCAGCCCCGACGGTCACGCCCGCGACCCCGCCTGCAGGCCGGGCCCCGGGGCCAGGGCCGGCGGGCATCCGCTTCGCGGCAACCGCCTGGGAGGCGCTGCCCGGATGGTACTCGGACCCGCTCGATGCCACGCTCCCCGCGCTGCTGGAGAGTTGCGAGGCGATGCTGGCCGGCCGCGGCGCCGGCGCGGCCGCCGCCTCCGCCCCGCGGGCACGGACCGGAGCGCAGGCCTGGGCGGCGCCCTGCGAGGCCGCGCGTCGACTGGGACCCGCGCCGGAGACCACCGCGCTGCGCGCGTGGATGCGCCAGCACCTGCAGCCCTGGCAGGTCTGGATCGACGAGCCGGACGGCACCCGAAGGGAACACGGACTGGTCACCGGCTACTACGAGCCACTGCTGCGCGGGAGCCGCTCGCCCGACGCGCGGTTCCGCTACCCGCTGCACGGGCGGCCCGACGACCTGCTCACCGTCGACCTCGGCGAACTCCATCCCGCCGTGCGTGGCCAGCGGGTGCGCGGACGGTTGCAGGGGCGCACGGTCGTGCCCTACTGGTCGCGCGCGCAGATCGACGCCGGACAGGCCTCGCAGCGCGGGCGCGAGGTCCTGTGGGTCGATGACCTGATGGATGCGTTCTTCCTCGAGATCCAGGGGTCGGGGCGCG
>Ga0068877_10003122_pt1 | contig 13221 bp, 9 predicted proteins | sample NOAtaG_FD_66437 | JGI IMG/M metagenome (GOLD analysis project Ga0068877, IMG submission 66437) | Freshwater lake microbial communities from Lake Erie, under a cyanobacterial bloom - NOAA_Erie_Diel6S_1000h metaG | ecosystem: Environmental > Aquatic > Freshwater > Lake | place: USA: Ohio, Lake... | reverse complement strand
AAAGCTTTTGGCGCGAGCTGTCTACGTGTTAGACGCTTCGGGCAAAGTCGTTTATAGCGAGATCGTGCCAGAAGTCGCACAAGAACCCAATTATGCTCCAGCTATCGAAGCACTCAAGAGCGTGCTGTAGTTCGTTCGCTGTTCAAGTCTTGTCTGCCTTTGCGACATGAATATGTTTGTTGCTATCGTCCCAAGTCAGCAGTAGCTTGAAAAATTCTATTGCCTTAATTCTTGAGAGGTTGCTCGAAGCTCATTGAGAGCAACCTCATAATCATGCGGCGTATTCATATTTTGCAAGCAATGTAACTTCGGATCAAATTCTCGAAGTTCCCTCGTTGAGAGGTGATTTGCAAAAAGCTGCTTGACCATAGATCGGACACGTAGCTCATTATTGGCAAGTTGTTTTTCGATGACAGTCAAAACCCGCCGACGATATACGGCACATAAAGGGTGCATTCCCCGATCGTTGATGTCAGATTCATTTCCGTCACATTCATCCACTGGCACGGCGGCATCGTAGTTGCTCAATTGCTTGAGTAAATGTCGAATAACATTTGGGTTGACAAACGGAGCATCACAGCTGCACACAAAGGCTTTATCCAGGTAACTGGGTAAAACCAGCAATCCGGCTGCCATCCCCTCGAGAGGCCCGCGCGCAGGTTTTGCGTCGTGAGTCAGCTGGATTGAGGGGGGGAGCGCTGGTAACTTTTGTCCAGCGGCAGAGACAACGACAATCGATGTTCCTGAGATTGCCTCCATCAGAGTTTCAACGACGTGCTCTAGAACGGTATGACGCCCAAAGGGTAAAGTCGCTTTGTCTCGTCCCATGCGTTCGGATTTTCCTCCACACAGTACAATAGCGCCGCACGTGAGTAATTTTGATGTCGATTGCAAGTTGGAAAAGCCAATGTTTCAGTGGAAGTGATCCGGCGACCTCGTTGGCATTGAATGACTACCAAGTTTACCATCTCGATGCCTAACATGTCGAAATATCGAAGAATCCTGCGTCCAATTCTCTTTTCTATATCGCCCGAAGCAGCACATACCCTTACAGTCGAAGCATGCCGAGTTGCCGGCAACCTACCGTTTCTGCCGAGAGTCTCAAAGGCGTTGTTAACATTTGAAGCACCGGAACTCGAATCGAATGTAGCTGGTCTACATTTTTCCAATCCGATCGGGCTAGCTGCTGGTTGGGACAAAAGCGGCAGGGCAATCCGAATGTTGGATCATTTGGGGTTTGGGTTTGCAGAGATTGGTTCCATCTCGGCGCGTCCATCATCCGGCAATCCAAAGCCGCGACTGTTCCGATTGAAACAGGATCTCGCGATCGTGGTTAACTATGGACTTCCAAATGAGGGTGTTGAGGTTGTTGCGCACCGGATTGCAGATCATGCTTCAAACTTCCCTATTGGCGTCAACATTGTAAAGACAAACGATGGACCTGACGCTTTAGCATGCAGTGGTGACGAGATCCTTGCAGATTACGAAAGAAGCGTTTCGATGACGCATCGACATGCAACCTACATCACACTGAACTTGAGTTGCCCAAATGCAAAAGGAGGTGTTGATTTTTTCGCATGTCCAGGGAGCATCTCCAGCTTGTTGGATTGCCTGAGCCCACTCTCCATCGGCTGCCCCGTGTTTTTGAAGGTTGCTCCCAATCCAGCTCCCTGTATTTTGGAGCATCTAATCCAGCAAGCAGAGCCCTATGGATTCGTGAAGGGATTGATGTTCAATCTCCCTCCTGGCAAGCCACCTTCACTTACGCTTACAACGGATCGCTCGCGTTTGGAACATATGCCAGGCGCCGTGTCTGGCAAACCGGTCGAGACATTGATCAATCTATGCATTCGTGAACTCTATCGGCGAATGCCCAAGGGACGTTTTGACATTATCGGTGCGGGAGGAGTCTTCACGGCCGAAGACGCATACAAGAAGATTCTTGCAGGGGCATCCTTAGTCCAAATCTACACAGCGTTGGTGTATGAAGGGCCGGGAGTGGTGAAACGAATCAATCGCGGATTAGTCGACTTGCTCCGCCGCGACGGTTTCAGCAACATCCGAGAAGCCGTTGGTGCCGATGCTCATTAGGCGACTGGTGTGCTAATCTACGACGAGATCGTCGGTACGGTGAAAACGCGGGTTGAAGATAGTGCGTGGGACTTGAACCTAATGCTAACGGGAGGCTGAATAATCAAGAATTTGGTTTCAACATCTTGGCCATCGGGAATGGTCCATTGGAGTTCGGCCCCCAAAACATACGGAACGCGACGCTCGCAGTCCACACATCGTGTCCACTCATGTTTGCATACTCGATGCCATTCATCAGTTTGATACGATGGCCTGCAATGTAGTAGTTGAAGCCTGCGTATCCCGCTTGATAGACATCTCCCGTGCTCACACCGCTCGCTCGCTCGTACCGTCGTTGAGCCAACAAGCCATCTTCTTCGTCTGCAAGTGCCAGTTGGTAGCGAGTCGCAAGTTGAATCTTCTCTGTGAGAAAGAAACCAGGCTGGATATTGATTCCGATCGCGTCACCATTTTCACTTCGAGTTCCCAGCAACACTTCGGAGACGAGTGAAACAGGCCCATTCGTAAGGATCAAAGCGGTAGAAAAACCATCTTTGTATCGATTGAGATTCGTGGCGTGTTGGTTGGCATCACTGTAAAGATAGCAGGCATTGAAAAACGCCTCGTCGAGATCGAGCCATCGATTAACGTTCCATGTACCAGATGCCAGCAATGAATACCCTGAGTCATAATTGGTGAAGGAATCCCACATGTCGGGGCCTGTCGCGTTAGAAAAGACTCCAGTGTAATAAGCGAACTGGCCCGTGTTCCCGGATGCTGTAATTGCTGGAGTGTAGTCCGCATTGAACATGTTCAGGAACATGCTCCGCTCCAGCGTATTGATGTATCGACTTGATACATTTCGATCGTGTGTGAATCGATGTTTCTGCTGCCCTACGGTGACCATGAATTGATCATCGAAGGCCCACTGCGACCAGAGCTCGGTGAATCCGTTGTAGAACGGGTTCATATCAAAGCCACTGACCATCTGAGCATGTACCGTCATCTTCTCAAACAATCGCGCCTGCGAGCCGATTCGAAAGCGGCGGTTCTCCCAGCCGTCTTGTGGCGCATCGCTTCCGTCTGCGTTGTAGTATTGTCCGTGGTAACGCCCGAGAAGCCACCACTCTTGTAGGATGGGATGGTCGTCGTTCTTGTAGACTCTTCCCAGGTTCTCTAGTTTCTCGGCGAGCGATTTGGACTCTTGTTTTGGAGGCGTGGTATCGAATGTTGCCGAAGACGACAGTTCTTCTTCGTCGGCAGCGAAGCCACAGGAAAGTACAAGCCTGAACATCATGCTTGCAAGAATCCACCCGATCCATCGAGAGTATATTCGCATGATGATGGTGGGAGGGTTTGGTATTGAGGTGATGTCTCGCAAATGGCGATTACACAGCAAAATGCGATTCAATTGCGTATTAGATAATCGCAACGAAACTACGACTGACGTATCGACGCCGTGTGAGGGAAATGTTAAGAATTTGTTAGTGCTGTCAGCTTGCCTGACAGTAATGCAAATTTCCAATTCCCGTAAGAATTACTAAAGTATTCGTGCCGTCTCGACGGCGTCTTGGAAAGAGAATGTTGCAGAAAAGACACACGATCTCACCATTTGAGAATCCATCGCCTAGATTTTAATGTTTTAGAAAAAAGATCAATCTATCCTGCCCTGCTTCAGTTTGCGGATATGTTCTGGAGTGGATCCGCAGCAGGCACCGATGATTTGTACAGGCCAGCTTTGGGCGTGTTTTAGGTAGCCTTCGGGGTCCGTGGAGTCGGTGTTAATCCAATCTTGTTCAGCGTCCGCAAAGCCGATGTTGCCGTACGCTATGAGAGGGAAGTTGTCGCCACAGATGGCGTGCAGCTCCGTAAGTGGCTGAGCAATCATCTGGGCTGGCATGCAGTTCACGCCCAAGGCTTGTATGCCGAGTGGTATGAGTTGCTCCGCAGCATGAGTGAGTGACTCGCCAGAGAGGATGTAGCCATTTTTATCGCAGACAAACGTGACCCATGTGGGTAGGCCAGTGGCCGTGGCGATCTTGGCAGCAACCTCCGCTTCGCGGATAGAATTCATCGTCTCGATGAGAAGCAAGTTAACTCCACCCTCTACTAGTTGCTCGATCCGGTCCGTATGCTCGTCAAGGCACTCATCAACAGATGGCACGAGGTCAGGACGATAGCAATCTTCAAGGGAAGAGACCGAACCGGCCACGAGCGCAGGCTTTCCAAATTCATCAACCGCTTCTCTAGCAGTAATTACCGCGCGCAACGTCAGTTCGCGGGCGGAGAAGCCTCTCCCTATCAGAGCGCGGCGGTTGGTGCGAAAGGTATTCGTTGTGATAATGTCCGCCCCTGCGTTCAAGTAATCCAAATGAACTTGGCGCAAGACATTCAGCCCTGAATCTCTGGTAAGCGCATTAGCCGACCACAATGGCAATCCAGTGTCGACACCACGGCGGTTTAGTTCAGTGCCAGTGGCACCATCAAGTAAAAGAAGATTCGAATTCACGATCAGCTATCAATCTTTCAGGAAAACAACCGCTCAAAAACCACATAGCCAGTTTCACTGAAACCGAGACGTAGGTAGCTTTCTCGAGCGGTGTCGATTTCTCGCTCCATGTATAGACAAATTGAGAGTATTTGCGGAATCAGGTCTTACGCGGAGGAATTTGCCATCAAGGTTACTTCATGAGTTTTAAGTTCGCTTCGGCGAAGGCTTTGCCCATTTGAGCAAAGATTTTTGCGCTGCCAAAATAGTGATAGCCGCCATTGGACGCGCCCTGGAGAGCCTCTCGGTCCTTGGGGGAAAGCACCTCTTCCAGAGCGATGTCGAGCCTCTCCCTGTCCGCCGTAGTGATTCCCTCAATCCAAGCGTCGAGTGCAGCATAATGTTGAGGGAAGTTTGGTGAGTACTGATCATTGGCGTAGACAGCCAAGACGTTCTTCCCTTTCTTCAAGTGTTTCGTCTGTTCTTTGTCGAGAACAATGGATCGGTATTGAGGTTTATCCTTCCACCAAATGTAGGTGTGGATTTTGTGGCCGTTCAAATAAACATGAAACCCTTGCCTCGCCAAAATCGCGATGCGGTAGGAATCGTATTTGAGGCTTTCTATCTCAAAGGTGGAACGCATGAGCAGGAATTCTCCATGGCCCCACGTCGAGGGGTATTTACTCAATGCAATACCACTGTGTTTCCAAACACCTTTGCCGATGGGGGCCTTGCCTACTGTCCATTGGCTATCGTCGAAGTCGGGCTTAAACCAATTCTCCATTCCGATTGGAAGTTTGATGTCGCGGAATCGCCTGTCGGTGAACTTTTCCAATTGGTCCTTCGATTCGTTCGCATCGATCGTAACGAATCGCCAGTTTCGCTCCTCCGGCAAAGGAGTGCCAATTGGCTTCCAATACTTATCCCATTTGCGTTCCTTGTCGAGCGAGCCATCCGCTTTCAACGCGTGAGCTGTGTCGACGATTTCGTTGTACTCGCTTTGCTTGGGTTGTGCGGCTTCGATGTCGCGATCCCAAAAAGGAGCCGTATCGACAGCAACTACATTGTCCTGAAATTCGGGCAATGCGGCGGGAGCTGCCATGGCTTTGCGGAAGTTGACGTTCTTCTCACCTTCTACGCCGAGTACGCCAATGATGACTGGCATCTTTGGAGCGTCAAGATCTTTGCGTACGTCTCGAATGAAGTGTGCCAGGAGACGCGAGTACTCGTCATAATTGCCATTCGGATAAGTCTGGCCATCGACAAGATCGTTGAATCCCTGAAGCCATACAAAACCCGCCAGCTCATAGCCTGCCTTGGGATCATAAGCGGGGCAAACCCGAGCGGGATCGGCGAGGACTTTTTTCACATGCTCCACCATCATACGGTAAAACACACCTGATGCGGCATCTTTGTCTTCTTGCCACTTTTTTCGGTCCTCAAGTTTGGGAATACCGTGAGCACCCTGCGGATGTTTATCCCACTGGTTTTGTGTCTGCTTGGGCAGCTTGTATGGCCCTGCACTTGGTGGACGAAATTCTGTGTTGAGAGATCTGCCGCCCCAAGCGGTTTTGATGATCAAGATGGGTTCCTTTAGCTCTTTCTCCATGGTGATACCGAAGGTGAACTCAGGTCCAATCTTTGCACCGTCTTTCGTGGGGCGGTCTCCTCGCGCGCCAAAGCCAGCCGTCAATCTCCCCAACCCTTCGCCGTTCGCACTGCCATCATACGGCCCGGTCAAATAGGACATCCAAACGTTGTCACATACTCGAGGCGTTCCATCCGGGTTGCGCATTTCCTTGAGCAAAGGTGCCGTGGCCGGATCTTTACCGATATAGTCAAAGGTCCGGACTTCCGCATGTCCCTCCATGTTCGATTGGCCAGCGAGGATGAAGACCTTTAAAGGCTGAGCAAAGCCATTCGGCGAAAGGACAAATAGTATCAAAACCGCCCAGGCAAATGGTATTGCGGCAACAGGTCGTTTCATCATGACAAACTCAATTCGCAAAACGCACTTCTATGATCGAATAGTTAAGTCTAACCAGCTTTCTATTTCTATAGTAAAGCAAGAAAGTGGCGACAGCTTAAACGAATGATACCACTTCTCATTAACTCGCACACAATGTTTGCGTGAATTCCTTGGTAGTCTCGTCGCGCGGCGTTGGTGCAGGTCATTGGTGCAGGTCGGCAGTTGTTTAGTGCGTTAGCCTTATTAGCTCGGGGGTGTCGGTCGATGTCTCGATGGCGAGGATCGCGTCGCGGACTGACTTAGCCTTCTGCTTCATTAGTTCCTTGGGGAAGTCAGGCTCGTCTTTTTCGAAGTAGTTGGCAAGCTTAGCTAGTTCCGGGATGACGGCCTTGGCGTGAGTGCCATAACTGAGAAGTATCTCCATTAATTCCGGCGTGCGCATTTCGCTGGCCCACGGGTTCTGCTGTCGAGTGTAACGTACGCACGCCTGGATACCTTCTTCGATGTGATGCTTGGCAAAAAGGCGAAGCCCCTCCACTCGAATACCGTCAGCAAACATCTCTCCACTCGGGGCTGGTTCCGTGATTGCTTGATAAATGGCGGGGAGTAGTGGCTTGATCTCTTGGGCCGAAAGGTTTCGGTAGACCGAACTGAGACTTCCTCGCGCGCGACCGTCCTGGTTCTTCAATCCGGCTCGAACCGCTTTGTACAACGCTTCCCGGTCAACACCTTCGAGAGATCCGCCGAGCATTCCGTCGCCATCGAATAAGGCGAAGGTAAGATAACGCTGTTGCATGCCGCGGGGATCGCTAGCCTTGTCTACTTCAGCCAACAACTCCAATAGCTGCGGTACTACCGGCTTGGCTGCAGGCCCGATCTTGGCCAGCGCTTGAGCCGCATTGACTCGGAGCCAAAGGTCTTTGTCGTTAAGGCAATTCTGCAACGACTCCACCGCTGGCGTGGACCGCTGTCCAAGTCTGCTCAGTGCCTGACATGCACCGTAGCGAGCGTCGAGAATGGAAGCTTCGAGTCGTTTGACTATGGCTGTAACAGGTACTTCTTGGCGACGTGCGAGCGCCATCGCAGCCCGCTCTCGAACAATAGGCGACCAACTGCTGAGACGCTCGATCAGTTGATCGACTGCAAGTTTGTCATACGCGCTGTGACGGTCTTTATTGTCCCACCCACGGCCATCGGCAATCAGTGATTCTGCAGCCACTCTGTTCAGGTTGGGGACTGCAGATTTACCTGCACCGGTCAGCCGAATCTTCTTCAGCGGCATGGCACAGGCCAGCAAGTACGTGCCCGTGGCATCAAAACCATAAAAGCTGTCGTGTTCGTTTTCCGGCGGGCCTTGATGCGGGTAACTACCATCCCAGCAGCGCGCCAGGTCAAAGTACCAAGTACCGAATTCTTTCATCCATGCTCCAGTGGCATTCGGACCGGATAGTGCGACACTCGGCATCGCCCAAAGCATGTTGAAATAGTTGCCACAATGCCCGCAGTCGCGTTCCGGACCGTGCGCGGCAACACTCATGCGAGAAAAGAACTCGGAGCCCTTGGTCTCGCCCAGCGAATTGAACAGAACCGCTGCCATACCACACTTGCCGTTATCTTCATGCCCCTCCATCCATGGAGCGTGATCGCCGTAGGGGACCGCCCCCTTTCCGATGTAGAAACGCAACAGCTCGACGCTTCGCTCAATAGCCTTGTCTACGGCAGCTTCCTTCACCCCCGCTTCGCGTGCCAATACCAAGCTGATCGTGAGCACCACCCCCGGTGAGTTCATCATGCCGTAGCCGCCCAAGCGGCCGTCAGGGATGGCGAATCCGTGTCCCCATGAGCCGACCGCACTTTGCCCCTTAGCAGCTTCCAACGCCAGCCGCTTGAGGCCTGGAAGCACCGACTGATCGCTGGTCGCTATGGCGTATTCAGATAGGTACAGCATGCAGTAGCCATAGTACCACGTTTGCATCGACTTGTCGGAATATCGCGCCGCCCACTGGGCTTCTCTCTTCAACAGCGGCAGATACTCGCGATTCCCACTGGCCAACAAAGCGAGTGCGTTCAGCGAGCGTGGAATCGGGTCCATCTCGGTATAGTTCTGCTGGGCCATCCGCGCAGCCAACTCCTTGCATCCCTGAGCGAGCAGAAGTTTCGACTTGTCGCAATCGAAGGGTGCCGTCTGGCTGTAGCTACCGAGAACGCGTAAGTTAATTACCACCTCATCTGACTTTCCCGCGCGCCAGCGAGTGACGGTGAGTTTGCCATTGCCCGCTTGCGTTTCGGCCGTCGTGATCGCCTGGCCGAATTCTGTGCGAGGGTCGAAGGAGAATGGTTTACCACCGACACCAAGAATCACGTCACTGACTCGAAGCGTGTCTGCGGCAGGAGACCCCTGGTCGACTTTCGTGATCAGTATCTGACGTGCATCCGTGGTCACCAACCTGTCGCAAAAAATCCAGCCGCGAAGCCCGGTTGGTCCGAGGTTCCAATCATGCGGCGAGTCCTTCGGGCGTTTCGCATCCTTGGTGAAGTCCGGAATGACAATGGTGTCGTGTGCGATGGCCGTCGTGATATGCGTCAACGCAGCTATCACGCAAAGTGTTACTATCCGCGCTTTAGCCTTGATCATCTCTTTGTCCCGGGTGCTGGAGGAATGGAATGCCTACCTGGTTAGCAGGGATTAATTGGATTATCTGGCGGTGCTATCCAAGGCGAACGCATTCTATCCTCTCGACAACAATTTCTCCATCTTTGCGATCATCACAACCATCTGGTAGTTGAGGGTAGTAGAAAAGGAGGGTGCTGCGCAGCGTTTACTCCCGAATTTGCTCAGATCAGGCTCAAGCATAGCCACAGTGAGCAGCGAATAAAGGGCTGCTCAGCCGTCGGCCTGCCAGGAAACATTATCGACAAGATCGTGTTGGAGTCCGAATCGAATGTGGACCAAGGTGAGTCACTTTCATTTGAAGAGCTGCACGCTCAATTATTGGCACTAGGTATCGGGGCCGATTCCGAATATCCAAGTACTGTGGATTTCTCATTTGTCGATCGTAGAGAACCGATCGGCTAGAATCGAAAGTCCATCACATACAAATTGAGTTCGAACCGTCAACCTATAAGGATTTCATTTTCAGAAAGTTCTAACGCGAGCCCCCGAGATCGAACAATTCTACTCATGTGACAGTTTTAATGGGAGGCTAGTTGGATGGTCCAGGAGGGATGTTCACTCTTGAAACGATGCCGTCAACTCATGGCACCTTTCGAAACTATATTGCGATGAGTCCCCCCGTTTTTCTGGGACCAATCGCATGCAGCGAGCTGGAGCGATTGAGGTTCACGGATCTCGAATTGCGGGTTCAGCAGATTGAGAAAGAGAGACTAGGATAAGATGTTGATGAAACTTCAATGGGAGTAATTTCCCCCCATTAAGTTCATTTCAAGTAGGCAATGACTTCAATTTGAAGTGCTGATGCTTGCACGCCTTGCAGCCATGTGTTGCGACTTCCGGATGCTCGCGGATCACGTTCTTTGTCTGACGTGGATCATCGGCGAGGATCATTAGGATGTTCGGCTTGCTAGTGACGTCTGTAGCCAGCAGCGTTCTACAATTACAACAAATGGAAAGAAAGAGGTCGACGCCTGGTTTCCTATTGGGGACGAGTTACCGAAGCTAGGTCAGGTGATTACTTGTTGGCAACGTGTGGGTGTGGGTTTCTGCGATGCGATGGAGGTCTTGCGATTCTAGCAGCACTTGCCTTTTGGCATATTGTTGGGATTTATCAATCAAAACATGCGGTTCGACAACTCAGCCTTCATGAAGTTCGTGTTCCATCTAGCAATGAGAAACCAGAGGAAACACCATGTCTGCAATCTGTGCAAAAGCCATGAATTGAACTCAAAATAAATCGTAACAACCAAATTAAGGGCGACACTTCAATACAGTCCATGCGATGAGCCTAGTGCGTTTGCAACTAGGCTTAGTTCGCTCGCAAAACTTTTGGCAACTTTTAAAAACCAAATGAGAAATGCAATGGGAGTGCAACTAGTAGATAGCTGAGGTGAGACCGACGCTCCATCGTTCCAGTTTGGGTAGGGATGTCACGCTTACGAATTTGTGGGCTTTGTGATGCAAATTGTGTAGGTCGACCCGGTAAGTTATCGGTGTCCGGACCGTTCACGTTGGCCAAGCATTTGTTTTATTTTCGATCAATCAATGATTACGAACGGTGATCAATAGCCTGTTAAGTCCTCATACCTCCCCAAAATATGAACACGGAAAAAACGGTCCTGCATGTCGATGACGATCCCGATATCTTGGCGATCGTGAAGCTGGCGCTCGAAAAGAAAGGCTATCGAGTCATTTCAATCAGCGACCCCACCACGGCTATCGATATCCTCTCGAAAACAGGGATTCGCGTTGCGATCCTCGATATCGACATGCCTGAAATGGATGGCTTAACATTGTTGCGTGAGATCAAGCAGCGAGACACAGGAATCAAAACGATCATGCTGACAGGAATGGTTTCGATGAGCACTGTTCTTAGTGCGACTAGCCTTGGGGCAGAAGAATTCCTAGGTAAACCAGTCAAGAACTTGAATGAGGTGGTACTGGCAGTCGATCGATGCTTTGCAAACATCAATTCTTGGTGGAATGCATTGAGCGACTGGATGGAGCACCGTAGTAAATCACTGAAGAAACCATGGCTCAAATCAAATCCTGCTAGGTCAATAGTGGGACAGTAGTTCTTAGTCTTTGGATACCGAATTCTCAACGAAGCCCGCGAGAAACTTTTCGCAGCATCATGCATCCAATCAAGATGCAGAATAAATCGTTTTTCCCTTCGACGGAACTCTTCTAGTGCGGAGTTTCTTGTTTTCATTCAGACACAGCCGAACTCAGGATGTATTCATATGATTTCAAATCCTATTCGCTCAACGCTGACTGGTGATTCCGACTTTAAACAGATTCTCGTGGAATTCATCTCGAAAGTGCCAAAGAGATTAGAATCGATTCGAAAAGCGATGAATGAAAGCGACACAAAAAATTTCTGCACGCTGATACATCAGCTAAAGGGGGCATGTGGTAGTTACGGTTTTCAGGAGCTTACTCCACTTGCATCCCAATTGGAGGCAGAACTGCGTTCGGGAGCAAGTTTGCAATCACCGTTGAGTGCTTTGGAGATTTTCATTGAATTGTGTATGCGAATGACCGCAGAGTCAGAGTAAGCGGCTCCGCATTTATCACCTGCTCAAATTGATCACGAAGTTTGGATATAACAAAGATTGAATGACGAATCGATTTTCGCCCGAAAAAGTAATTCCAAACCAAACCTCAATACCACAGTCCAAATCTGGCTTTACGACGCTAGTAACAAGTGAAGCAGAATTACCCGAAAGTCACGCCAAACCGACGAAGAAGGAAAGGTAATTGAAATCGACGATGGCATATGTGTCGCAGGGAATCTTCATTCAAAACGCTCCGGTATGGTGAATCAGCGCAGTTCGAGTCGAAGAGAATGGAAGCGAAACTAAGGCGATCGACAAGATGTTACTTAGCTTCGATCTCAGGGATTGCGACTTTGAATCGGAAATTGAGTGGTATCCGTCCTCTTTGGCGGCATGAATGCGTCTACAATTCTCAACCAAATCGTTACACCTGCGTTGTTCTGCTTTTTTCGGATCATCGCTGCCCCATCCTCAAAAACCAGAGTGGTCCCATGATTAAGTCGTTTGTATTCGCAACATTGTTAGTCATCGCAACATCAATTGCGGCAGAAGAACCATTCACGATTTTCGAGGGAAAAGAAGGCTTGGTACCGAAGCAACCACAAGCTTGTGTCGATTCCAGCGGAATGGTTCATGTCGCATTTGGAGTCGCCGATCAAGTGTACTACTGCCGAATTGACAGACAGATTTGCTCGGTCCCTGAGATTGCTTTCCGCGTGCCGAACATGGCTCTGGGAATGAGGCGTGGACCACGGATCGCTCATTCCGGTAGAGCAGTAGTTGTTACCGCTATCGGCGGCGACCAAGGCAAGGGCCTCGACGGAGATGTGTTGGCTTATCGATCACTGGATGACGGGAAAACTTGGCTAGGGCCTGTGAATGTTAACGACGTCGAGGCCTCTGCTCGAGAAGGATTGCACGCTATGGCTGCTAGTAGTGACGGTGCGATCTGGTGCGTATGGCTCGATCTTCGAGATAAAGGCACAAAGCTCTTCGCAAGCAAGTCGACAGATCATGGAGCCACGTGGACCAAAAATGTTCTCGTCTATCGTTCTCCCGAAGGTAGCGTTTGTGAGTGTTGTCATCCATCGATTTTAGCTGACAACAAATCAGTTCATGTACTGTTCCGAAATTCACTCGGTGGAAATCGTGATATGTACTTGGTCTCGTCGCAAGATGGAGGTGTTACTTTCGGTGGCGGGACTCGACTCGGACGCAACCACTGGACGTTGAATGCTTGCCCAATGGACGGCGGTATGTTGACGCTAAACCAAAATGGCGAGATTTCGACTGTCTGGCGGCGTGATCGAAGTATTCTCATTGCCGAAGCAAACGGTAAATCAGAAAGTTACTTAGGAATCGGTGAGCAGCCTTGGGTCGCAGGTCAGGGTAACGAATTCTATACTGTCTGGACCAGTAATCGAGAGGGAGATCTGCTGCTTGCCCGATCCCGCAATTCAGT
>Ga0068877_10003120_pt1 | contig 13224 bp, 11 predicted proteins | sample NOAtaG_FD_66437 | JGI IMG/M metagenome (GOLD analysis project Ga0068877, IMG submission 66437) | Freshwater lake microbial communities from Lake Erie, under a cyanobacterial bloom - NOAA_Erie_Diel6S_1000h metaG | ecosystem: Environmental > Aquatic > Freshwater > Lake | place: USA: Ohio, Lake... | reverse complement strand
CCGGCGGCCATGTCGACAAGTTCATCGGCGACGGGGTCATGGCCCTGTTCGGCGTCGGCGGCGATGCCCGCGACGGCGCGCGGCGCGCGCTCGACGCCGCGCGGCGCATGGATCGCGCCCTGGCCGAGCTCAACGAGACCCTGTCGGGCGAGATCGGGCAGAAGCTGCGGATCGGCATCGGCATCCATGCCGGGCCGGCCATCGTCGGCGAGATGGGCTATGGCCGCACGACGGGCCTCACCGCGATCGGCGACACCGTCAACGTCGCCAGCCGCATCGAGGCGCTGTGCAAGCCCTACGGGGCGGAGCTGGTGGTCTCCGACAGCGCGGCCGAGGCCGCGGGACTCGGGCGCGAGGGCTGCAGGCTGGAGAGCACGGCCATTCGCGGGCGCGCCTCCACGATCGACGTGCTGGTCTTCCAGCGGGTCGCGGACCTTCCGGCCAGGGACTGACTTCCCTTTCATCGCAGCGGCTTGTCGATCGAAACTCGACTTCACGTGCAACTTGAGGAGCGGGATACGGCGCGGCTTCGACGGCCCTCGAACCGGCCGCTTGCCTTGCGACCGATCCACGGCTAAGTCACGCGCCTCGCCTTCGGCCTGTCCCCGTCGTCTAGAGGCCCAGGACACCGCCCTTTCACGGCAGTAACACGGGTTCGAATCCCGTCGGGGACGCCACTTCCAGCCGCAGGCCCGCGGCCGCCGGGCCAGCGGTGTCAGGCGATCGAGTCCAGCGCCTCCGGCGACAGGATCTCAACCCCCCCCTTGGTCAGCCGGACCCAGCCCTCGCGCTGCCAGGCCGAGAGCTGCTTGTTGGTGCTCTCGCGCGACATGCCGATCATCTGGCCGAGGTCGCGCTGGGTCACCGACACGAGCCGCGCCGGCGCCTCCACCCCCGCGCCCTGCTCGGCCGCGAGCCGCAGCAGCGCCTTGGCCAGCCTGGCCTCGAGCGGGAGGAACATCACGTCCTCGATCTGCTCGCTGGTCCGGCGCATGCGCGCGCAGAGCAGCGCGATGATGCGCAGCGCGAGATCCGGGTTGGCGCGCAGCAGGGGCACGAACTCCGCGCGATCGAGCACGACCAGCTCGCAATCGGTCGCGGCGGTCGCGTCGGCCGTGCGCGGCTTGCCGTCCAGGAGCGCGATCTCGCCGAAGACCTGGCCCGCGCGCAGCATGTTCAGCACGGCTTCCTTGCCGTCCGCCGTCATCGTCGAGATCCGCACCGTGCCCGAGCGGATCGCCATGAGGCTGCGGCCCTCGTCGCCGCGCGCGAAGATGACGGTGCCCTTGCGGTAGCTGGCGCGGCGCGCCTGTCCCGCGAGCATGTCGATGTCCTGGGCCGGAAGCCCGCCGAACAGCGCATGGCCCGCGAAGATCGCGCGCCGCGCCGCCGCGTCGACCGGCGCCGCGCCGCCCTTCGCTCCCGCCGACTTGCCCATGCTCGAAGCCCTCCGCCTCATGCAGGTCGCGCGCGCCACGCCGTCGTCCTCGCGCGCCACGAAAAAAAATGGTGCGCGTGAAGTACCTCACACAGGGCGCGAGACCACCCCGAATAGCCTGCGGTCATCCATCGACCGGAGGATATACGAATGCTCGACAACCTTTCGATCCGCGCCGACGCCGACGGCCAGGCCACCATCCCCGCCATCGCCTCCACCCCTGCGACCCGGCAGGCCCGCGAGCGGAGCATCCTCGCCTGCGCAATGGACTGCCTCGGCATGGCCGTCCTCGTCGTCGACGGCAAGGGCAGGCCGGTCGCGGCCTCCGCGGCGGCGCATGCCAGCGGCGCGATCGCCGGCGCGATGCGCGAGCACGCGCCGGCCCTCGCCCGCCGCGCCCGCGCCCAGGGGCGCAGGGTGGGCATGCCGGTCGAGGCCGCGGACGGCACGCGCCACTGGCTGGTCGCCTCCACCATCCCCGCATCCTGGGACGCCCTCGTGGTCATCCAGGCCATCGATGCCTCGGGGCCGGACAGGCTCGACCCCGGACTCGTGGCCGACCTCTGCGGCCTGACCCGCAGCGAGGCGGAGATCGCCTGCATGGTCGCCGACGGAATGGTGCCGAAGGCGATCGCCCGCAGGCTCGACGTCTCGCTGGCGACGGTGAAGACGCACCTGCACCGGCTCTTCCGCAAGACCGGCACGCGCGGGCAGGCGGACATCGCCCGCCGCGTCAGCAGGCTGCCCGCCGCGCCGCCGCAGTCCTGAACCGCTTTCGCACCGGAGCCCTCCCATGGAAACCGCCGCCCTCCTCGAGATGCTGCTCTCCCGGCCCCAGGCCTTCCGCAACGAGACCGACAGGCGGATCGTCACCCAGGTCGCGCTCGACATCGTGCGCGACGCCGACATGGCCCTGCGCCGCCGGGTCGCCGAGGCGCTCGCCACGCGCGCCGACGCGCCGCTGGAACTCGTCCTGCGGCTCGTCCACGACGACGCCGCCATCGCGAGGCCGCTGCTGCGGGAGAGCCCGGTGCTGCGCGACGCCGACCTGATCGAGGTCGCCCAGCACAGGACCTTCCGCCACCGCCTCGCGATCGCGATGCGGCGCGACATCTCGGAGGATGTCTGCCGCGTACTCGTCTCGGCGGGAGAGGACGAGGTCGCGCGGGTCCTGCTCGAGAACCAGAGCGCGCGGATTCCCTACGACAGCATGCAGCACCTCGTCGCGCGCGCCAGCCGCAGCGAGCGCCTGCACGAGCCGCTCGTCGCGCGCTGGGACCTGGACCCAGGGCTTGCCGCGCGCCTGCTCGCCTTCGTCTCCGAGGGGCTGCGGCGCGAGATCCTCCGCAGCTTCGCGATCGACCCGGCCCTCGTCGACGCCGCGATCCGCAAGAGCCTGGCTGCGCTGCAGCGCGAGGAGCGCAACGCGCCCCCCTCGTCGGTCCGGAGGATGGCGGAGAGCCTGGCCTGCCGCGGCGACGAGGTCGGGACACTGCTGGCGCTGCTGCGCAGCGGCGAGGTCTGCCTGTTCGAGGCGTTGTTCATGCGCCTGAGCGGGCTTTCGCCCTGCGTCGCGCGCCGCGTCCTCTACGAGCCCGGCGGGCGCGCGCTTGCCGTGGCCTGCGCGTCGATCGGGATGGAGAAGTGGCACTTCGCGACGATCTTCCTGCTCGTGCGCCAGGCGCGGCCGGACGACAAGCAGGTCGACCCCGCGGAACTGCGCGCCGCGATCGACTTCTTCGAATCGACCGGGCGCGAATCCGCGGAGGCGGTCATGTCCGAGCTGCGCAACCCGCAGGCGCATCGCCGGGCGGGCTGAGACCTGCGGGGACGCGACAAGGGGGAAGTTCCGATGGCCTCGCGCGCCAGCGCGGTGCATGATCCCGGTCGTTCCAGCATCCGAGCACGCCAGCGCATGTCCATGTTCCGCAAGTCAGACTCCCAGCTCGCCGTCGGCGACGTCCTCGTCGAGGCGAACCGCGAGAAGACGCACTGGCGGGTGGAGTTCCTCTTCGATGATCCCAACGGCGTCGCGCATGTGCGCCTGCGCCGCGTGGACGACTCGACGTCGGCGCGCACCTTCGCCGCCGCCGTCCTGACCAGCGACCCGCGCTTCCGCCGCGTCCCGCGCGAGGCCTCCCCGGAGGAGTGATCAGGCCCGCGCGGCGTCCCTGATCTCGAACTGCGCGCGCCTCATCCCGTTCCAGGTATCCGCCTTCAGCTGCCCCGCGACATGCACGGGCGGCCCGCTGCGATCCATGAGCAGCGCCTGCAGCGGCGTGTCGACCGCGCGGAAGGCAATCGCGCGCACCCGCGCGCCGGAGGCGTCGGCAAGCGTGCAGCGCACGTGCTTCGCGCCGACGATGTCCGCCTGCACGACGCTCATCGCCGCCATCGCCAGGCAGGGCGACGGATGGCCCGACCCATAGGGCCCGGCCTGCTCCAGCAGTTCCGCGAATTCCCAGGTCGCGCCGCGCGGCGCGAGCGCGGCGTCGACGAGCAGCGCACGCTCCGACGGGCCGGCGGGCGTCGCGGCGACGCGGTCCGACAGGAAGGCGCGCAGCTCGTCGAGCCGCGCATGCTCGACGGTGAAGCCCGCCGCCTGGCGATGCCCGCCGCCATCGACGAGGATGCCCTCCAGCCGCGCGGCGATCACCGCGGCGCCGAGGTCGAAGCCCCCTGCCGATCGGCCCGATCCGCGGCCGCGGCCGCGATCGAGCGCGACGACGGCCGCCGGCGCCGCGAATTTCTCGGCCAGCCGCGCGGCGACGATGCCGATCACGCCGGGATGCCATCCCTCGCCCGCCGCGAGGATGAACCGACCGCCGCCGCCCTGCCCCTCGACCTGGGCCAGCGCCTCGGCGAGCACGGCCTGCTCGATCGCCTGGCGCTCGCGGTTGAAGTCGTCCAGGCGGCGCGCGAGCCCGGCGGCCTCCGACGGGTCCGTGCAGGTCAGCAGCCGCACGCCCAGGTCCGCCTCGCCCACGCGGCCGCCGGCATTGACCCGCGGCCCCAGCATGAAGCCGAGATGGTAGGCACCGGGCGCCTGGTTGAGCCCGGCCACGTCGGCGAGCGCCGCGAGCCCCGGCCGCCCGCGTCGCGCCATCACCGCCAGTCCCTGGCGCACGAAGGCGCGGTTGAGCCCGCGCAGCGGCACCACGTCGCAGACCGTGCCCAGCGCGACCACGTCGAGGCGCGCGAGGAGATCGGGCTCCGGGCGGTCGCTGAAGGCGCCGCGCCGGCGCATCTCGCGGACCACGGCGACGGCGAGCAGGAAGGCGACGCCGACCGCCGCGAGATGCCCGTGGCCGGGTGGCTCGTCGAGCCGGTTCGGGTTCACCACGGCGAGCGCCGCCGGCAGGCGCGGCTCGGCGGCATGGTGGTCGACGACGATGACGTCGAGGCCCGCATCGCGCGCGGCCTCCAGCGGCGCGAAGGCAAGCGTGCCGCAGTCCACGGTCACCACGACGCGCACGCCCTCGCCGGCCAGCACGCGCATCGCCGCGGCGTTCGGGCCGTAGCCCTCCTTCATGCGGTCGGGGATGTAGACGCGTGGCGGGGCGCCGAGTTCGCCGAGCACGTCGGAGAGCAGCGCCGAAGACGTCGCGCCATCGACATCGTAGTCGCCGAAGATCGCGATGCGCTCGCCATTGCCGATCGCGTCGCAGATCCGCGTCGCCGCGGCGTCCATGTCGCGCAGGCTGGAGGGATCCGGCAGCAGGTCCCGCAGCTTCGGGGCGAGGAAGCGCTGCGCGTCCTCCGGAGCGACGCCACGCCCGGCGAGGACGCGGGCCACCGGCTCCGGGATCCCCGCGGACTGCGCGATCGCGAGCGCGGGACGATCGTCGGCCAGCCGAGCCTCCCAGCGCCGGCCGGTCGCCGAATGCTCGACCCCGAGGAACGCGGGCGCCGCGCGGGCCCCGCCCTCCATGTCAGAAGTCCATCGGCTTGCGCGCGAGGTTGTGCGTCGCCTCGATCTTGCGCACCGTGCCGGTCTTCGAGCGCATGATGATCGAGTGCGTCGACGCGCCTCCCGCGAAGCGGCGCACGCCGCGCAGCAGCGAGCCATCCGTCACGCCGGTCGCGGCGAACATGACGTCGCCCTTCGCCAGCTCGAGCAGGTCGTACTTGCGGTCGAGGTCGACGATGCCGAGGCGGCGCGCGCGGCCGCGCTCGTCGTCGTTGCGGAACAGCAGGCGACCCTGGAACTGCCCGCCGATGCAGCGCAGCGCCGCCGCGGCGAGCACGCCCTCGGGCGCGCCGCCGGAGCCCATGTACATGTCGACCCCCGATTCCGGCAGCGCGGTCGCGATCACCCCGGAGACGTCGCCGTCGGAGATCAGCATGATGCGCGCGCCCGCCTCGCGGACCTTGCGGACCTGCTCGACATGGCGCGGCCGGTCGAGGATGCAGACGACGAGGTCCTCGACCTCGCGCCTGGTCGCCTTCGCCAGCGCCTTCAGGTTCTCCGCCGGCGAGGCGTCGATGTCGACGAGGTGGTCGGGCAGCCCGCCGCCGACGGCGAGCTTGTCCATGTAGACGTCCGGCGCGTTGAGGAAGCCGCCGGCCTCCGCCATCGCGATGACGGCGAGCGCGTTCGGCCCGCCCTTCGCCGTCAGCGTCGTGCCCTCGAGCGGGTCGAGCGCGATGTCGACGCGCGGGCCGCCGCCGAGGCCGACCTTCTCGCCGATGTAGAGCATCGGCGCCTCGTCGCGCTCGCCCTCGCCGATCACGACGACGCCCTCGATCGCCAGCGAGTTGAGCGCGCGGCGCATCGCGTCGACGGCGGCCTGGTCGGCGGCCTTCTCGTCGCCGCGCCCCATAAGCCGCGAGGCGGAGAGCGCGGCGGCCTCGGTGACGCGGACGACTTCGAGGGCGAGGTTGCGGTCGAGGACGGTCTTGTCGGCCATGGTCATGTCCTTCGTGGATCTGCGCCGCCGGGACTCGGCGGGCGGCGATTATAGCGCCCCGGGGCCGCGCCCCTCAGGGCGTCTCGATGCGGACGAGCCGCGGGGCCTCGAGCACGGTGTCGAGCGCCTCGATGCGCGCGAGCGCGCGGCGCATCGACGCCTCCTCCGTCTCGTGGGTGGTCAGCACCACCGGCACGCCCTCGTCGGGGCTGCGGCCGCGCTGCAGCATCGATTCGAGGCTGACGCTCTGGTCGCGCAGCGCGGCCGTCACGTCGGCGATCACGCCGGGCCGGTCGCGCACCATCAGGCGGATGTAGTAGGCGCCGCGATGGCGATCCATCGGCGCCGCCTTCGCGCGCACGAGGCGCGACGCCGGCACGCCGAAGGTCATGGGCGAGCGGCCGCGCGCGATGTCCATCAGGTCGGCGACCACGGCCGAGGCCGTCGGCCCGGCGCCGGCCCCGCGTCCCTCGCTCACCACGCGGCCGACGAAGTCGCCCTCGACGACCACGGCGTTGAAGACGTCCTCGACATGCGCGATCGGCGTCTCCAGCGGCACCATGCAGGGATGGACGCGCTGCTCGAGGCCGTGCTCCGTCATGCGCGCGATGCCGAGCAGCTTGATGCGGTAGCCGAGCTCGCCGGCGAAGCCGATGTCGAGCGCGCCCACGTGGCGGATGCCCTCCACGTGCACGCCCGCGATGTCGGTCTCGGTCCCGAAGGCGACGGCCGAGAGCACGGCGAGCTTGTGCGCCGCGTCGACGCCGTCGATGTCGAAGCCGGGATCCGCCTCCGCGTAGCCGAGGCGCTGCGCGTCGGCGAGCACGTCGGCGAAGGGCCGCCCGGTGCGGCGCATCTGCGTCAGGATGTAGTTGCAGGTCCCGTTGAGGATCCCGTAGACGCGCCGGACCTGGTTGCCCGCGAGCCCCTCGCGCAGCGTCTTGATGACCGGGATGCCACCCGCGACGGACGCCTCGTAGGCCAGGACCACGCCCTTCGCCTCCGCGGCGCGGGCGAGCGCGGCGCCGGAATGGGCGAGCAGCGCCTTGTTCGCGGTGACGACGCTGCGACCGCGTGCGATCGCCGCCTCGACCATGCGGCGCGCGACGCCTTCCGCGCCGCCGACGAGTTCGACCACGACGTCGCAGTCTGCCTGCGCGGCCATGGCGACGGGATCGTCGTGCCAGGCGATGCCGGACAGGTCGACGCCACGGTCCTTGCCGCGGTCGCGCGCGCTGACGGCGACGACAGAGATCCGACGGCCGCAGCGCGCGGCGATCACGTCGCCATTCGCGGCGAGCAGCGAGAGCAGCCCGCCGCCGACCGTGCCGAGGCCGGCAACCGCGATCCTGAGCGGCGCGCTCACGACGCGCCCGCCATGCTGGCGTTCTTCTGCGTGGGCGGCTCGGGAAGCGCGTCCTCCGCCTGCAGGAAGGCCTTCACGTTGCGCGTCGCCTGGCGGATGCGCTGCACGTTCTCCACCAGCGCGAGGCGGACATGGCCGTCGCCATACTCGCCGAAGCCGATGCCCGGGCTGACGGCGACGCCTGCCTTGCGCAGCAGCAGCTTCGAGAACCCGAGCGAGCCGAGCTCGCGGTAGCGCGGGGGGATCGGCGCCCAGGCGAACATCGAGGCGGGCGGGCTCGGGACGTCCCAGCCCGCGGCGGCGAGGCCCTGGATCAGCACGTCGCGGCGCTGGCGATAGAGTTCGCGCACCTCGCGCACGCAGTCCTGCGGGCCGTTGAGCGCGGCGACGGCGGCGACCTGCACCGGCGTGAAGGCGCCGTAGTCGAGGTAGCTCTTGATGCGCGCCAGCGCGCCGACCAGCGTGCGGTTGCCGGCTGCGAAGCCGACGCGCCAGCCCGGCATCGAGTAGGTCTTGCTCATCGAGGTGAACTCGATCGCGATCTCGCGCGCGCCGGGCACCTGGAGGATCGAGGGCGGCGGCGCATCGTCGAAGTAGATCTCCGAGTAGGCGAGGTCGGAGAGGATCCAGATCTTGTGGAAGCGGCAGAAATCGACGATCTCGGCGTAGAAGTCGAGGTCGACGACCTGCGCCGTCGGGTTCGACGGGAAGCACAGCACGAGCGCCAGCGGCGTCGGCACGGCGTGCTTCACGGCACGGCGCAGGTTCGCGAGAAAGTCCTCGCCCTCGCCGATCGGCAGGTGGCGGATCGACGCCCCGGCCATGATGAAGCCGTAGGGATGGATCGGGTAGCTCGGGTTCGGGACGAGGATGATGTCGCCCGGGCTCGTGATGGCCTGCGCGAGGTTGGCGAGGCCTTCCTTCGAGCCGAGGGTGACGATGGTCTCGGTCTCCGGGTCGAGCTCGACGCCGAAGCGGCGCGCATAGTAGGCCGCGTGGGCGCGGCGCAGGCCGGGGATGCCCTTCGAGACGGAGTAGCGATGCGCGCGAGGGTCCTGCGCGGTCTCCACCAGCTTGGCGACGATGTGCGGGGGCGTCGGCTGGTCCGGGTTACCCATGCCGAGGTCGATGATGTCCTCGCCGGCGAGGCGCGCGCGCGCCTTCATGGCGTTCACCTCGGCGAAGACGTAGGGCGGCAGGCGCCGGATCCTGTAGAAATCCGAGTTCGACATCGCGTGGGACCTCCGGGGGCGCCGGTTTCTAGCGTCCCGGGGCGCTGCCCGCCACAGTGATCTCGACGGCCTTGCGCTCGCCGCGCGTCTCGGGGCTTGGCACGAGGTCGACCCTGCCCCGGTCGAAGCCGAGCCGCGACAAACGGTCCGCCGTGGCAAGGGCGGCGCGCGCCTCGCCGGCCAGCCGGATGCGCCGCCCGGGTCCCTGCGCGGCGATGCCGACCGCGCGCCTGAGCACCTCGTCGTCCTCGCGCGAGAAGGCCCCGATCTCGTCGGGGACCACCACGCCCACGGGGCTGCCGGCGGAGGCGTTCCCTGCCCCGGCAGGACGGCCCTCGGCGAGCGCCTCGCGCCGTTGCTCGGCGGCGCGGCGCTCGGCGTCCAGGGCGGCGATCTCGGCGTCGCGCGCGGCCACGACCGGCCGCGGCGCGCGCGTCGGCACGGAGGCGAGGTTCGGATAGGGCCGCCCCTCGACCGCCGGAGGCTGCGGCACGGGCTTGCCATCGCGCGACAGGCCGGACAGGCGGTCGATCCAGTCGGGCTCGCCGCTCTCGGGCGCGCAGCCGGCGAGCACGACCAACAGCGCCGCCGCCGCGGCGGCGGGGCGCAGGCGCGGACCAGGCCGGAAAACCCGATGAAAGGACACGCGAATTGCCCCTAGGAGTCGAACCGGGCTTCTTATAAGTAAGGCGCGACTGGGCGTCACGCGCCATGCCGCGGCGACCCCGGGCCGCCCGACACGCGCAGGACCAGGAAGATTTGCCATGGCGAAGGACAAGGGAACGCGCGCCCCCGGTGGCGACAGGCCGGGCGCCGGCGCCGCCGGCCCCGACGTGAAGATCCCCGACCCCGTCGAGCTCGCCCGCACGATGGGCCAGATCGCCGAGCGCAGCCAGAAGCTCGTCGCCGAGTTCCTGCGCCGCCAGTCCCAGAAGCCGGGCATGGGCATGGCCGACCCCATGAACGTGGGACAGGCCTTCCTCGACATGACCGCGCGGCTGATGGCCAATCCGACGCAGCTCGTCCAGGCGCAGCTGTCGCTCTGGCAGGACTACATGGCGCTCTGGCAGAGCACGACGCGGCGCATGCTCGGCCAGCCGGCGCAGCCCGTGATCGCGCCGGGCGCCGAGGACCGGCGCTTCAAGGACGCGGCCTGGGACGACAGCTACGTCTTCGACTACATCAAGCAGTCCTACCTGCTCGCCGCGCGCTGGATGCAGGGCGTGGTGCGCAACACGGAGGGCCTCGACGACAAGACCGCGAAGAAGGTCGACTTCTACACGCGGCAGTTCGTCGACGCGATCGCGCCCTCCAACTTCGCGGTGACGAACCCGGAGGTGGTGCGCGCGACCCTGGAGAGCGGCGGCGAGAACCTGGTCAAGGGGCTGCAGAACCTGCTCGCGGACCTCGAGCGCGGCGACGGCCGGCTCATGATCCGCATGACCGACGACACGGCGTTCAAGGTCGGCACGAACATCGCGGTCACGCCCGGCAAGGTCGTCTTCCAGACGCCGCTGATGCAGCTGATCCAGTACGCGCCGACGACGCCGACGGTGGCGAAGCGGCCGCTGCTGGTCATCCCGCCCTGGATCAACAAGTTCTACATCCTCGACCTGCGCGAGAAGAACTCCTTCATCCGCTGGGCCGTGTCGCAGGGGCACACCGTGTTCGTCGTGTCCTGGGTGAACCCGGACGAGGAGCTCTCTGGCAAGGCCTTCGAGGACTACATGGTCGAGGGCCCGCTCGCGGCGCTGGACGCGATCGAGCGCCAGACCGGCGAGAAGGACTGCAACGTCATCGGCTACTGCCTCGGCGGCACGCTGCTCGCCTGCACGCTCGCGCATCTCGCCGCGACGGGCCGCGAGGACAGGATCGCCTCGGCGACCTTCCTCACCACGATGGTCGACTTCACCGAGGCGGGCGAGCTCGGCGTCTTCATCGACGAGGAGCAGCTCGCGGCGCTCGAGGAGCGCATGAACGAGAAGGGCTATCTCGAGGGCGCCGACATGGCGACCACGTTCAACATGCTCCGCGCCAACGACCTGATCTGGAGCTTCGTGGTCAACAACTACCTGCTGGGCAAGGATCCCTTCCCCTTCGACCTGCTCTACTGGAACTCCGATTCCACGCGCATGCCGGCGGCGATGCATTCCTTCTACCTGCGGGCGATGTACCAGGAGAACCGGCTGGCGACGGGCGACATCGAGCTGCTCGGCACGAGGATCGACCTCACCCGCATCCGCACGCCGAGCTTCCTGCTCTCGACGCGCGAGGACCACATCGCGCCGTGGAAGTCGACCTTCGCGGCCACGCGCCTCTATCGCGGGCCCGTGCGCTTCGTGCTCGCCGCCTCTGGCCACATCGCCGGCGTCGTGAACCCGCCGGCCGCCGGCAAGTATGGCTACTGGACCAACGAGAAGAAGGCCAGGACGCCCGAGGCATGGCTCGAGGGCGCGCGCCAGCACGACGGCTCGTGGTGGCCGGAATGGCATCGCTGGGCGAGCGACTTCTCCGGCGGGCAGACCCAGCCGCGCGATCCCTCGGCCGGGCCGCTCAAACCGATCGAGGACGCGCCGGGCAGCTTCGTCGCCCGCCGCGCCTGAAGCGCCCACCCCAGACATCGACACATAAAGGGCGGCACCTCGCCGCCAGCACCAGGGAAGACAAGACATGTCCAGCTTCGATCCGTCAGGCCAGGTCGTCGCAGTCATCGGCGCGACCGGCGCGGTTGGCACCGAGATGGTGAACGTCCTTCACGACCGCCGCTATCCCGTCAGGGAACTCCGCCTGCTCGCCTCCGCGCGCAGCGCCGACCGTCGCCTGCCCACGCCGTGGGGCGAGATCGCCGCCAGGCCCTTCTCGCTCGAGGCGACCGCGGGCTGCGACGTCGTGCTCATGGCCGTCTCCGGCGAGTTCTCGAAGGAATGGGCGCAGCGCATCGCCGCGCAGGGTTCCGTCGTGATCGACAACTCCAGCGCCTGGCGCTACGACCCGGCCATCCCGCTCGTGGTGCCGGAGATCAACCCCGAGGCGGCGCGCGGCCATCGCCTGATCGCCAACCCGAACTGCACCACGGCCGTGCTCGTGGTCGCGCTGTGGCCGCTGCACAAGGCGTTCGGCCTCCGCCGCGTGATCGTCTCCAGCTACCAGGCGACGTCGGGCGCCGGCGCGGAAGGCATGGAGGAACTGATGGAGGGCACGCGGACCGTGCTCGCCGGTGGCAAGCCCGCCAACAAGGTCTTCCAGTACCCGATCCCCTTCAACGTCATCCCGCACATCGACGCCTTCCAGGACAACGGCTACACGAAGGAGGAGATGAAGGTCGTGTGGGAGAGCCGGAAGATCATGGGGCTCCCCGACCTCTCCGCGAGCTGCACCGCCGTGCGCATCCCGACGATGCGCGTGCATTGCGAGGCCGTGACGATCGAGTTCGACCGCCCTGCCTCGCCCGAGGCCGCGCGCGCGATCCTCGCCGCAGCACCGGGCGTGAAGCTGGTCGACGACCCGGCGAACCGCCTCTACCCGCTGCCCATGACGGCCACCGGCAAGTACGACGTCGAGGTCGGCCGCGTGCGCCAGAGCCTCGTCTTCGGCGAGCGCGGCATCGACCTGTTCCTCGCCGGCGACCAGCTGCTCAAGGGCGCGGCGCTCAACGCGGTGCAGATCGCGGAGGCGCTGCTGCCGGCGCGCAAGGCCGCTTGAGGATAGGCGGCCGGGAGATCCCGCCTCCCCGCCCGACCGCCTGGATCGGGCTGGTCATCGCGCTGCGCTACGGCATCCCGGTCGTGGCGCTCGGCGCGGCGATCGACCTCGTTCTCTACCTCGCGCGATGACGCGCGTCCGCGAGGTCGACGCGGATCTCTGGGCGCTCGCGCTGCAGGCGGCCGGCTTCGTGCCGCTGCAGCAATCCCCGGCCTATGGCGCGGCGCTGGCACGGCGCGGCCGCGAGCCGCGCCGCCTGCTCGTCGAGGATGCCGGCGGCCGCATCGCCTGCGGCGTGCAGGCCTCGACGCGGCGCCTCGCGGGGATGCCGCTCTTCACCGCCGCGCTGCGCGGGCCCGTCGCGCTCGCGGGCGGACGCGAGGCCATCGCCCCCGAACCACTCGCCGCCGCCGTCCGCGCGCTGCGCCGCCCATGGCCACACGCGCTCGTGGTCGCGCCGGAGATGCCCGATGGCGCGCAGTCGACGGCCGCGCTGCGCGCGTGCGGCCTGCGCCGCGTCATGACGCCGGCCGCGTCGGCCGAGGTGCCGCTCGCGGGCGACGCGGCGGCGCTGCG
>Ga0068877_10003119_pt1 | contig 13225 bp, 15 predicted proteins | sample NOAtaG_FD_66437 | JGI IMG/M metagenome (GOLD analysis project Ga0068877, IMG submission 66437) | Freshwater lake microbial communities from Lake Erie, under a cyanobacterial bloom - NOAA_Erie_Diel6S_1000h metaG | ecosystem: Environmental > Aquatic > Freshwater > Lake | place: USA: Ohio, Lake... | reverse complement strand
GGTCACGAACTTTGACTATTTTGCAGACTTTTAGAGAAAGAGACAATCGAGCAGTCAAGTGGGTCGTAATGGGTGCGGCGACAATTTTGATTGCTCTCAATGTTCTTCCACCACTACGAACTATCTTTGACTTAGGTGCAATCGCAATCTCAGATTGGGTTCTAGTTCTCTTCACTGCAGTTTTGGGCTTGAGTTGGTATGAAATCTACAAATTTGTACGAGGAAGAATGTAGTCCAGTCTTTAACTCGTCTATTACTTTCTCGAACACTCAACATCTTTAGCATTGCTTTTACATATGCAAATACTTGCATCACAATCACTTCGAAAGGACTTAATGATGTATCGACGCATAGCTTCGGTCACTACGTTTGCTTTGCTTGCAACGCTTTTCACCAGCAACGCAGTACTTGCAGCACCTAAGCCGAAAGTTAAGAAAAATGACCCTGCAATCATGACGGTGATTCATGCAATACCAGCCACATTTGGCGCAGATAAGGTCGACATTTACTCCAATAACAAGTTAGTAATCGATAACGCAGTTCCAGGTTCTGTAAAGAGTTTCTCCTTAGAACCAGGAACGCAGCAAATCTCCATCTATGCAGATGGTGTTTTGCCCACCTCAGACACCGCTTCCGTGCTGAGTTATCGACCAATCTACCTTCCTCAAGGTACTGATGTGACTTTTGTTGCCCATCTCGGCGCCTCAGATAAGCCTGTTCTGAGCCTCTTTAAGAATATGAATACCGAGCCTGGAAAGAAACGTTCTTGGCTTAATGTTCGACATGTTGCGGGCGCGCCTGCCGTTGATGTTCGAGCTAGTTCAAAAATTCTATTTAGATCGCTCTCAAACGGCTCTGAGCGGAAAGTTTCACTGCGATTCGGAACCTACCCAACTGATGTGGTTATTGCTGGTACTACAACGGTAGCAATTCCAAGCGCAAATGTCATGATTAAAGACAACGTCAACACTGTTGTTTATGCCTGGGGTTCTGCCGTAAAAGGCAACCTTCAGTTTCTGATTCAAGAGATTGCGCTAAAGAAAGACTGATTAACCGACGAACCATTTCTTCGGTTGGCGATCATGCCAGGTAGCGAGTTTGCGGAAGTTCTTCTCAAACCACTGCCTGGCATTCATCGTAATTTGATGATCGCTCATTGCGTTTAGATTGACTGTGAGAATATCAAGAACTTTAGCGGCTGTAGATGGATGCTTTTTGCTTAAGAACTCTTGAAAGTTCTTCGCGGCCGCTGCCTTACCTTCGCCGTGGCCAATCAGAAGAATGACATCGTAATCTCGAAGCATTTCTGCGATTGCCTCGAAGTATTCTGGATAAGCATGGTCAGTATCGTGCCCATGGTGATTCTGGCCAGTTCGCACATGGCGATGATCCACTTCGACTGGAGCACTTACGATTTCAGGTAAGTGCTCCGGTCCGATTCCATGTCGCCATACCTTCGCTTCATCGCGCATGACGGCGACGACAGCGAGTTTCTCAGGGTTACCGACAGAGGATTGCATTGTCTTACTTCGCTACTGCATTTCGGACGCCGTTGTTCCACTTTTCAAAGTAGCCTGCAAGAACCAAGTATTGAGCTTTGTTCTGTGAAGCCAAGACAACATTGACGCGCGCAACGAGATACTCGGTTGAAGGAGCCCCCGGGTAGTCATTCCCGAAGTAGATTTCATTGAGAAGTGCGGCTGAAGCTGCGCGTAGAAGAATCTGCGATGCGCCCTTGAGCGTTACCCCTCCCTGGTAAGTGAGCGTAGATAACAAGGTATCTCGTCCTGGGATTGAATCATTATCCAAAATGCCCTCTGAGAGGAGCGCGTTCGGAATAGTGAAGACATCTTGCAGGAAGTCATTGGGAGCAAACTCTGTCGACCAATCATTGATGTTGTTCTTCCAATAACCTGGAATACGACCGTGCCACCAGAGATCAATGGAATTTGTCGAGTCGAAGGTCGCCTTTACTTGATCTAATCCTGCGCCTTCCACACTTGTCTTGACGGTAAATATCGTGGCAGGCAAGCCACTGACAGTTACTCCATCGGCGCTACAGGCAATACTCTCCCCTGGTTGGATTGCAGTGCTAAGGAGGACTTGGCATGCTGCATTCAAGTTGGGCAAACTACTATTTATGCCAGTAATTGTTGCAACTTCAGTGCCAGAGTTTTTCACCTGTAACGAATAGTTGACGGTATCTCCTGTATACAAGAGAGAAGTTTTTGATGATGTTGTCGTCACATCGAGCAATGGTGCTGCTGCACTAGAGACAGATAGTGGTGAAAGCATCATCACTATCGTTGCCATGAGAGCCGACCCCACGCCCAGAACTAGAGTCTGTGGATTGCGTACTGCAAGAGCTGTAATCTTCATTGTTATTTTCCTTTCCTAGATCGCTTAGGCAGCTGTGCCGAATTTGATATTTGATCCGCTCATTACTAAGCGAATGCGGGTGCCATCAAGAAGAGCCTTCTCTCCTTTGTAAATCGCATCGCCATTCACATCAAGTTTGATGTCAGCGAGTTTGAGATATACCAAGCGGCCCTGTATGTAGGTCCGTAGCTGGAGTTCAGCCTCGGCATTTGCATAATTTGCCGAGAGATTGACTCTGACTTCGTAGCCCTGACCAACTTGCTCGTAAATCAGCCAGTTACGTAGAGAGTTTCGCTTAAAGCGCTCCTGGCTGCTCTCCTTGACCGTAAAGGTCACCGAGTTAGACACGACGGCCAAGTACTTATCTGTGCTCTCTTTGATCATGTAGATATTGCACTCGCCTTGAGCAATTGCAGTAACAGTTCCACTTTGATCTACTGTGCAGAGATTCAGATCGTCAGAAATGAAATTGATTTTTCCTTCGCCAGATCCACCGGAATAAGCGATGTTAATCCTTTGTCCGACTATCAGCGACTTATTCGCGTTCCTGATGAGGAGATCATCCTGCACGCGAGTGAAAGAGAACTCTGAAAGCGAACGAGTGAAAACTGAATATGTCGAGTCAGGATAGATGTAATAGGCAGCATCCAGAGGATTAGGAAGTTGTGGCGTCAATACCAAAGGCATTGGTGACCAGATAACTCCCGGCTCCTTCAATGAAGGAATTGTTCCGATGTATGGAGTCCAATAGCGGATCTCAACGGGCTTATTCAATGATGAGATAACTGTGCCATCAGAAACTTGACGCATTGTCACATCGATAATTACGAGACCAGCAGAAACATCCTCTTTCGAGCTCAACGGGGTGACAGCGATCTGAACTGGTTGATTAGTTGTCGCTGCAGGAACGGCCAAAGTGACAAGGACATTACCTGTCAGTGATGGAACGTAGAAGTAGTAAACAGAGTCTGAACTACCTGAGTAGTTGAATGACGTTGGAGCGATGGGGTATGCAGGAAGTGTTGTCGTTGGAGTTGCGCCTCCCGTTGAGGTGCCTCCCGTTGTTCCGCCAGTGTCACCAGTTCCACCTGTTCCACCTGTTCCACCTGTTCCACCTGTTCCACCTGTTCCACCTGTTCCACCAGATGTAGAGATTGTGATCGAGGTTGATGTTGATGCAGGGTTGTACGTCGCATCTCCCGCTTTAATTGCTGTGACGGTGCAGGTTCCTGCGGCAAGTGCTGTGACTGTAAGTCCAGCGACTGAACAGGCGCCCGGAGTTGAGGAAGTGACCGTGAGAGACCCTGTTCCTGAACCACCTGTAACGCTGATTGTCTGGCTAGACCCCACAATCATGGCGGTGCTGGCAGAGATTGAAAGTGCGCTCTGATCCAGTAAAGCTGGAACGCCAGAAACTGTAATTGAAGTAGAGGTTGAAGCAGAGTTGTAGGTCGCATCGCCAGCCTTAGCAACGGTAATGGAGCAGGTACCCGCAGCGATTGCTGTGACAGTGAGTCCAGTGACCGAACACGCGCTCGGAGTTGAAGATGTCACTGACACCTCTCCAGTTCCTGAACCACCTGTAACGCTTATTGTCTGACTAGATCCCACGATCATCGATGAATTGGCCGTGATGGACAGTGCGCTCTGATCTAACTTTGCGGGCACTTCCGCGATTGTGATTGATGTTGATGTTGAAGCAGAGTTATACGTTGCATCCCCAACCTTGGTCGCAGTGATGGAGCATGTACCCGTCGCAAGCGCTGTCACCACAAGGCCACTAAGTGAACAAACGGAGGGGGTCGAAGAAGTAACTGTTAGAGATCCAGTTCCAGATCCACCTGTAACGCTGATGGTCTGATCTGTCCCAACAAACATCGAAGCATTAGCGGTTATCGATAGCGCGCTCTGATCTATCGTCGCTGGTGTTACGTTATAGAGGAGTGTATTTCCAGTTGGATTTCCTGGGCCTGAAGGCGCAATAAGTTCAACAGTTCCTGTTGTTGTTGGTGTGATTGTAAAACTCTTTGACAAATCGACAGCGTCAAAGTTAAGTCTTTCGGTGTAATCAAGTCCTCCACCGAGGATCTTTACACCTACATTTCCATTAAAGCCGCCACCTGTTGTCACTGTGAAGGCAGCAGAGGGCTGATTCACCGGGCCTGATGTTGGGCCATTGAACTGAAAGTCGTTAGCAAAGCTCGTTGAAGGATTCCACGCGCCTAGTCCAAATAATGCAATCGCGAATGTAATGAGAATCGCAACCTTTTTATTACTTCTTGATCCTGTCTGAATCATCTCTACTCCTAAGTCTTATGCTGAAGACAGGGAAGATTTCATAGAATTCAGAGCGACTTTCCGCATTGTCTGAACAAAGTTTGGACAGCAATTTTTGCGAGATATCTATATCTGGTCATTGGCGTCAATAAGACTGAAATGTCTGAACATTGCCCTGTTATTCAACTTACACTTTCACTCACTTGCCCAAAGCTCGCTTCCTCAAAGAGATCGGAACTTTATGCTTTACAGACAATTGGCTGAAGTAAGTGCCTTTGTTACTGATGCTTCACACAAACTCGATGAGATTCTGCAGATGCTTTGTATCAAGGCAATGTCCAGCCTTCAAACCGACGCACTGCTTTATGCCGAGCTTGATCACACTGGAGTTGCTATCCCACAAGCTTCATTCGGGATTGACCTGGTGGATAAGGCTGGCAATAAGCCAACTTTCGCTATCTCTGATGCAACTCCTTTTACTGATGCAATTCGAGAGAACAACATTGTCTGGATTAATTCGCTACCTCAATGGCCTAAGCAATACTCAAAGATGAGCAAGGTTGAGATTCCAAGTAAATTCAAAACACTCATCTCCTGCCCTATTGACGCAGGTGGACTACCAGTTGGCAGCCTCTCGGCCTTCTCTCATGCAAAACTAGAGTACGAAGAGTCCACTGCTCAGTACATTGAAGCAATTTCAATAATCTTGGCAAATGCTCTTCTTAGTCAAAGAACTATCCACAAACCGCAGCCCAATTCATCGACAACAAATCGACCCTCGCTGACTAACGCCGAACCTTTCTCGTTTGATCCATCGGAATACAATCAACCTCTTACTGAAAGACAGAATTTGATTCTCAAGCTAATTGCCGAGGGCCGGACAAACGCAGCAATTGCAGATGTGCTTGGATATTCAGAATCGTTGATTCGACAAGAGACAATCAAAATTTATGCAAAACTCGGATGTTCTGGCAGAAATGAAGCGGCTCAAATATTCAACAAAATGCAGGCGCGAGCAGCCAGTGTTGCGGTCTAAATTGAGCGTAGGAGCCTGACTTCAGACCCCTACGCTCTTTTCAGGTGCTTTTTACTTGATAGTTGGGAAGATGAGAACTGATACTTTGCGATCGAAGCCGTTAACTGATCCGTTGTTCTGATCTGCGAGGTATTCACCCATACCTTCAGTGGTAATCACAGCATCTGTTATGCCTAAGGCATCAAGCTTCTTCTCCAAATACAAGGCTGCCTTACTCGCCCTCTTCTCCGAGAGAAGGACATTTGATTGATCATCGCCATTGATGTCCGTCATTCCAACGAGGTACGCGCTAGTTAGATTACTGTCTGCCATCTCTTTGGCCATGAGCGCAAGAGCTTTCTTTGCCACAGCCGTAAGAGTAGATGAGCCTGACAGAAAGTGAACATGTCCGACGTTGATAGGTCCATCAATCATTACCCTGACAGGATCGGCAACATTTTGGATGTCAGGACCAAAATAAATGTGCTCACCTAGTGGAATGTGAGAATTGATGAAATATCTATCGCCCTGTTTGATGACAGCTAAGTCATCTCCTGCCTCAGTTCGAAGAGAGAATTCCTCATCTCCGTTTGGCATGGTGACGGTAAAATAGTTGACGACAGAATAAACGACGTTGGAACCATCTTTAAAGGATGGAACCGCATCCTTCTCGATACTGACTGTCATTCCAGTTGGAAACGAGTAATCAGTTGCCTGGGCGCCAAGCATTCCAATACTTGAAATCAGAGCCGCAGCAGTGACAACAACTTTCTTTTTCATGTAATTTCCTTATCTTTTGCTTCATTCGAATGATTGCGTATTCATTTGAATACAACGCCACCATATTCCTGCTTGAGAGAGTCGTGAGTGGCGTTTCAGTCAAAGAATTTCTTGGACCAGTCTTTGTATATTCATTATCAATTACTGCGATTTCTTCCACATAATGTTCGCTCCATGATTACTAATAACAACTCAGCACTCATCATCGAAAACAACCCAATTGATCGCAAATTCATGCAAAACACCTTGGAATCCTGGAATTTCAATGTGCGAGCAGAAAGCGACACCAACAAGGTCCGCGACCATTTCGCCATGTCTGACTTCAAAGTCATCCTCTTCCATCTCGCCCAAGACTTCATGAAGTCTCTAGATTTACTTGGCTGGATGCGTCTTCAGTCCAATGGAGCAATCATTCCGTTGATTGACCAAGGCAGTCCCGTGACTGAAGAGATGTGTATCCGTGCCGGCGCTGATGAAGTCATCAGCAAGCCACTAGTTCAGAAGCTCTTTATGCAGCGTGTGAACTATCAGATCGATAAGCAATCGGAGAAGTACGCCCTCATGGATGAGGTTTATAGCTGGGGAAATATGTCACTTGATGTCCCCCAATGCGAGTTCCGAATCGGAGAGAAGATTGTTCCGTTGACCAAAACGGAGCTTTTGCTAACCCAGGCGTTCTTCGCAGAACCAGAGCGGGTCATCTCACGACCAGAACTGCTCAATGTGATCAAGGTGAAGGACGGCATCGGCTCTAGCCATCTCATCGACACACATCTCTCACGACTACGCATCAAGATTAAAGAGAACGGTGGAGGCGATCACATCTATTCGATCCGCGGACTAGGCGTTCGATTCATGGCTCCTTCTCATTTGGCTCGCCAGTCTTCATAAGACCATAAGAGAAACGGGGCGATGCGGCTAGAACGCATCGCCCCGTATTACCTTCCTGAGCTATCCAACTATTGGAATCTCATCCATTCCTTACCTGGATAGCTACATGCTTTTTAGGTTCCGGAAGTTCTCGTTTCACATCAATCTCGAGTATCCCGTTCTTCAAAGCGGCATCGAGGACGCGGTCGTGCTCAGCAAGCTGAAAGCGTTGCTCAAAGTTCCGCGCATGGATTCCTCGCTGCAGGTAATCCTCTTTTTCTTGCTTAGTCTCTTTGCTCGAGTGGCCCTTAATCACCAAGGTCTCATCTTCAAGCTCGACAGATAAGTCCTCTTTTTTGAAGCCAGCCACAGCTAACTCGATCCGGAAGTGATGATCATCTACTCTCTTAATATTGGATGCCGGGTATTCATGGAATCCATCAAATCCGTCTTCCCACTTCTCGACCAAACGATTGAACATATCGTCAAATCCCACCATCCATTTTTCGCCATCTGACAAAGCGCTTGCGAGTGGGGAACGAAATCTACTTTCACGTTTCATTAGGTCTGACATTTCAGGTCTCCTTCTTTCTTTGTAGTACGAGATAGAACTGATTCAGCGTCATCTCACTTTGACTACTTAGACAAGAGCTTGTGCCTACAAACTATCCAGCACGAACCCAATTCGATTCAGAGGTTACGATCGAGGAATCCATCCGAACTATGTCAACTCGTAGAATCCCTTGTTGGAGATTGGTGTCGATGACGCGGTCGTTCTTGGCCAGTTGATAACTACGGCGAAATCCTCGTGCGCTGATTCCGCGTTGTAGGTAGTTGTGATGATCTTTGAGGGCGTACTCATTCTTTGATGCGGTGACTACCAGGAAACCATTCTCAGTTGTGACATTTGGTTTCTGTTCTGAGAAGCCATCCAGATCTAACTCGATGGAGTAGCGATGATCGTCATAAGCGCGAATTCTGGCCGCTGGATAGTTATTGAACCCCTCGAATTCAATCAACGAATCATTTGACATGTTGTCGAATACTTCGTCAAATCCAACTAGCCAATCTTCGCCCTCCATCAAGATGGAAACGAGAGGAGTTCGCAAATAGCTCTGTGATTTGACCACATAAATCATTACTGCCTCCTCTCGTGTGGAGGAATAATCGCAGCGCCACAGAGAGGATAAATCCCGATTCACTCCCAAACTCATCGCACATAAATCGCGATTAAAGGAGTGCTTCTACTAAATGATTTTAAGCGCTTCTAATTTTGCCTTGAGATCGTTATCGGATGGTTCGGTGAGATGGGTTCCATCTGGGAAGACGATGACCGGAATAGAGCGTCTACCGCCATTAATCTCAATTACTTTCTCAGATGCCGCCGGATCTGCTTCGACATCAATAATCGTATATTCAACATCGAGTGAATCCATAAGTCGTTTCGATCGAACGCAATCGCCGCACCAATCAGCGCTGTACATCGTAATATCGTTACTCATTACATTCTCCAATCGTTTTATTCTTTAAAGATCCATTAAATGCTCAAGACCAAAGGTCAGACCTGGGCGCTTCGTTACTTCGCGTACTGCGAGTATGACTCCCGGCATAAACCCAGAGCGATCAATTGAGTCGTGGCGAATGGAGAGAGTCTCACCTTGGTCTCCCAAGAGAACCTCTTGATGAGCCACGAGTCCGCGCAGACGTACAGAATGTATTGGCACATCTCCAACTTTTGCACCCCGCGCAGCTGGTAGCCCGCTAGATGTCTTATCGGGCATAGGCGGGCGATGTGAATCTTTTCGAGCATCCGATATCAATTCTGCTGTACGAGAAGCTGTACCTGACGGTGCATCCGCTTTCTCTGGATGATGGAGTTCAACAATCTCAACGGATTCAAAGAATCGAGCAGCTTTAGCGGCGAACTGCATCATGAGGACAGCGCCTAAACCAAAATTGGGAGCGATAACAGCTCCAACAGTGGGATTCTTTGAGAGCCAGCTCTTAATTTCTGCGATTCTCTTTTCGTCAAAACCAGTAGTACCAACAACTACATGAATTTTGTTATTGATGGCATATTCAAGATTTGGCATCACTGCATCAGGATGAGTGAAATCGACGATAACCTCAGCGCCAGAGCTCTTGAGTAAATCTAGGTTATCTCCCATATCGATTTGAGCGACTAGCTCTAAACCAGATGTAGCGTTGACCGCCTTGACTGTTTCTGAACCCATACGGCCTTTTGCACCAAGAACCGCAACCTTGATAGTCATCGACTCATCACCTTCTACGCTCGTGCTATTTCATCGCGCGCTCGAAGATCGAACGCTTGGGAAATGGTCCCACAACGGCAAGCGTAGGCGCTGAGTGCAGGATTTCATCGGCAAGTGCTCGAATGTCGGCTGATGTCACATCTGCAACCGCTTTGAGAATCTGGTCGAAAGTCATTATTTCGCCATAGACCAATTCACTCTTTCCGATGCGACTCATGCGGGAGCCCGTATCTTCTTGGCTTAGCACGAGCGCTCCACGAACTGCGCCTTGCGCGCGAGTGAGTTCTTCTTGCGTAAGTCCATTACTGGCAACATCATGAAGAACATCCCGCATAATCGTGACAACTTCAGTTGCTTTCGATGGGTTACATCCGGCATAAAAACCAATAAAGCCACTTCCAGCGTATTGCTGTGCGTAGGAATAAACCGAATATGCCAATCCACGCTTTTCGCGAATCTCTTGAAAGAGTCGAGATGACATTCCGCCGCCCAACGCGGCAGATAGCACTCCCATTGCGAATCGACGTTCGTCATCTCGAGCTACACCAGGCATTCCCAGGAAAAGATGTGCTTGTTCTGTTTTGCGATTCATTACGCCAATCGCTTTGCTCTGGGAGCGTCGAGCTAACGAACTCGACCGCAACTTGAATTCCTCTTTGGGGGTGTCGAGAAAACCGTCACGCGACATGGCACGGATGACCTGGTCGACGACTTTCTGATGTTTTATATTTCCTGCAACCGCTACGACAATGTCCTGGGGCAGATAACGTTTCTTGTAATAGTTGAAGATTGCGTTTCGACTAAGGGAATTTATGGATTCGACAGTTCCCAGAATCGGTCGACCTAACGGAGTATCACCATAAAACGTTTCACCAAAGAGCTCATGAACGAGGTCGGATGGATCGTCATCACGCATAGAGATCTCTTCAAGTACAACTTTGCGTTCTGATTCAACATCTTCAGCGCGAGCAACAGAGGAAGTGATGAGTTCTGAGATGACATCAATCGCTAATGGAAGGTCAGAATCAATCACGCGTGCATAAAAACAGGTGTACTCCTTGGAAGTGAAGGCATTCATCTCGCCACCAACAGCTTCAATGGATGCTGAAATTTCTAGCGCGCTGCGAGTCTTGGTCCCCTTGAATAGAAGGTGCTCAAGGAAATGTGATGCTCCAGCAACCTTCGGTGATTCATCGCGAGATCCAACATTGACCCAGATGCCGTATGCAGCAGAGCGAACTCCAGAGATTTCTTCTGTGACAATACGAAGACCGCTCGGAAGAACGGTCTTACGTACAGTCATAAGTTATTGATTACTCGCTTGCGGAGTCTGTCTTGGCGTTCTCATCAAGAACTGGAACCAAAGAGAGTTTGCCCTTTGGATCGATCTCGCCGATTTCAACGTGGACCTTATCTCCAACCTTCATGACATCTTCGAGATTCTCGATGCGCTTTCCGCCATGCATCTTGCGAATCTGTGAGACATGGAGAAGTCCATCTTTTCCTGGAAGGAGATTGACGAATGCTCCGAATGTTGCGAGCTTCACGATTGTGCCTTGGTAACGCTCCCCGATCTCAGGAAGCTTCGGATCTGCAATTGCCAGAATCTGCGCCTTTGCTGCATCCGCTGCGGTGCCATTTGTCGCACCGATATAGATGGTTCCGTCATCTTCTATGGAGATCTCAGCGCCAGTATCTTCTTGAATCTGGTTGATGACCTTGCCCTTCGGTCCGATGACTGCGCCAATTTGATCAACTGGAATCTTGACCGAAATGATGCGTGGTGCAAGTGGGTTCATATCATCTGGACGATCGATCGCCTCGTTCATGACATTGAGAATCGCAAGACGAGCTTCCTTTGCCTGATGAAGAGCGCCGGCAAGAACGCTGGCAGGGATTCCATCAAGCTTGGTATCAAGTTGAAGTGCGGTGACGAAATCCTTAGTTCCTGCGACTTTGAAATCCATGTCGCCGAAAGCATCTTCTGCGCCAAGGATGTCAGTCAAAGCAACGTATTCAGTCTTGCCATCGACATCATCTGAGATGAGGCCCATTGCAATACCAGCAACTGGTGCTTTCAGTGGAACACCTGCATTGAGCAGCGAGAGAGTTGAAGCACAAACAGATCCCATTGAGGTAGAACCGTTTGATCCAAGAGCTTCAGAAACCTGACGGATTGCGTATGGGAATTCTTCGCGAGTTGGAAGGACTGGAAGAAGTGCGCGCTCGGCAAGAGCTCCGTGACCGATTTCGCGGCGCTTCGGTGAACCTACACGGCCAGTCTCGCCTGTTGAGTAAGGCGGGAAGTTGTAGTTGTGCATGTAGCGCTTGTGATTCTCTGGGTTGAGAGTGTCGAGCTGTTGTTCCATCTTCAGCATGTTCAAGGTAGTGATTCCCATAATCTGGGTCTCACCGCGCTCAAAGAGTGCAGAGCCATGTACGCGAGGAACAACTTCTACCTCAGCAGTAAGTGGGCGAATATCGCGTAAACCGCGACCATCGATTCGTACCTTTTCGCGCAATACACGTTGGCGAACAAGTTTCTTAGTTAATGAGCGGAAAGATGCAGAGATCTCTTTTTCGCGACCTTCAAAGGAGGCAGCAAGTGATTCCTTTGCTGCGGCAGAGATGCGGTCGATTTCGCTCTCGCGCTCCTGTTTACCTGAAATTGTCAGCGCTTTAGCAAGATCAGCTTTTGCAAACTTCTCGACTGCTTCAAATGCATCTGGTTGGTAGTCAAGGAAGACAGGGAATTCAGCGGTCGGCTTTGCAGCTACTTTCGCGAGTTCCATCTGGGCTTCGCAGAGCTGTCGAATAAATGGCTTTGCAGCATCAAGGCCCTGAGCAACAATCTCTTCCGTTGGTGCCGCAGCGCCGCTTCCGATAAGACCAATTGTCTTTACTGTGGCTTCTGCTTCAACCATCATGATTGCAACATCATCACCAGCAATTCGTCCGGCAACAACCATGTCAAATACAGCACGCTCAAGATCGCTGTGATTTGGGAATGCGACCCATTGACCATCGATGAGTGCAACGCGCACGCCACCAATTGGTCCTGAGAATGGAAGTCCAGCAAGTTGTGTCGACATCGATGCAGCATTGATGGCGACTACGTCATACATATGGTCTGGATTGAGCGCCATTACTGTGACGACAATCTGAACTTCGTTACGAAGTCCCTTGATAAATGATGGACGTAGTGGGCGATCAATGAGGCGACAGGTAAGGATCGCATCTTCAGATGGACGACCTTCGCGGCGGAAGAATGATCCGGGGATCTTTCCGACGGCATACATACGCTCTTCAACATCTACTGTGAGTGGGAAGAAGTCGAATTGATCTTTAGGTGACTTTGAAGCAGTTGTTGCAGAAAGCAACATTGATTCATCATCCAGGAATACGACTGCAGTTCCTGCAGCTTGGCGCGCTAGGCGGCCAGTTTCAAAACGAATCTCTCGTTTTCCAAATTTTCCGTTGTCTATTGTTGCAACGGCAGACTTAACGTCTTGACCCTCCATGGGTCTCTCCTATTCTCTATCACCAGCGCAATTAGAGAATGGATCTTCGATCGAAGCCAACGGCGTTCTTGTGATAATCCGTAAGCCACCACCGAGGACCAATCGTCCAA
>Ga0068877_10003115_pt1 | contig 13245 bp, 12 predicted proteins | sample NOAtaG_FD_66437 | JGI IMG/M metagenome (GOLD analysis project Ga0068877, IMG submission 66437) | Freshwater lake microbial communities from Lake Erie, under a cyanobacterial bloom - NOAA_Erie_Diel6S_1000h metaG | ecosystem: Environmental > Aquatic > Freshwater > Lake | place: USA: Ohio, Lake... | reverse complement strand
GCTGTCCCTGTCCACACCAACAAACCCGCCGCGCCACCAAAAACAGCTCCCACCGCACCCGCGCGAGGCGGTTCGTGAAAGATCCGGGCTAGGCCCGCTGCTCGCGCGGCGCGGGACTGCCGCTGGCAACTGCACTGTGCGCCCGGATCCACGATGCATGTAGCGCCGGTTCAGGCTCCACTCGTCGTTTCGCGCCAGCAGCATGGCGCCCACCAAGCGGGTGATGACCGCGTCGTTGGGGAAGATGCCCACGACTGTTGCCCGCCAAGGCCACCACGCCGGCACAAGCATGGCCATAAGATGCAGCGCCACGGCGGTCCGTGCACCAGGAATCCAAGACGTGGGCTGCGCCCGGCACAACTCGGCCATGGCGGGCAGGCCGGCCATCATCGGCAGCATGGCCAGTGCGGCGAGTCGTGGCCAGACAGCGCATGACGCTGCTCCTGCCGGCGCCGTTGGGCCCGAGAAGCCCGAACATCCCGGTTTGAGCGATGGTTCGCTAGGCTGACCTCCTGCCCTTCACCTGCTTGATGATGGAGCTCGACAGTCTGTCCACGAGGGTCAGCGACAACAACTCCAACCACAGCGCCAGGCGGCCAACCCTCGTCATCACGATCTCGGGCTTGCGCTGTCGAAGGCTGGCGATCATGAGCCAGGCTCACCACCGCGGCGGCGGCCCCGGCGGAGCAAAGGGGTGGATCAGCGCACGCTCGACCATCATCAGTCGGTCCTGCCCGTAGAACATCTCACCGTCCACGATGTAAGTTGGCGAGCCCGGCACCCCGGCGGCCATCGCGCGCACGGTGCATGCCTCAAAGGCTGCCTGCACTTCAGCCGAGCGCGCAGCCTGCAGGATTGCTTGGTGGTCGGCGCCGACTGACGCCACCAACTCGCTCAGTACCTGTTCGCTGTCCAGGTCGCGGTCGAGTTGCCACAAAGCACGCAGCATTTCACAGTGAAGGCGATCGACATCAGCACCGGCTCGCTGCGCCGCCAAGATAACGCCTGACGACAGTTCCCGGCCGCCCCAGTGGTGCAGCGGATCGACCAAGGCCGGCATCCCCAGGTACTCGCTCCAGCGTTCGATCTCGCGTCCGAACTGGTAAGCCTTGTGCGCAGCGGACCGCTGAGCGAATGGCAAGCTCCCCGCCGCAGGCACCACCTTTGACAGGTCAATCGGGTGGTGGACCAGGCGGCGCCCGAAGCGCTGCGCCAACGTCATCACGCGCTCGGAACCGAAGTACGCGTAGATCGAACGCGTGGAGTAGAAGTACTCGATAGTTTTCATCACAGTCTCCGAAAGCCAGGGCAGCCCCAGCGGCACGACCCGCGGGGGGTGAGGATGTCATTTGAAGTCAGCACGTGGCAACCAGAGTTCCGCAGCTTGTAATGCAAGATGCATTTTAATAATGAAAACTAATGTATTTAACTAATTCAATTTAGATTGCCCAATCTGCAATCGCAATCTCCGTAGGGCTAAGGGCGTCGCACACTCGATCCTGGGCAACATAGAGGAGGCAGAGAAGACGCGTGCCGCATTTCTCGAGGCCAAGGCGCGCGTTCCCGAGACTCGATTGGTTCACAACAACACGGTCACCAGCCTGCTCGGTGTTGCCGAGGCCATGCTGACCGGCGAGTTCGAGTACCGGCGCCGCAACTACGACGTCGTTTTTGGCCATCTTCGTCGTGCGGTGGCCCTGAACGACGGACTGCTCTACGACGAGCCCTGGGGCTAGATGCAACCAATGCGCCACGCGCTGGGCGCGCTGCTGCTGGAACAGGGCCAGGTGGCCGAGGCCGAGGCGGTCTACCGCGCTGACCTTGGCTTTGACGGCAAGCTGAACCGCTCCTGCCTGCATCCCGACAACGTGTGGAGCCTTCACGGCCTGCATGAGTGCCTCGTCAGACACGGCGACAAGATCGAGACACCCCTGATCAAGTCGCGCCTCGACCTTGCCCTTGCCCGCGCCGAGGTTCCCATCCAGTCCTCCTGCTTCTGCCGCCGCAAGGCGAAGGCGGCATGAGTCACAGCGAGGCGCAATCTGTGCCGAGATGACGCCCAGCTTGCGCCTCCTGCTGGCCCGCATGGCCGCGTGGACCCTGCTGTTCGCGGGCTGGCTAGGTCTGGGAGCCTTGGCGTTGCAACACGGGCCGGCCGGATGGGCTCAGTTCGCGCCCCAGTCGCTTTGGCTGGCCACAGTGGCGGTGGCGCAGCGACTGCTGGTGCGCCACCCGGCGGGCGCGCCAGCGCTACGGGGACTGCTGCTGTCAGCTGGCCTTGCCACGGCAGCGGCCATCGGCTTCGCGCACTGGGCCGCTTCGGCACTGGCCTGTGGTCTTCTGCTGGTGGCCGCCTCTAACGCGGTGCGGCAGTTGCGCGGCTCCGCCCTGGCGGCGGGGGCCGTCATCCATGCGCCCCGCGGCCCAGCCCTTGCCGGAGCGCTGATCGCTGCGCTGCTGGCCGGCGAGCCGCGGGACTGGCTGGCCGCACCGGCCTTGGCGGCTGCGCTGCCGCTCGGGTTGGCGCTGCTGCTGATGCTGCTGCTTCCGACAACGGCCATGCTGCGGCCAGGCGGCGGTAGCGCACTGTTTGACTGCCCCCTGGGCCACGGGCGGCCAGCCGGCGGAAGCGGCGCTGTCTGGCCACGACTCGCCGCACTGGCCATGCTGCCGATGATGGCCGGCCTGCCCGCCATGGCCGAGTTGTGCCGGGCGGAGCCCACGTCTTGGATTCCTGGCGCACGGACCGCCGTGGCGCTGCATCTTCTGGCCATGCTCGTGCCAGCGTGGTGGCCTTGGCGGGCAACACACGCTGTACCGCTGCTCCTGCTCGCAGGAGGACAGGCTGTGATCTCTATCCCTGGCAGTGCGGGTCTGATGCTGGGCATGGGCCTTCAGGCCATGGCCTGGGGATGTACCTGGCGCGACTCGCTCGTGCCGCTGGCCTGGCGAGGCTGCTTGATCCTTGGCCCAGGGACGCCCGCGCGCGGGGTCCGGTTCCTGCCGGCGACCGTCGTGCCCTTGGCGCCGACGGTCGCATGGTCGCTGCCGCCGTTGTTGCTGGGGATTGCCGCGCTGCTGCTTCTGCCAGCGACCACCCGCGTGATGCCCACTGCGGGTAGTCGCTGAGCCGGTTTCACACCTGCCAGCCCGGCAGCGCGCCATGTGACGTGGCGTACGTTCAGCAAGACGCGCCGCGCGCGCCGCCACGGCAACACCCTTGCGGCTGCGGCGGCAGGCCCGCATCCGGTCTCAACGAGAGCGCGCGATCTGCCTGTTGAGCAACGTAGCGGGTTTACACCGAGAGGCACCGCCGAATGACGATTCAATAATGCGCAAGTGCAATTGCAAAAGACGCAATCGAACTTGACTCAAACGATGCTAGGATTGCATGCGGGAGCATCGTCTGATGGGGCGTTGTGTCCTCACTGATTCAGATCACTACAGGTAAACGCAACATGGCAAGAAGAATCACGGGTAGCGAGGCGTTCGTCGAAGCTTTGCGCTTGGAAGGGGTCAAGTACATCAGCGGCATCGTGGGGTCCGCGTTCATGGATCCGCTGGACCTCTTTCCTGCAGCCGGCATCCGCTTCATCCAGGTACGTCATGAGCAAAGCGCTGCGCTGATGGCGGAAGGCTTCGCGCGTGCTACCGGCGTGCCTGGCGTGTGCATCGGTCAGAACGGTCCGGGCATCACCAACCTCGTCACCGGCGTGGCAAGTGCCGCACTCAATCACACGCCGCTTGTGGTGATCACGCCCGCCGTGCTCAGCACAGCGATTGGCACCAAGGCCTTCCAGGAAGTTGACCAGATGCGCATGCTGGCACCGCTGGTCACATGGCAAACACAAGTCAACCGTCCAGAGCGCATGGCTGATGCCATCCGCGGGGCCTTCCGGGCAGCGATTGCCACGCGCGGTCCTGTGCAGGTCGACATCCCGCGCGACGCGTGGTACGGCGAGTGGCAAGAGGAGGAGCGCCCACCGGAAACCTACCGCACCGACGGCCGCTTTGGTGGTGCGCCCACCGCGCAGGTACGCCATGCCGCTGAGCTGCTTGCAGCAGCCAGACGGCCGTTCATCATCGCGGGCCTCGGTGCCGTCGATGCACAGGCTGGTGCTGACATCGCCAGGCTGGCTGACCTGCTGGGGGCACCTATGGCGACGGTGTACATGCACAACGATGCGGTTCCAGGAAGCCACCCGCTGGCGGTGGGTCCTATCGGATACCAGGGCTCGGAGGCCGCCATGAAACTGATGGCCCGCGCCGATGTGGTGCTCGCACTGGGCACGCGCCTGAACAGTTTCGGCACGACGCCCCAATACGGCATCGACTTCTTTCCGAGGGCGGCCCAGCTCATCCACAACTCCATCAACCCCCTTGAGATCGGCGCGTTGCGGCCCATCGCAGCGGGTCTTGTGGGGGATTGTGCAGAGGTCACACGGCAGCTGATGGCGGCTCTCGAAGGCCGTGCGATCTCGAGCGACAGAGACACCGTAGCGCACGAGGTGCGCTCGGAGAGGCAGCTTTGGGCAAGCAAGCACCGTGAGATGTCCGTCCTGGATCAGGAAGTGATCCATCCCAGGCGTGCACTGTGGGAAGTGGCGCGCGCAACGCCTGCCGATACGTCCATCGTTGCCGACGTCGGCAACGTCTCTGGCAGCGCGAATTCCTACTTTCCAGCTTTCGATGCGCCCAGACGCTTCTTTGGGGCGGGCAGTCTGGGAGGGATAGGTGTTGCACTGCCTACGGCATTGGGTATCAGCCTGGCAAGCCCGACAAAGCCTGTGCTGTGCCTGGTCGGTGATGGTGCTTGGAGCATGTGCCTTCAGGAAGTGATGACGGCCGTCAGCGAGAAGCTGAACTTCGTGAGTGTCATCTTCAACAACTCGCAGTACGGCGCGGAAAAGCGAAACCAATTCGATTTCTTCAATGAGCGCTACTTCTTCACCAACCTGGAGAACCCCAACTTTGCCGATGTTGCGCGTGACATGGGTGCGTTTGCTGTTCGCGTGACAAAGGCAGAGGACATCGGTGCGGCCATTCGCGACGCTTTTGCGGCAGGACGCCCTGCAGTGGTCGAGATCGTCGTCGACCCCAAGGCACTGACAGAGCCTTATCGCCGCGACGCCCTGAAGATGCCCATGCGCGCCATGGCGCGGTACATGGCGTGAAGTGACTGCCGTCCCTCACCTTCGGAGCCGATCCAGACAGGGCGCGACGCCATGTGACTGGGCGTCATAGGGGTATGAGAGCTGCATTAATCCTTTCCACCACCCGTCGAACACACAGGAGACATCAATGAGCCAACGATCAGACAACATCCCTACCGCAGCTTCGGGTATCGATCGCCGCCATTTGTTGCAGGTCGCCGCGGGTGCGGCGGGTGCCGCAATGTATCCATCACTTGCCCAGGCACAGCCCAGAACGTGGTCCGATTGGGGCTGGCCGATGCCGTATCAGCAGGTCAGCAGTTCGTCGGTGAACTGGCTGAAGTCCAAGGGCTGGTGGCCTTTCAAGATCGCCTGGAATCCACTGTGGTCTGACGGCAATGTCCTGCTGTTCACCATGATTCACTACAAGCTGCTGGAGTCCAGAGGGCTTGAGGTTGCCTGGTCCGAGCTGCTCACGGCAGGACTGACCAACGAGGCCTTCGTCCCCGGCCGAATCCAGCTCGGTCAGGGCGGATCTTTGGGCCTCCTTCGGCTGATCGACCTCAAGGTGCCTACGGCAGCGGTGGCCGCCTTCCCGGCGCAGCGGCAGGCCTTCATGGTTCCGCCGGATTCGCCGCTGAAGAATGGACTGATGGACCTCAAGGACGCCCGAGTCTTGAAGCGCCCTGCCGTCTGCGGCATCACCATCGGCAGCACGCCGCACCTTGGACTCCTCATCGCTGCAAGGGTACTGGGTCTACAGGAAGGGCGAGATTTCGTCATCAAGAATCTCGGCCCTGGCGACATCATCACCATGCCACGAGGTGTCGATGTGGTCGGTATCTGGGAGCCGAACGTCCTGCTCATGACCGAGTTCCGCAAGAACGCCCGGATCCTGGAGCTTGTTGATCGCTATCAGGTTTTCAACGGCTATTCCTGGGCGCGTGGCGAACTTGAAGAAGGCGCCCCAGATGTCTTGCAGGCCTACACCGATGCCATGATCGAGGCCAGGCTCATCGCTCGACAAAAGCCCGAGGAGGTTCTTGCGGCGCTGGTCGCGCACCCTTCTCAGCGCGGCCGAGATCCGGAACTCATTCGCCGCGACCTGGAAATCCACATCCTGGGACCGAAGCCAACCATCAATTACCCGCACGAGAACTCGGGCGGGTTCTGGATCCCCCTCGAAAGCTTCCAGGCGAACGTGATGGCGGACGCCGGCGTGCTGACCAGGCGTTATTCCGAGGCCGATTTCAAAGCGGTGCTTCGCCCACGCTACCTGGCGGCCACCTTCGAGAAGCTAGGGTGGAACGTGCCAGACAAGCCCGTATTCTTGCCATCAGGGTGGAACGGCAAAGCAGGAGTCCCCCCGTATCCCGCGTACGGAGTCGCTCATAACGGTCGACAGGAGTTCCCTGCTGAGGGAGACCTCAAGCGTGAATGGACGTTTTCCGGAAAAGTTTTCAGGCCTCGCTGATAGCTTGGTTCTCCTGAGCGAACCCAGATCACCCCATGTCTGCTCCTGATCACACCCAGGCTGCGGGGGGCGCCGCTGAAGCGGCGCCTACCCCAAGCCGCGGCATTGCCGCGGACCTTGCGCGATTTGCTCCCGTGCAAAGTGCGCTGCCCATTGGCATTCTCCTGCTCGTCTGGGAATTGGCGAGTCGCACCATCCCCGACCTTCGGGTTCTGCTGCCTTCGCCCAGCGACACCTTCGCTGCTGCTGCGGAATTGGTGAAGACCGGCGTACTGCAGCGCGACATCCTCGCGAGTCTGAAGCGGGTCTTCATGGCCCTGGCCGTGGCTTCGGCCATTGGCTTCCCGCTCGGCCTCTTGATTGGCATGTCCAAACTGGCGGCATGGTTGCTCGAGCCGATCTTCGGTTTCTTCAGGCCCATACCGCCACTGGCCTGGATTCCCCTGAGCATCGTGTGGTTTGGGATCTCGGAGTCCCAGAACGTCTTCATCATCTTCCTGGGAGCGTTCTTTCCCATTCTGGTGAACACGGTTCAAGGTGTCCGTGAGGTTGATCGACAGCTCGTGCGCGCCGCCAGAACGCTGGGTGCGAGCCGATTTGATATTGCTGTCACCGTGTTGCTCCCAGCTGCCCTGCCGTCCATGTTCGTGGGCTTCCGGGTTGGCGTTGGAATCGCTTGGATGGCTCTGGTGGCTGGCGAGCTTGTGGCGGCCAGTTCAGGCCTGGGCTTTCTCATCAGTCAAGGCCGCATGCTCTTCCGACCGGACTACATCATCGTGGGCATGGTCACCATCGGACTTATCGGGTTGATATTGGACGCGTTGGTGCGTCTGTTGCAGCGCATGGTCATGAAATGGCAGGAGGCGTAATCATGGCGGATGCTGCAATCTCGATTGACAAGGTCACGAAGATCTATGGTTCCGGCCAAGGGCAGGTCACGGCTCTAGACCGGGTGTCCTTGCAATGCGGTGCGCAGGAGTTTGTCTGCCTGCTCGGTCCCAGTGGTTGTGGAAAGACCACGCTGCTCAACATGCTGGCTGGTTTCGAGCACCCGAGCCAAGGAGCGATCACCGCTTTCGGGGAGACGGTCACCGAGCCTGGTGCAGACCGGACCATCGTCTTTCAGGAGTACGCCCTCTTTCCCTGGCTGACGGTGTCGCAAAACATCGAGTACGGGCTCAGGCGCAAGGGCATGTCGAAGGCGGAGTGCGCCGGCACCAGCCGGCACTACGTCGACTTGATTGACCTGCGGGGCTTTGAGTCCAAGTACCCACGTCAACTCTCGGGCGGCATGCGTCAGCGGGTCGCATTAGCCCGGGCTCTTGCTGTCAAGCCAAAAGTGTTGCTCATGGACGAACCTTTTGCGGCGCTCGACTCCTTCACGCGTGAGCGCATGCAAAACGAGTTGATCAGGGTCTGGCAGTCCGAACGGACAGCCGTGTTCTTTGTGACGCACAGCATTGCCGAGGCGATCAAACTTGCAGACAAGATCGTCGTGATGTCGCCGCGTCCAGGTCGCATCTCCGAAGTCATCGAAATGCCCAGCTCGCGCCCTCGTGACCCAGAGGCCGAGGACAACGTCAGAGTCAGCAGGCACATCAAGAAGATCCTCCACCTCTCCGAGTGATGGTGAGCGCTTTGCCCGGTCTTGATGAAGCAGGCCGCAGGGCGGCCTTGTCGGAATATGACTATGTGATCGTTGGTGCAGGCTCGGCGGGCTGCGTCTTGGCGAGCCGCCTGAGTGAGGATTCAGCGGTCAATGTGCTGCTGATTGAAGCTGGCCCCCCGACGGCCGGAATGTGGGGACTCGTTCCGCTGGGTGTTGGAAAGACGCTTGCCCGCCCTGAGTTGCTGTGGTCGGTCACGACCGGACCGGAGCCTGGATTGGACGGTCGCGGTGTGGATTGGGTCAGCGGTCGCGTGGTCGGTGGCTCGAGTGTTGTGAATGGCATGCTGTTCGTTCGCGGGCATCCCAGCCGGTACGACGAGTGGGCGGCGTCTGGGGCTCCGGCCTGGTCCTGGGCGAAGGTATCCCCGGTCTTCTCCCGCATCGAGGACTGCCAGTTCGAGCTGTCGGGACATCGCGCCAGCGGCGGGCTGATCGGTGCCACACGGGTGGCGCCAGATCCGTTGTCGGACGCCTTTCTCGAGTCCTGCGAACGGGTCGGCATCAACCGTGTTGCGGACTACAACGCCCATCAGCCCGAGGGCTGCAGTTACCTCCAGTTGAGTACGCGCAACGGCCTCAGGGAGAGCACGGCGCGGACCTACCTGCGCCATGCCGCCGGGAGAAGTAACCTCACCGTCATGACGGGAGCAGTTGCGACATCCGTCATGTTTGATGGTCGTCGGGCCTGGGGTGTCAACTTGGAGGAGGGCAGCAGGCAACGACAGGTACGTGCCTTGCGCGAGGTCATCCTCTGCGCAGGTGCAGTAAGGTCCCCCCAACTGTTGGAACTGTCGGGCATTGGTGACCCTCAGCGGCTGGAGCGCCTGTCCATTCCGGTAGTCAACGCCTTGCCTGGGGTGGGCGAGAACCTCCAGGACCATCTGATGGTTCGCATTGCCTATGAGACACACTACAGGCGTACCGTCAACGACATCATGCGGGACCGGTGGCGGTTGGTTGGTGAGGTGGCTCGATTTGTCATGTCTCGGACAGGCTTGCTTTCCACGTCTTCGCTTTCTGCCACGGCTTTCGTCAACAGCGGAACAGGATCTACTGACTGTGACATCCGGGTGCAGCTCGGATTAATCAGCAGTCAGGGGCGAATCGTTTCCGGCCGCAAAGGCTTGGACCAGCACTCCGGCTTCCACCTGGGCTCCTATCCCATCTTCCCCCGTTCCCGAGGCAGCGTGCACGTGCGCACCCGTGACTGGCGTGATGCGCCAGGGGTCGTCGCGGGGTACCTCTGCGATGGGCATGACCTGGACGTCGCGGTGCGTGGCTTCGAGATCAGCCGGGAGATCGCTGCGGCTGAGCCGCTGAGCCGGTTGATCGTCCGTGAGGTGCGTCCGTCGGACAAGGCGTTTGATCGTCAGTCGATCGCACGCTACATCCGCCAGACGGGATCCACTTGTTGGCATCCTGCAGGTACCTGCCGAATGGGCAGTGATGACTCCGCAGTCGTGGACGAGCAACTGTTGGTGCGCGGGCTCGAAGGCATCAGAGTCGTGGATGCTTCGGTGATGCCGAGCCTTCCTTCGAGCAACACGAACATTCCCGTGGTGATGATTGCAGAGAGAGCGGCCGATCTGATCACGGGGCAACTCACCGCCAGAAGCTGATGGACAGTCTCAATCGTCTTTGGACGCAACATGCAGAAGGGAAAAGACATGGCTAGACCCGAAACCGAGGGTGAATATGTTCATGGCTGGCCAGATAGGGCGCGCTCACGTTCGCTCGTGAGTACCGATGCCGAAGGCCGCACGATCTATGCGCGATCGCCCTTGCTCGATCTGCAGGGTCTCGTGACACCAACGGACGCCACTTACGTGGTCGCCCAGTTGAACATGTGTGACCCGATCTTTCCGGACGATTACACCTTTCGGATCAGCGGGTTGGTCGACAGGCCCTGTGAGCTCTCATTGCGTGATCTTCAATTGCTGCCCAGTCGAACGGTACGTTGCGTGATGGAGTGTGCGGGTGACGACGGCGAGTACTTTCTCTGGCAGCAGGGGAAAGTCAAGAAGCCGAGTAGGCTGACCCGTCAGCAAGGCGAAGGGGGTTGGAATCGGATGGGAGGCGACGGCAAGGCGCCTCAAATCGAGGACATCCTCAGCGCGATACCGACAACCTGTCTGGTGAGCGGCGGCGAGTGGACCGGGGTTTCGCTTCGAGACGTGCTGGACTTGGTGGGGCTCAAGAACGGAGTGGAGTCGGTCTATGTGAAGGGGCACGACACCGGCCGTCCAGACCCTACGGCGCAGTACCTTTCGACGGGCCGAACGGACATCGACGTGGTGGACCCTGGCGTCATTCACTATGACAAGGCGTTGCCCCTGGAAAAGGCGCTTGATCCGGACACGCTATTGGTTTGGGCCCACAACGGCGAGTACCTCAGGCACGTCCACGGGGCGCCTTTGCGGTTGATCGTCCCCGGTTGGTCTGGCAACTGGTCTGTGAAGTGGATCCAGGAAATCTCTCTCCTGCCTTCGACACCGCCTTGCTACTACCAGACGCACTATTTCGTTCTCGCTGACACGCCCGACAGCCCCGATCGCCGGCCGTGCATGGAGCTGGGCTGCAAGAGTGTCATCCTGAACCCCATTGATGAGGATTCACCCCTGCCGCCGGGCGATCACTTGATTTCGGGGCTGGCCTGGAGCGGCCTGGGCGCGGTTATCGGTGTTGACATCAGTTTCGATGACGGCGCGACCTGGCTTCCAGCTCGGCTGGAGCAGCACGCTGACCGTTGGTTGTGGCGAAGGTGGACATTCGTCTGGCGCGACGTCAAGCCAGGCAGGCACCGCCTCATTTCCCGCGCTACCGATGAGGCCGGCCGCCTGCAGCCGCAGACTCGACCCAACTTCCAGAACAAGCACTTTGACGGGTTCGCGCCAGTTGAAGTCGAGGTGCTCTGAAGAAACGCGCGAAGGCTATCCATGCACATCGTTGTCTGCGTGAAGGACATACCGAATCCCGAAGCCCCTGCGGCCCTCTTTTCGATTGACGACAAGGCCATGCGCATGGTGCCAGTGACCGGGTTGTCGAACGTCACCAGCCCATTTGACGAGCAGGCGCTCGAACTTGCGCTGCGCGAAAAGGACAGACGTCCACACGAGGTGCGGGTGACGGCCGTCAGCCTGGGACCAAGAAGCGCCCTCCAAGCTGTCAAGCGAGCGTTGGCCATGGGCGCGGATGATGGCTTGCACATCCTCGATCAAGATACCCGCGCCGAAACGAGCATGGTGGCTGCACATGTGCTTTCGCTCGCCATCCGCGAGCTCGGCAGTCCGGATCTGGTCATCACGGGCAGGCAGGCCGCAGACTGGGATGTTGGGGTGGTGGGCTGTGGCATGGCCGAGCTGCTGGGTTGGCCCGTTGTCTGCGTCGCCAGTCGCATTGAGGTGGTTGGTCGCAGTGTCGAGGTGGACCGCCAGCTTGAGGATGGTCATGAAACGGTCCGCAGCTCGATCCCCTGCGTGGTCACAGCCGCCAATGAGGTGGGTGCGCCACGAAAGGCGTCGCTGCGGGAGACCATCAAGTCGGGGAAGAAGCCCATCGTGGTGCGGGAGCTGCAGCAACTGTGGCCTGAAGATCGGTCCAACTCACCGCAGTCCTCTTGGCCAACTCGCGTCGGACTGCTCGCGCGCTCGAAGAACGTCGAGTGTCATTACCTGGAGACCGACCCCAGGGGGGCGGCTCGCGAGATCTACTCGTTGCTTTGCGAGGACGGCGTCGGGAGGGCAGACGCCCATGCATGACCTTCAAGGTGGATCTGCAACTCACAGGAGGTCGGGCACGACAGCGCTCGTCGCCATCGAGTCCCGTGGTGGGGTTCCAACGCCGCAATCACTGGAGCTTCTTGCAGCGGCCGTCGGCTCAGATTTGACGAGCCAAGCTCGCGTGGTCGCTGTCAGCCTCCACGCCCTGTCTGAACCAGGACAGGAAATGCTGCGCGCAAGGGGTTGCGCATACGTGTTGGTCCCGGATGTCGAGATCAGCGACCAGGCTCATGCGCCGGACGGGTGGACGCACCTCATGAGCGGCCTGTCGCGGCAATGCGAGAGCGCACTCGTGATGCTGCCGCACTCGCTTCTCGGCAGCGAGGTGGCTGCACGTGTCGCTTTTCGCCTGGGCTACCCGGTTGTGACGAACTGCGAGTCGATTGCCCTGGGTGCTGGCGAAGTGGCTGTTTCGCGGGCGTGCTTCGGCGGACGTTTGAAAGAGGAGGTGCGCGTACACGCTCCGCACACGGTGCTCACCATGGCTGCCAATGCATCCTTTCCCGCCCGACCCGATGTCGCTGTTTCAAGCGAGGAGGTCATGATCGTCGAACAGGTGACTGTTTCGTGGCCTGACGGGCCGCCTTCGATTGAACGCGTGCGTCGTCATGTTGAGGAGGCGCCTGCTGGTCCCAGTCTTGAGACCGCGAGCGTTGTTGTCAGTGGCGGAAGAGGGCTGGGCGGGGCACAGGGGTTTTCAGAGCTGAGCGCTCTCGCGGCCCGGTTGGGTGGCGCCGCGGGTGCCAGCCGAGTGGCCTGTGATCTCGGGTGGTGTCCAAAGTCCTGGCAGATTGGGCTGTCAGGACGATCTATACGTGCGGATTGGTACATCGCATTCGGCATCTCTGGTGCGAGCCACCACATGGCTGGCTGTTCACGTGCCGGCAGTCTTGTCGCCATCAATAACGACAGGTCAGCCGAGATCTTTCGGCACGCTACCTACGGTGTGGTTGCAGATGCCCGTGCCGTGCTGCAGGAGTTGATCCGCTTGTTTAAATCCGAAGCGCAGGGCGCCAAAGCAATTACTGTGTCGCACACGGTGTGACATGGACTTAATGTGGAAGACACCTTGCAGCGGATGAGCGTGACCCTGGCTGCCGTGAGCCACGATGCTTGGGCAGCGGACGTTTGTGCGACGCCCTGATAGCCGCTCAGGCGGTGGCCGCAGCC
>Ga0068877_10003106_pt1 | contig 13268 bp, 10 predicted proteins | sample NOAtaG_FD_66437 | JGI IMG/M metagenome (GOLD analysis project Ga0068877, IMG submission 66437) | Freshwater lake microbial communities from Lake Erie, under a cyanobacterial bloom - NOAA_Erie_Diel6S_1000h metaG | ecosystem: Environmental > Aquatic > Freshwater > Lake | place: USA: Ohio, Lake... | reverse complement strand
GGCGTGAACAACACCGAGATCAATACCCGACTCGGGTGGTATTCCGCCTCGGTCACGACCGCAACCCATGCGGCCGCGGTGATCGAAGAGGGGCGACCCTCGCACAAGGTTGATGGCGGCTGGAATGAGGCCACGCCGTTTCCGTTCATCCAGGGCACTGACTGCTGTGGGCGCGTAGTGGAGGTTGCGCCCGATGTCGATCAGGCGCTCCTCGGTCGTCGGGTCCTGGTGCGGCCGTGTATGCGGCCACAGGGCTTCGGTTCGATGCACAACATCTGGATGGGATCCGACTTCGACGGCGCATTTGCCGAGTACGTGAAAGTACCGGCTGCCGAAGTGTTCGAGATGCGCTGCAACTGGTCCGATGTTGAACTCGCCACCATCCCCTGTGCCTACGCCACAGCTGAGAACATGCTGCACCGCGCCGGTTTGCAGAACGGTGAGCATGTTTTGGTGGCGGGCGCTTCAGGCGGCGTTGGTTCCGCGGCGGTGCAACTCGCCAAGCGACGCGGCGCTCGAGTCACTGCGCTCGCGGCATCGCCCAAGGCCGCTGCGGTTCGTGCCATCGGCGCCGATCGGGTGATCGACCGTAACGACGATCTCGTCGCCGCACTCGGTGAGGAGTCTGTGGACCTCGTCGTCGATAATGTGGCTGGGCCACACTTCGACGCCATGCTGAAAGTACTGCGCCGTGGTGGCCGTTACACCTCTTCGGGGGCGATCGGTGGGCCGATCGTTTCGCTTGATATGCGTACCTTCTACTTGAAGGACCTCACACTGGTGGGCTGCACGGCTTGGGACGAACCGGTGTTCCCCAACCTCGTCGGCTACATCGAGCGTGGCGAAATTAGACCGCTCGTTGCCGCCACGTTCCCGCTCGAGCGCATTGTCGAGGCGCAGCGCGAGTTTCTCAAAAAGCGCCACGTCGGCAAGTTCGTCCTGACCCCACCGGGGTCAGAGATCAGTCGTGCTGGAGAGCCCTGAAGGTTTTTTGGCAGCGCCAGAAGAGCACGCCCGCCACGGGAGCGCTGAGCAGCGCCACCAGCGAGATACCATCACCGATACGATTTTCGTCAGCCAGCACGTAATCGGAAATGGCTGAGGCTACCGTGGCGCCAAGACCGATGCCGATGATGTTGATGACCAGCAGGTAGATCGCCGAGACGCGAGCGCGTAATTGATTCGGTGTGACGAGCTGGATGGCGGATGAGGCCGCTCCGAACGGAAAGCTCGACAGAAACAACGTCGGAACCGCCAGTATCAAAGCCCATGTCACGTGATCCACCTGAAAAGTGGCGATCGAGATCGGCCACAGCAGCAGCGCGCTGATGAGCGCGACCCGTATCTCAGCCGTCTTGTTTCCACTCGCGCGCCAGCGATCGGCCAGCACGCCGCCTGTCAGGATGCCCGCAGCACCGGCCACGAACATGATGGGTCCGTAGGTGAAGGCAACGAAGAGGGCATCAACGCCGAAACTTCGCATCAAATGCGCCGGAAACCAGAATGCGATGCCGTTAAAGAGCAGAGTAAGACAGGATACGCCAAAGAAAAAGTTCAGATAGAACGCCTTGTGTGCCAGCAAGTGCGCAACGACATCAGCAAAGGCGGGCATGTCGGCAGTGACTCCGCGTCGGGGAGGCTCACGTACCGTCATCATCCACAACGCCACCAGAACGCCCGGCGGGCCGAGCAACAGAAAGGGGATCTGCCATCCGCGCACTTCACCGATCAGTGGTACGTCGAGTGGGGGGAGTCCCGACACGTATTGCACGAGAGCGCCGGTGATCATGATGGCGAGGCCGATGCCGAAGTAGACGCCCATCGAGAATAGACCGATGGCCCGACCACGCTTCTCCGGCGGGAAGTAATCGGCGAGCATCGAGTAGGCCGTTGGCGTGAGTGCGGCCTCACCGACACCTACTCCGACGCGTGCTGCGAAAAGACCCGCGAAATGGGTCATGCGCCCACAGATGGCAGTCATCACCGACCACAGAAAAACACCGCCGGCGATGATGTTGCGTCGATTGCCTTTGTCGGCCCAGGTGCCGATCGGCCAAATGCCGAAGACGGTGTAAAAGAGCGCAAAAGCGAGGCCGTGCAACAGGCTGATTTCGGTGTCGGTCAGCCCCAGATCAGCCTTGATCGGGCCGACCAGCATCGAGAGGATTTGTCGATCCACGTACGAGAAGAGATAGGCCACCATCAAGACGATGACGGCGTACCGTGCCTGTGACGCGGGAGGCCAGTCGTTTCGCGTCATGATCAATAGTTCGGTGCGAAAGGCAGGGGCTGGCCGTAAGGCGCGAGCTCTGGGGGCAGTATGGGTTTGTGCTCGGGATTCCAGGTGAATGGCTTCTTCACCGAATCAAAGGTGTTCACGAGCGGGCCGTTGACTGTCCGAACGAAGAGGTTGTACCCGGTGTCCGTACCCGCAGGGCCGTGATACACGTCCTCACGCCACCAGCAATAGCCGCCACGTTGCATGCGACCGAGATCGCCCCAGACGTAATCCCCTTCGAGGGTATAGAGTTCCTCGACCATCGGATGCGTCCACTGCGGCTTTGCCATGCCGGGGGGTACCCGATGCGGCGGCGAACAATACAGAAACGAGGTCTCGCCGGTGTACGGATCAGTGCGTAGCGGCTTGATGGCGACACCTTTAGACAACTGCGGATCGACGAGACCCGGGTCCCAGTCCATCAACAGCGGGTTGATGTACTCGACCAGCAGTTTCTCGTCGAAACTGGGGGTCGTACCCGTGATTGACTGCGGCACACCATAAAACATCGTCAGCAAAACGGCACCGTGCGCACTCGAGACTTGCGCGCGCGGATAACCGGCTGGAAGAAAAGCATAGGTGTGCTTTTCGTACAGCCGTCCGTTGATGCTGATGGCGCCATCCAGCACCAGAAACTCTTCGTGACAGGACAGCGCATGAGGCTCGCTGCGCGCCCAGCCGGCGGGGTAGCGGATGATCGTCGTGGCGCTCCCGTCCACGTCATCCCGACTCAGCATCTTCGAGTCAACGTTGCCGTAGAGCGCGCCATGACATCCCGTCGACCACGGGATCATCTGGGCCTGGACGAACATGATGTGCGGTCGTGCCATGTCAGTTGCCGAAACGATAAGTGACTTCGAGGCCCCACTGGCGCCCTGCCGCAGGATAACCAAGCGCGTTGCCGATGGCGAACACATCCTTGCGGGCGTCGCTCGTAGAGGTGAACTGCACGATGTTGTGAAAGTACTCCTCGTCGGTGAGGTTCTTGACGAATGCGCCCACGGCCAGATGTCCGGACTCACTCTCGTAGCCAATCCGGGCATCGACCAGCGTGTACGACGCTTGTGACATCACCGCGGTGTTGGCAGGGAGGAAGTACACCCGACCCTGATGGTGCGCCGCACCTTGGAGGCTAAGCTCGCCACCGCTCGATAGGCCGATGCTGTAGGTCACCGATAGCGAGCCCTTGAACTCGGGTGCATTGTTTAGCTTGTTACCTGCCGCATCGATCAAACGAGGCAGACCGACCCGTCCCGCGCACCGTGCGTCAAGGCTCACGTTGGCGGCGGTGCAACTACCGTACGGCGTCACGAACCGGTCGTAAGTGGCGTCGAGTAAAGCCACCGACGCTGCAACATCAATCGACTCGGTTGGCTTGGCGACGAAGTCCAGCTCCATGCCCTTGACCGTTGCCTCGGCTGCATTGGTGGTAAAAGTGGTCGTGATATTTCCCGTGCTCGCAAACACCGAGACTTGCAGGTCGGTGTAGTCGTAATAGAACGCGCTGGCATTGGCACGCAGCCTACCGTCCTGCCACTCAGTCTTGGCACCGAGTTCGATGCTGTCGATAAACTCCGGATTGAATGGCGGATTGACGACCGACAGGTCGTTGAAGCCGCCCGACTTGAAGCCTTCGCTATAGGTCAGGTAGTACAGTCGATCGTCGGATGGGCGGTACTCGAGTCCGACCCGCGGTGTCCACGCATCCCATCGGCGGCTTACGTTGCGCGTGGTGGCCGCAGTGGCATCAGGAATAGTGTTCGGCGTGAAGAGACCGAGTAGCTCGTTGTCGGGCAGCAGGGTCGACTGCCGCAGCAAGTCACCCTTCTTTTCGTCGCTGTAGCGCAGCCCCGCACTCAAACTCCAGGTGTCGGCTAACTTGAAGTCGACTTGGCCAAATAGAGCGGTCGCTTCACCCGTGCCATCCGCGCGGAAAATGAAGGAACGGGGCGGCAGCGCGGCCGGCGGCGTGAAACCCGAGCGAACGAGACCGAGCGCGCCGTACTTGTCTTCATCGAACCAGTAGGCGCCGACCAGCCAACGACCCCATCGCTGATCGCCAGAGAGCCGCAATTCGGCAGACAGTTGCTCGCTGGTATAGATGAACGATGATCGTGTGATTTCGACCTCCGTTCCATCGGTATTGAAAAGAAAGTCGCTGTCCCAATCGCGATAGCCGACCGTCAAATTAAGGTTGGTGGAATCGTTCACCGCCCAGTCAAAGTTACCGGTGACGCCGCCGGTGTTCCATTTGTGGAAGCTCGGCGTGTTGTTGTAGGTCTTGCGAATGTCGCGGTTGGGCGTGGCGCCCAAGCTCTCGGCGAGACCCGTGTTGTCGATGGGAAAAATGCTGGTGTTCCCATTCTCGAACTTGCTCTGTTCGGCGATTACCGTAGCCGTGAGTGCATCGCTCTTCCAACGAATCGTGCCGCGCACGGCCGTCAGGTCGTTGTCGTCAATCTTGTTGGCACCGCGCGGATCGAGATCTTCGGTGTAGCCGTCGTCCTTCACCCGACGAACCGCGATGCGGGCTGCCAGGTTGTCCGATAGGGGGCCCGACACTGCACCTCGTACGTCCACGCGATCGAAGCTACCAACAAGCCCGGATACGTAGCCCTCGAACTCGTCCGTCGGTGCACGAGAGATGACGTTGATGGCGCCGCCTGTGGCATTCCGACCATAGAGTGTGCCTTGCGGCCCGCGGAGGATCTCTACCCGATCGATGTCGAGAAACTGCGTCAGTCCCATGTTTGCTCGGCCCGTGTATATGCCGTCGATGTGGGTCGCAACGCTTTGGTCGACACCGACGCTGAAGATGTTGCTGCCGATACCTCGGATGTACAGCTGTGCTTCGCCGCCCGCCTCGCTGTAGACGAGAGACGGATTAGATGCTGCGATGGCTCCGATGTCATCGATGTTCAGTTTTTCGATGGACTCTCCCGTGACCGCGGAGATGGCAACCGGCGTGTCCTGCAGATTCTCAGCGCGCTTTTGCGCCGTGACGACGATTTCCTCGAGTTGGACGGATTGGGCATGCGCCACACCGGTCGCAGCCTGTGCGAGCAAAATCGAGGCGACGGCGGTTTTTACAGATACAGACATGACGATTCCTTCGACGAGGTGAAACGGAGCGTGCAATCTACCGACCCGTTGAGGAGTCGTCCTATAACAAAACGTTTGTTGGGGATGCCGATTCGTCAAGCAGTGACGGCGCAGGATTTGAGTCGCAGGAGTAGTCTTGACGCTGGGGAGCCATGGCAAGGAGCAGCATGATGTCTCTGGATCACGTGGGGCTGGTCGGTTCGTCGATAACCGAAATGCGCCAGGCCTGGATGGACGCCGGGTTTTTCGTTACCGCGCCTGAGGAGTTGATGGCGTTCGATCCAACGACAGGCGAACGCGTCTCGCTTGGTCAGCACAGTTGCCACGTCATTCTCGAGCGCGGCTACATCGAGTTGACGGCCGTGACGACGGTAACGCCGAGGCACCACCTTTATCCCTGGATCCGTCGCGACGTATCGCTCGGTATCATCGCGCTGGGCACTGACGACATCGATGCCGAACATGTTCGCCTGATCGAGGCAGGAGTGCCGGTGGGGCCCATCGCCACGGCAACCCGTCCTATCCATTATGGCGCTCGACGTGGAGACGCCTTGTTCAGATGGTTTGCGATCAATGCAGCCAGCACACCGGAAGCCCTCGTCTGCTTCGTCAGAAACGAGCGTCCCGAACTCGTCTACCAACCCGAAGTGCAGCAGCATCCGAACGGCGCGCGAACATTGGACTCCCTCATCATCTGCTCGCATGACCCGGCTGCAACGGCAGCGCGTTACGCTACCTACACCGGCGCCGCCGCGATCGAAAGTGGACCCGGGTTGATCCAATGCGCGTTGGGTCCCGGCGTGGTGTGGGTGGGTACGCCCGCGGCGCTACGGAAACACTTTGATCATGACGTCGTGCTCGGACCTGATGAGCCTCCGCGCAGCGTCGGCTGGGGTGTATCGCCTGGCGACAGGCTGTTCTGGGTTTCGGCAACTTCGTCTGCGGCCCGAGTTGCGGCTCGTTGACGGAGTAGTTCATACCCCAGCAACGGTACGGTCCAACACAGCCAGCCGACTGTTGTCGAGATCTCCGCATCTGTTCCGAATTCGGCCACTGCCGGAATTTCCAGGATCAGACGGAAGCTAACGAAGGTGAATGTCAGGATGTAGCTCCGCACTGCCCAACTGCGGTGTAGTTCGAAGTGGTGTTTCATGGCTGCGGCCAGCGATAGCCCTGTACTTGCAAGCCAGACGACCGAGCCGACGAATAGCGCGACACCAAAGGTCCAATATTGCGTGTGGAAAGACAGTTGGAGCGATGTTACTCCGCCCAGCACGACACCCGCGATATAGAGGCGGCCGGTCCATCGGTGAGTCACGGCATGCCATCGGCGCAGGCCCGACCAAAACTGGAAGGGTCCGATGAGCACAGCGAGCGTGCCGCCGGCGATGTGTGTCAAAACGAGTCCGGAGCGGTCCCAGAATCGTCCATATGCGCGCTCGCTGAACTCAAGATAAGGCAAGACATCGTCGATGACGAATAGCAGCGCCATCAGGAACATAAAGCCGAGACTCAAAAGCAAGGCGCTGTGCGTTGGGTGAGCAGATCGTCTACGCGAGCGCCTTGGATCGACGCTAGAGGGTTGCCACATACGCGTCAGTCGCGACCAAACTGCCAGACGAGAGCGAGTGATACCTCGAACTCGTAATCTTTGCGCGCGATCGGACTATTGCCGATATCGCTCGAATAGCGCTCGACCCCTGCTTGCGCGATCGCATGGAGGTTACGGGTCAGGTATCGGCGGTGCACGAGTTGGACACCGGTCGAACGATATCCGCCACCCAGTGTGGTCTGGCGTAATCCGGAGCCGATGGCGTCGGCGGCGGTCACGCCGAAGTCCTTGTTGATGAACTCGTCGGTGCCGAACGTAAGGAAGCCGTAGATCTCCGTGCCCGTGCCGTCGAGTTGCTGCCCGAATCTGTGGCCCGCCGCGAGTACGCCAAGAATCCCGAAGTCACTCGGTCCGCCCATGACCCGCGCGGCGACCCAGTTGCGCCACTCGTCGCCAAGTTCACGGCGAACTTCCACGAACCCTACCACGTGTGAGTCGCGGGGTAGGATGCCCTTGAGTTTGCCGTCCTCCGAGTCATCGGGCTCGAGGCCGCCCTCGTTGCGCACGCCTGCCTGAACCAGCCAGACGTCGGCAAGCCGACTGCGCCATCCGAGTTCCATTCCCTCCCAGAAAAAAAGGTGATTGCCCCGTCGGTACTGCACTGCTCCGGCCGGCTCGAGGCCGAGTTCGACTTCGTCTGATCCGTCGTAGGCGCTTTCGTACTCGGCGCCTGCGCCCAGCGCGACTCCGAAACCCTCGCCCCCCGTGAAGTCCAGGACGGACGGCAAGGGGACGAGTGCTTGATCGGCCGATTGCTGCGCCTGCGAGGGATCGATGAACAACAGCGATGTGGCGCCCAGCATGGCTGCTGCGAAGAAGTGCTTGTCGTAGGTCATAGTCGTGTTCCTTTGGTAGCGAATTCGGTGGTTATCGCGGCTTACCGCCTGTGACACCGCAATGACCCGGACCTTACGAGGTGGGTTGCGCCCCTTCAGCAACCTCTGAACGAACGGTTAGCGAGTTGAACGAGCGGCGCAGCGAGCGACATCGAAGTACCGCAAGTACATAATGCGGCATGCCTACCGATGCCCAGCAACCGTTGACCCCCGCTGACGCGGATCTCACCCTCGACCCGAAAGACTGGGAGGCGTTCAGGGCATTGGCCCATCGCATGGTCGATGACAGCCTCGACCATTTGACCTCGCTGCGCGAGCGGCCACCCTGGACACCGCCACCGCCCGATGTGGCCGCCGCGCTGACCACTGAGCCTCTGCCCGTTACCCCGCAAGGCGCCGAGCGTGCCTATGCGGATTTCGTGCAGCACGTGCTGCCGTATGCGGCCGGCAACCGGCACCCGAGATTCTGGGGTTGGATGAAGTCCAACGGGACGCCGCTCGGCATGATGGCCGACATGCTCACGGCGAGCATGAATGTGAACGCGGTGGGCCTGCACCAGTCGGCGACTCTCGTCGAACTGCAGGTGATCAAGTGGCTCGCCGAGGTCATGGAGTTTCCGTTGCAGTCGAGCGGCATCATGGCCAGTGGTGGCACCATGGCCAACGTCATCGGTCTTGCGGTCGCTCGCAACGCCCGCGCAGGTTTCGATCTGCGGCAACATGGTCTTTACAATCAGCCACGACTCACCGTGTACGCCTCGACGGAGACTCACAATTGGGTTACGAAGTGCCTCGAACTGATGGGTATGGGGCGCGACTCTTTCCGCGCTGTACCGGTCGACGATGAGTTTCGTGTCGATGTGCCGGCGATGCGACGCATGATCGCCGCCGATCGAGCAGTGGGCTTGCGTCCCGTTTGCATCATCGGTACGGCCGGAACCATCAACAGTGGGGCGATCGACGATCTTGATGCCCTGGCTGATCTCGCGGCCGAAGAGGGACTTTGGTTTCATATCGACGGTGCGGTCGGTTCGCTCGGCGTGCTCTCTCCCACGCTGCGACCGTTGTTCCGCGGTCAGTCACGCGCCGATTCGCTCGCGTTCGACTTGCACAAGTGGGGGTATCTCCCTTACGAGGTGGCGTGCGTTCTGGTGCGAGATGGCAAGGCGCATCGCGACACCTTCGCGACTCAGGCCAGTTACCTCAAGACGGAGGACCGCGGCATGCTGGTGGGCGGTCTGGTGTTTGCCGAGCGTGGCGTTGAGCTCTCGCGCAACTTCAAGGCTCTCAAGGCGTGGATGTCGCTCAAGGCCGAGGGTACCGGCCACATCGCTGCCGTAATCGAACAGAACGTCGCGCAGGCTCGTCGTTTTGGTGCGGCGGTGGTGGCTACGCCGTATCTGACGTTGGCGACGCCAGTTTCTTTGAACATTGTCTGTTGGCGTGTCACACCTCCAGGGACGACTCCGGAACAGCAGGACACGCTGACTCGCGAGACACTGCTACGGCTGCAGGAGACGGGTGTCGCTGCGTGCAGCAGCACCATGCTGCGGGGTCGAACGGTTATCCGATTGGCCGTCGCCAACCATCGCAGTCGCTGGAGTGATTTCGAGCATCTACTGACCGCGCTGCCCGCGGTCGTGGCCGAGGCTCGAGAGCGAACGGGGATTTAGCTCTCAAAGAAAACACAAGCATGCCCAGACGCCGAATGTCCCCTCGATCTGCCTACCAAGTGCCATGACATCTATCTACTTACGACTCGTCGGCGTCGCCGCTTTGTGGGGTGGCACCTTCATCGCAGGGCGGGTGGCGGCGCCGCAGATGCCGCACTTCACGCTCGCCGCCTTGCGGTTTTGGGCCGCCGCCGCGGTGTTGGTGCCGATCATGCTCTGGGTCGAGCGCGGCTGGCCGCGTCTGCGTCGCCGCGACTGGTGCTACAGCGCGGCACTCGCCCTCGTCGGTCTCGTGATCTACAACCTTTTGTTCCTCGGAGCCCTCGAGCTGATTCCCGCGAGCAGAACAGCACTCGTGGTTGCGCTCAATCCGATCATGACGGCCGTTGCCATGGCGCTGGTGTTCCACGAGAGGCTGGCATGGTATCGATGGCTCGGAATCCTGCTGGCGCTGATCGGTGTGTGCACCGTGCTCGCAAAAGGCGACCTCTCGGTGCTCTTCCAGCGCGTCGGTCGTGGCGAGGCGCTCATGCTGGGTGGCGCCGTGTGCTGGGCCGTATATACGATCATCAGTCGGTACGCTCTGGCCGGTGATCGCGCACCGTCTGCGCTCGCACTAACGACCATCACGACACTCTGGGCTGCCGCGCTGCTGTCGGTCGGCTTTCCCCTCGAGTGGTCCGACTGGAGTCCGGGCGCTGTGACGATGGAGGCCTGGGCATCCATTCTGTATCTCGGCGCCGGCGGTACGGCCTTGGCCTTCGTCTGGTATGCGCAGGGACTGGCGCGGCTAGGGCCAGCTCGCGCCTCTGTATTCAATAACCTCGTCCCCGTCTTCGGCGTGTTGCTGGGCACGTGGCTCCTTAATGAACCGTTACTCAGTTCGATGGTGATTGGCGGATTGATCGCACTGCTCGGCGTCAGTCTCACCAATTGGAGTCCACGCCGGTAAGCGGCCTGACCCACGCGCAGAACGGCGCTACGGGCGCCAGCGCAGGGTCATGATCGAGCGGTCCTGCTGCCATGCGACTTGGATCGAGCCATCGCTGTGGGCTGCGATCGTGGGCAGCCGGGCGACGCCCGCGGGAATCGGCAGGATCGTCGGGTCGGAAAAGCTCTGTCCACCGTCCTCGGAGACGCTGGCGAACAGGCGATAGTCGTCGGTGTCGAGCCGCGCCTGCCACACCACGAAAAGTCGACGACCTGCAAAGACCAAGGTTGGCGCATCGGATCGCTTCGCTTCAGGGTGCAAGGCGCGCGGCGCCGACCAGCTCTTGCCACCATCATTCGACCAGGCCGTGTACACGCCATCAGGGCGCTCCGCGCCGGCATAAAACGCCGTCGCCCACTGGTTGTCTCGCACGGCGATCGCGGTGGGCTTTCGTGGACAGCCCTCCAATTCCCAGCGCGCACCGGCCACGCGACGACGAGAGTCGAGGCGGCGACCCCGATCGGAGAACACGACGATTTCGTTATCGCGATATTTTCCGTCGACCAGTCGTATGCCAAGGACCAGCCGGCCTTGCGAGTCGACTGCAGAAGACAGTTGGCAGCAGGGACACACCATCGACGGGAGGATTTCGAAGTCTGGTGTGAAGCTCTTGCCGTCATCCTGCGACACCGCCAGTGCAGCGCGCGCAGTTTCGCCGCTCGTCATGGTTCGCGTGTCGATCCATGCCGCGTACACCTGTTGCTGCGGTCCGGTAACGATCGTCGCAAAACTGCCGCCGTCATCTTTGGTAAGCGCATCAGTCAGCGCGTCGACGTTGAGCCGGCGTGGCGTTTCGAACACCAGACGATCGCTCGTCGCACGGGCATATAGCGCCACAGTTTCGTTTTCGCCGGTGGTGTCGTTGCGTGCATTGCCGGGATAGAGGATATGAATCACGCCGCCATCACTGATGGCGATGCGCGGCTTACTGATCGAGAATCCCCAGACATCGCCGTTTCCCGGATTGACTTGTTGAGGTGACGAGAACGATCGTCCACCGTCTGTCGATCGCGCAAAGTAGAGATTGGTCGATGAGTCGTGGGAGTGCCCTCGAGCCGCAATCTGGGCCGCGTTAGGTGGTGCGGTGTTTTCGCCGAGCCATACGATGTTGATCGAGCCGTCGGGTCCGATCGCAAGATCCGGGCTCTGAGCCGCCATCGATGGCGGGCTGACCGCGGTCAGTTCAAACCTGCCCGGCGCGACACGGCTCTCGGCCGCAGGGGCCGCAGGCCCTTGATACAGCAGCAAGGCCATCGCCCATGCCACGGTGCAGGCCACGTTGACGCGCATTACTTCCCAGGAATCGTCGTTGCCCACACTCGATCGGCCTGCTGCCACACGAGTCGGAAGTTGCCATCAGCCCCTGCGGCGGCCATCGGGTTTTGTGCGAGCCCCGGAGCCGAGTCGAGTTCCTGGATATCTCCCAACGCATCGCCCGAGGGACTATAGAAGCGGTAGTAGACGCGTCGCGGACCACCGGCCACTTTGGCATGCCACGCCACAAGCACTCGCGAGCCGTTCGCTGCAATGGTGGGCGCATCGGAAACGGCCGCGTTCGGGTGAACGATGCCTTGCGGCTTGAAGGATTTACCCGAATCGTTGGATACGGAAAAAATCACGCCGGGCGTTTCTTCGCCGCCGTTGTGAACTGCAGCGAACACATGCTGGTCGTGCACGGCGACGACGGTGGGCTTCAAGGGACACCCGGCGATCTGCCACGGTGCGCCACCGATCGCCTGCCGATCATGAAGTGCCGTGTCCGTCGGCGACAGCGTCATGACCGTTGCCGGCCGAAAACTGTCCTTTTCGACCCGGCGCGATCCCAACAGAATCTCCGATTTCGAGTTGGCGACAGCCGTCAGCTGACAGCACGGGCACACGCTGGTATCGACCAACTGCTTTTCGATCGCAAAGGTCTTGCCGTCATCTCGTGACAGGGCGCTGTAGAGCGCGCCAGAGTCGCTGTCGGGTTGCATGTGACGAGTATCGATCCAATACACGTGTACGCTGCCGTCCGGTGCCGCTGCGATCGTTCCGAAGGCGGCGGCACTCGCGAAACCGCCGTGGATCACGCCGCTCATGTCCTGATCGCTGATCGCCGACAGGCGCTTCGGTGCTTCGAACGACTGCCCGGCATCGCCGGATCGAGTGTAGTGAGTCGTCAGCAAGGTCTTTTTGAGAGTCGGATGGAGATCGTTGGCCGCGTAGGACACGTGCCACGTGCCATTGGGTGTGCCGACGATGCGAGGTCGGCTGACCTGTTGACCCCACACCGCGCCTGCCGACGCGTTGACTTTGACGGGTGCCGCGAAACTGGTGCCGCCATCCTTGGAGATGGCGACGTACACGTCCGTTATGGCGATGTGACGGTCGTGGTTGTGCGCGCCGCCCTGCGTTTCCTGCGGTGATCGGTCGACCCACAGCACCGCGATGTCGCCTTTTGAGTTGATCGCGATGTCGGGCGCGGCGGCTTTTTGTCCCTCAGGCGAAATACCCAGCGTTGCAGAGTAGCCCGAGAGGCCAAACAGCGCCAACGAGATGGCCGTCAAAGTGATGCGTGGTTTCATTGCTTTGTCCCCGTACTCAATTTTCTTATGCCGAGGCGTATCGCTGCTGCGAAATAGAGCAGGAAGCCCATGTTGAAAAAAAGATGGTGTATGTGAATCAGTAGTGGATTGCCGGCCGTCGTCTGGTGAGTCTCCATGTCGTGCTGCTCGGCACCAATTCCTAGAAGAACAAAGACTCCCTTGAGGCAGAGGCCGCCGAGGCCCAATGC
>Ga0068877_10003103_pt1 | contig 13272 bp, 14 predicted proteins | sample NOAtaG_FD_66437 | JGI IMG/M metagenome (GOLD analysis project Ga0068877, IMG submission 66437) | Freshwater lake microbial communities from Lake Erie, under a cyanobacterial bloom - NOAA_Erie_Diel6S_1000h metaG | ecosystem: Environmental > Aquatic > Freshwater > Lake | place: USA: Ohio, Lake... | reverse complement strand
GCGCTCGGCGCGCACCGCGATGCTCAGCCCCGCCACGAGCGCGCCACCGCGCGTGAACACCGGCACGGCCATCGAGCGCACGCCCATCTCGAGCTCCTGGTCGATGGTGGCGTAACCCAGGCGCGCGGCGTCGTCGACGCAGGCCACAGCGGCATCGGCGTCGACCACGGTGTGCGGCGTCAGGCGCGGCCGCGGCATGCCATGCAGCCGCGCCACGGCCTCGTCGCGGGGCAACCCGGCCAGCAGCACGCGGCCGAGCGACGAGCAATACACCGGCAGCCGCGAGCCGATGCGCAGGCCCACGCTCAGGCTGCGGCGCGCGGTGCTGCGCGCCACCACGATCACGTCGGTGTCGATCAGCTGCGCCAGCGAGGCCGACTCGCGCGTGCGCTCGGCCAGGCCGTCGAGCAACGGCTGCGCCAGCGCCGGGATCGGGTTCGACGCCAGGTAGGCATTGGCCAGCAGCAGGCAGCGCGGTGTCGTCCAGAAGTGCTTGCCGTCGCTGGCCACATGGCCCAGGGCCTGCAGCGTGAGCAGCGAGCGCCGGGCCGAGGCCGGCGTGCAGCCGGCCAGGCGAGACACCTCCGACAGCGTCAGCCGCGGGTGCAGGCGGCTGAAGCACTGCAGCACCTGCAGGCCCTTCTCGAGCGCGGCGACGTGGTGGCGTGAAGTCATGCGGGGGCTCTCTCATCGGTGGGGCAGCGGCCTTGCGCCCGCACAAACCCCGAGGCCGGAGTTTGCGCGATGCGCAAGAACGGCTTGTTGCGTCCGGCGCCCGCGCCCACACTGCGGGCCGACTCGAACCCACACAAGACGGAGACACACCCATGTTCCAGCCCGGGATCGCCCGCCGTCCCTTCACCGGCCTGCTCGTGGCCGCCGCCCTCGGCGCCGTGGCCCTGGCCGCATCGTCCAGCGCCCACGCGCAGGCCGCCGCCGCGCCGGGCAGCCTGCGCTTCGTCGTGCCCTTCCCGGCCGGTGGCACGGCCGACGTGCTGCCGCGCATCCTGTCGGAGAAGCTGCGCGATCGCTTCCCCGGCGGCGTGGTCGTCGAGAACCGCGCCGGTGCCGGCGGCAACATCGGCGCCGAGGCGGTGTTCCGAAGCGCGCCCGACGGCAGCGTGCTGATGGCCTCGCCGCCCGGCCCCATCGCCATCAACCACAACCTGTACCCGAAGCTGGGCTTCGACCCGACAAAGTGGGTGCCCGTCACGGTGATGGCCTCGGTGCCCAACGTGCTGGCGGTGCGCACGGGCCTGCCGGTGAACACGGTGCAGGAGTTCGTGGCTTACGTGAAGGCCAACGCCGGCAAGGTGAGCTACGCCTCGCAGGGCAGCGGCTCGACCTCGCACCTGACGGCCAACATGTTCATGAGCCTGGTCGGCGGCGAGATGCTGCACGTGCCGTACAAGGGCACCGCGCCGGCGCTGGTCGACCTGATGGGCGGCCAGGTCGACGTGTTCTTCGACAACCTGGGCTCGGCGCTGGCGCAGCACCGCGCCGGCAAGATCCGCATCCTGGCCGTCGCCGACGAGCAGCGAGCCGCCGCCCTGCCGGGCGTGCCGACCTTCGTGGAGAGCGGCCTGAAGGACATGGTGGCGGTGACCTGGTTCGCCGTCGTGGCGCCGCCCGACACGCCGGCGGCCATCGTGCAGGCCCGCCACGCCGCACTGGCCGAAGCCCTGGCCTTGCCCGACGTGCGCCAGAAGTTCCTCGACCAGGGTGCCGAGCCGCGCGGCTGGAGCCCCGAGCAGACGGGGCAGTTCATCCGCGCCGAAACCGCCAAGTGGCAGCGCGTGATCCGGACGGCCAACGTCAAGGTCGATTGAGCGGCAACTCCACGCCATGACTCCTGAGCAAGCCGCCCCATCGACGTCCCACCCTGTGCACTGGGCCGGCCCCGGCCTGACGCGCGTGCCCTTTGCCGTGTATGGCGACGCGGCCACCGAGCAGGCCGAGCAGCAGCGCATCTTCCATGGCCCGACCTGGAACTACCTGTGCCTGGACGTCGAGCTGCCCGAGCCCGGTTGTTACCGCAGCACCTTCATCGGCGTCACGCCCGTGGTGGTGGTGCGTGATGCCGACGGCGAGATCTACGCCTTCGAGAACCGCTGCGCGCACCGCGGCGCGCTGATCGTGCTCGACAAGGCCGGCAAGACCGGGAACTTCCAGTGCGTGTACCACGCGTGGAGCTACAGCCGGCAGGGTGATCTCATCGGCGTGGCCTTCGAGGGCGGCGTCAAGGGTCAGGGTGGCATGCCGCCGGGCTTCTGCAAGGCCGAGCACGGCCCGCGCAAGCTGCGTGTCGCGGTGTTCTGCGGCCTCGTCTTCGGCAGCTTCCACGACGAGGTGCCGCCGATCGAGGAGTACCTGGGCGACGAGATCTGCGCGCGCATCGAACGGGTGCTGCACAAGCCGGTGCAGGTGATCGGCCGCTTCTCGCAGGCGTTGCCGAACAACTGGAAGCTGTACGCGGAGAACGTGAGGGACAGCTACCACGCCAGCCTGCTGCATCTGTTCTTCACCACCTTCGAGTTGAACCGGCTGTCGCAGAAGGGCGGTGTCATCGTCAGCGAAGACGGTGCGCACCACGTCAGCTACTCGATGATCGAGGCGGATGCACAAGATAAAGCAAAGGACACCAGCTACCGCGAGCAGGGCCTGCGCAGCGACACCGACCGCTACCGCCTGAAGGACCCGTCGCTGCTGCAGGGCTTCGTCGAATACGGCGACGGCGTCACGCTGCAGATCCTGTCGGTGTTCCCGGGCTTCGTGCTGCAGCAGATCCAGAACTGCCTGGCCGTGCGCCAGCTGCTGCCGCAGGGCACCGGCCGCAGCGAGCTGAACTGGACGTACCTCGGCTACGCCGACGACACCCCCGAACAGCGCCGCGTGCGGCTGAAGCAGAGCAACCTCGTCGGCCCGGCCGGCTTCATCTCGATGGAAGACGGCGCTGTCGGCGGCTTCGTGCAGCGCGGCGTGGCCGGTGCGCGCGAATTCGCGGCGGTGGTCGAGATGGGCGGCGACAACGCGCGGGGTGGCGAGGGCCGCGCCACCGAGGCCTCGGTGCGCGGCTTCTGGAAGGCCTGGCGTGGCCACATGGGGGTGTGAGGTGGATACGCCCCATGACGCCTTGCTGCGTGTGTGCCGGTTCAATGCCGCCTATGCGCAGGCCATTGACAGCGATGCGCTCGAACGGTGGCCGGCCTTCTTTGCCGAGGCCTGCCTGTACCGCGTGACGCACGCCGAGGCCGAGGCCGAGGGCCTGCCGGCCGGCCTGATCTACGCCGACAGCCGCGCCATGCTCGAAGACCGCGTGGCGGCGCTGCGCGAGGCCAACATCTACGAGCGCCAGCGCTACCGCCACATCCTGGGCATGCCGCTGGTGCAAGTGGGGGAGGGCGGCGCGCTGCAGGCCGAGACGCCCTTCCTCGTGGTGCGCATCATGGCCACCGGGCAGAGCGAGGTGTTTGCCAGCGGCGCGTACCACGACCGCTTCGTCGACGATGCCGCCGCCGGCGGCCTGCGCCTGGCCGAGCGCGTGGTGGTCTGCGACAGCCACAGCACCGACACGCTGATGGCCTTGCCGCTGTAGGCGCCGGGCATGACGGCCGTGCACCGCGCCCAGGTGGCGGGCAGCGAACTGGCCTTCGACTGCGCGCCGGGCCAGAGCGTGCTCGACGCCGCGCTGCAGGCCGGCATCGAACTGCCGCACTCCTGCCGCAAGGGCGTGTGCGGCAGCTGCGCGGCGGTGGTGAGCGAAGGCGAGTTGCGTGCCTTGCCGGGCCGCGCACTCGTCAACGAGCACTGCGGCCCGGGCCGGCAGCTGCTGTGCGCCGGCTCGGCCGCCACGCCGTTGCTGCTGGTGGTGCCCGGCGCGCGGCGCCTGGAGCCCGGCGCGCGCAAGCGGCTGCAGGCGAAGGTGTTTCGTGTGCGCGAGGCGGCGTCCGGCATCTGGCTGCTCGATCTGCGCCTGCCGGCCGGCCAGCGCCTGAAGTTCCGCGCCGGCCAGCATCTGGACGTGATCGAGGCCGATGGCAGCCGGCGCGCCTATTCGATGGCCAACCCGCCATACGAGAGCGACGCCGTGGCGCTGCACATTCGCGCGCAGCCCGACGGGCGCTTCAGTGCCCGCCTGCCGACGCTGCAGCCGGCTGAGCTGATCGACATCGAGGCGCCCCAGGGCAGCTTCGGCTTGCGCGAGGGCAGCACCGCGCCGCTGCTGATGGTGGCCGGCGGCACGGGCTTCGCGCCGATCAAGTCGATGCTCGACCACCTGGCCAAGCTGGGCGCGCCGCGCGAGATCACGCTGCTGTGGGGCGTGCGCGAGGCGCGGCAGCTGTACCTGCCGGCGGCGCTGGCGCGCTGGCGGCGGGTCTGGCCGGGTATGGGCGCGCTGGCGCTGGTCAGTGGCGGTCTGCCGGAGGGCGGCGCCGAAAACGGTGAAGGCGCCGCCGCGCGCGACGCCGGCTGGTCGGTCGAGAATGGCCGCGTGCCGGAGCGGCTGGGTCAGCTGGCCGCCGACCGGGCCTCAGGCTTCGCAGGGCACGAGGCCTACGTCTGTGGCTCGCCGGGTTTTGTCGACGCGGTGCGCGGCATGCTGCTGCAGTGCGGTTTGCCCGCGCAGGACTGCTTCGCCGACGCCTTCGTCAGTGCGGCGCCTGCGGCTCGCGCGTGAAGATCGCGCGCCAGCGCAGGGCTACGCGCTTGAAGCGGTAGTCCAGGTTGGCGGCCTGGCTCTCGGCCATCGCGCCGAGGTGGCTGCCGATGCTGTCGTCGGGCAGCGTCAGGTGGGCGACGGCGTCGCTGCCTTCGTAGCGCACCGTGGCGCCCGAGCGGCGCACGATGGCCAGCATCGGCGCGTTGTCGCGCGCCAGGTGAATGACCAGCCGGCGTGCCCCGCGGTTGCGCGCGTGCAGCACCGAGAGCTCGAACAGCCGGCCGCCGAGGCCGCGACCGCGGCCGCGTGGCAGCACCGAGACGCCGAACTCGGCGGTGTCGCTGGTGTCGGCGTCGCGCGAGTGCGCCAGGTGCGCCATCGCGATCAGCCGCAGCCGGGCGTCGAAGATGCCGAAGACCTCGTCGCGCTCGAAGTCGATCTGCTGCACATAGCTGCGGATCTGTTCGTCGGTGGCCACCTGACCGAAGCGGCGGTGGCGGTCGAGCGATTCCAGCGCCAGCAGGTGGGTGAGCACACGCTCACGGTGTCGGGCTCCGAGGGAGCGGACCGGCAACCACGCGGGCAGCATCCAGCGCGGTGCCGGCGGTTCTGGCGCGGAGGTCTGCAGCAGATCGCCATGAGGGTCCATCGGCGCATGGTAGCCCACATGGTTAGGGTTTACCCTCAATTTCCTCGATCGGGCACTCCGGCGCCCGGACCCCGAACCCTCACCCAAGACGCCCGAGGCGGCATATACTCGCGGGCTTCCCTGGATTCGGCCGGGGAAGAACCGCCCGGCAACCCGCGAGGCTGTCCTCACGAGACGGCACCAAAAGGCTCTGTTGGCGGCACCTACCACCGAAACATCGAAAGACCCTCATGAAGACCTTCAGCGCCAAGCCGGCCGAAGTGAAGCACGAGTGGTTTGTGATTGACGCCACCGACAAGGTGCTCGGACGTGTTGCCAGCGAAGCAGCACGCCGTTTGCGCGGCAAGCACAAGGCCATTTACACGCCTCACGTCGACACCGGCGATTTCATCATCGTCGTCAACGCCGACAAGATCCGCGTCACCGGGGCCAAGGCCACCGACAAGATCTACTACCGTCACTCGGGTTACCCGGGCGGCATCTACGCCACGCCCTTCAAGGACATGCAGGCCCGTCATCCGGGTCGCGCGCTCGAGAAGGCCGTCAAGGGCATGTTGCCCAAGGGCCCGCTGGGCTATGCAATGGTGAAGAAGCTGAAGGTCTACGCCGGTGGTGAACACCCGCATACCGCTCAGCAACCCAAGGCGCTGGAGATCTGACGCGATGATCGGAACCTGGAACTACGGCACCGGCCGCCGCAAGTCGAGCGTGGCCCGTGTCTTCATGAAAAAAGGCAGCGGCCAGATCCTCATCAATGGCAAGTCCATCGATGCGTACTTCGGCCGGCAGACGTCCATCATGATCGTGCGCCAACCGCTGCTGCTCACGGGCAACAACGAAGGCTTCGACATCAAGATCAACGTGCACGGCGGCGGTGAATCCGGCCAGGCCGGCGCGGTGCGCCACGGCATCACCCGTGCGCTGATCGACTACGACGCGGCGCTGAAGCCCGAACTCAGCCGTGCCGGCTTCGTGACGCGCGACGCGCGCGAAGTCGAACGCAAGAAGGTCGGTCTGCACGGCGCTCGTCGCCGGAAGCAGTTCAGCAAGCGCTGATCCCGACAACGAGGCCACCTGCGGGTGGCCTCGTGTTTTGCGGATCACGCTTTCGGAAGTCGGTTCATGCGCTGGCGCTTGCTGCGTCGTCGTCTGTCGGTGAGTGCACCGCGCATGATCGTGCGCAGCCACCTGCCGTGGCCGCTGCGCTGGGCGGCGCTGGCGGTGATGCTCGGCTTTTCGGCAGCCATCGCGCTGTGGGCCTTCGAGTTCGGCAAGGAGATCGCCGGCCTCGACCGCGGCGCGAAGGAAGAACTGGCGCAGCTGCGCGAGGAGCTCGCGACGCTGCGCGACCGCCACGGCCAGGCGCAGCAGATCGCCAACACGGCCGACAGCCTGCTGAAGACCGAGCGCGTGGCGCAGGAGCGGCTGGCGCAGCAGGTGCGCCAGCTCGAGATCGACAAGCAGGCGCTGCAAGACGAGCTCGGCTTCTTCCAGCGCCTGATTCCCGCCAGTGGTGAGGGCCTGCAGGTGCGGGGCCTGTCGGCCGAGGCGGTCAGCGACGGCCAGTTGCGCTACCAGATGCTGCTCGTGCACCAGGTCAAGGGCGAGGCCGAGTTCCGCGGCCGCTACGAGGTGCTGCTGAGCGGCCAGATGGAGGGTCGCCCGTGGCAGCAGCCCTTCAGCGGCGGCCCGAGGGCGTTGCAGTTGCGTCGTGTTACCAGGGTCACCGGCCTGATCGACCACCCGCCGGGCGCCGTGATAAAAACTCTTCAGGTCCGGGTGATCGACGCCCAAGGCGCCACCCGCGCCACACAGACGGTGCGGCTGTAGCCGCAGCGGCCAAGAACAAGGAGTACCCGATGAGCTGGCTCGGCAAGAAGCGCGCACCTCCCATCCGCAGCCTGGTGGGCGAAGGCATGGTCGTGTCGGGTTCGCTGCGGTTCCGCGATGGGCTGCGCATCGACGGGCAGGTCACCGGCGACGTGATCGCCGAGGGCGAGGGCCGCAGCATTCTGGTCATCAGTGACAATGCCCGGGTCCACGGGAGGGTGTCGGCCAGCCATGTGATCATCAGCGGCGAGGTCCGGGGTCCGGTGCACAGCACCGAGATGCTCGAACTGCAGCCCAAGGCGCGTGTCACCGGTGACGTGCGCTACGAACTGCTGGAGATGCACCCCGGTGCGCTGGTCGAGGGCGAACTGAAGCCCCTGAAGAGCGCCGAGAAGCCCGCCCTCAAGCTCGCGGCGTCCAACGACGCCCAGAGCCGGAACTGAGCCGAAGAAGGAAACACCATGAACGCCGTCGCCGAAGCCCTGAACCCCGCCACCGACGAGATGCCGGTGCCGCTGATCTTCACCGACAGCGCCGCTGCCAAGGTGGCCGATCTGGTGGCCGAAGAAGGCAACCCCGAGCTGAAGCTGCGTGTCTTCGTGCAGGGCGGCGGCTGCTCAGGCTTCCAGTACGGCTTCACCTTCGACGAGGTCATCAACGAAGACGACACGCCGATGACGAAGAACGGCGTCACGCTGCTGATCGACGCGATGAGCCTGCAGTACCTGATGGGCGCCGAGATCGACTACAAGGAAGACCTGCAGGGCGCGCAGTTCGTCATCAAGAACCCGAACGCCACCACCACCTGCGGCTGCGGGTCGTCGTTCTCGGCCTGAGGCTGCAACCCCGGCGCCTTGGGCGCCACTGCCTTAGCGCGCCGGGTACAAGGCGCCCAGCACCCGCGGCCCCGCCGCGCCGGTGACGGCGGGCAGGTTGCCCGGCTCGCGCTGCACCAGCGCGCGTGCCAGCCACGCAAAGGCCAGCGCCTCCACCTGATCGGGCGGCACGCCTTCGTCGGCACTCGAGACCACCGGCAGCCCTGACAGCGCCGCAAGCCGGCGCATCAGGTGGTCATTGAACGCGCCGCCACCACACACCACCAGCCGCCGAGCCGCGGGCAGCTCACGCTGAAGCGCCTGCACGGCCGCGAGCGCGGTGAACTCGTTCAGCGTGGCCATCACGTCTCGAGGCTCTGCGCCCGGGTTGGCTGTGAGATGGGGCTGCAGCCAGGTCGCCGTGAAGAGATCTCGGCCGGTGCTCTTGGGCGGCGGCTTGGCCAGGAAAGGCTCAGCGAGCATGCGCGCCAGCAAAGGCGGCAGCACCTGCCCTTGTGCGGCCCAGCTGCCGCCAGCGTCGTAAGCCTGGCCCTGGTGTTGCAGCGCCCACGCGTCCATCAGCACGTTGCCTGGGCCGCAATCGAAGCCCCGCACCGTGCCATCGGCAGCCAGCAGCGAGAGGTTGGCGATGCCGCCGATGTTGAGCACGGCCAGGTCTTCACCCGCGCGGCCGAAGCGCGCGGCATGAAAGGCCGGCACCAGCGGCGCGCCCTGGCCGCCGGCGGCGACATCGCGGCTGCGGAAGTCGCAGGCCACGTCGATGCCGGTGAGCTCGGCCAGCAGCGCGCCGTTGCCCAGCTGCAGCGTGTAGCCGATGCCGTCGAACTCGCCCGGCCGGTGGCGCACGGTCTGCCCGTGGGCACCGAGTGCACGGACCGCCGCGCGCGGGTGACCGGTTTGGGCCAGCAGCGCGTTCACGGCATCGGCGTAGCGCCGCATCAGCGCATTGGTGGCCAGGGCGGCCCGGTGCAGCTCGTCGGGGCCGCGGCTGTTGAGCGCCAGCAGCTCGGCGCGCAGCCCTGCATCGAAGTCGAGGTGAACGTGGCCGGCGCCCTGCAGCGCGCCTTTCGCATCGGCCAGCGCGAGCACGGCGTCGACCCCGTCGAGCGAGGTGCCCGACATCAGGCCGATCCAGCCTTCACCGCCCATCTTGTGCGCTGCGGCGCGCCAGGGTTTCAGCGTGCGGCGACGACCGGCGCACTCAGCGATTCGGCGAGTTCGAGCTTGGCGCGCACGCTGCGCACCACTTCTTCGAAGCGCGGCTTCGAGGCGCCGTCCAGCACCACCGCCTCCGAGGCCTTGGCCACGCGCAGCGGGTCCTGGTGCGTGCCGTTGACGCGGAACTCGAAGTGCAGGTGCGGGCCGGTGCTCCAGCCCGTGCTGCCGACGGCGCCGATGCGCTGGCCCTGCTGCACGCGCGAGCCCTTGCGCACGTCCTGCCGGCTCAGGTGCGCGTACAGCGTGCCCTTGCCGTTGCCGTGGTCGATCTCGATCGTCTTGCCGTAGCCGTTCTGCCAGCCCGAGAAGGTGACCACGCCGTCGGCGACGGTGCGCACGGGCGTGCCCGTGGGCGCGGCATAGTCGACGCCCAGGTGCTTGCGCCAGCGCTGCTGCAGCGGGTGAAAACGCATCGCAAATCCCGAGGTGATGCGCGAGAACTCCATCGGGCTGGCAAGGAAGCTGCGGCGCAGGCTGCGACCGTCGGCGCCGTAGTAGCCAGCACGGCCGTCGGCCCGCGTGAACCACACCGCGTGGTGGGAGCGGCCGCCGTTCACGAACTCGGCCGCGATGACCCGGCCCGCGCCTTCGTTCCAGGGCACGGGTTGACCGTCGGCGGTGAGCGATTCGTAGACCACGCTGAAGGTGTCGCCCTTGCGCAGTTCGCGGTGGAAGTCGATGTCGGTGGAGAAGATGTCGGCGATCTGGGCCGCGACGGCGTCGGGGATGCCGGCTTCGTCGGTGGCGCTGAACAGCGTCGAGGTGATGGTGCCGCTGGCCAGGCGCTGCTCGGTGCCGTAGGCGGCGCTGGCGGTGCGGGCAGCCCAGCGGCCGTCGGCTGCCCGGTTCATGCTCAGGCGTGTGAAGTGCGTGCGCGTGCCGTCGGTGGCTTCGCTGGGCCAGCGGGCAACCAGGCTTTCGAGGAAGCCTTCGACCGACAACTCCACCTGGACGAGGCGGCCGCCACGGCCGGACAGCAGCTTGCGGGCCTCGGGGTCGGAGCGCAGGAAAGCCGCGGCCTGCCCGTCGCGCACGCCCAGGCGCTGCAGCAGGGCTTCGGGAGTGTCGGTGCCGCGGGTGAGGTCGCTGCGGGTGAGCGTGTGCGACTGCACCGACAGCGCCTGCAGCTGTTGGGCAAGATCGGGCGGTGTGATCGACTCGGAGATCACGCGGCGCGGCAGTTCGGCGGCGTCCGGGGCCAGCGGGGCCACGGCCACGGCCGTGATGCCGAAGCCGCAGAGCAACACCACGGCCGAGGCCACGAGCGATCCGCGGTGGCGGCGCACGAAGCCTTCGAGCTCGGCAGCAGGCAGTCGGGCAGGTGACATCGGACGGTGGATTGGCGGCGAAACTGGCCCGGTGCGGGCAACGAACACGGAACTCGGTACCGGACGCGGCCGCGGGGGCTGCAGAGACCCGTCCACTAGAATTTGCTGCGGCGGTCGGGCGCGCTGCGCGCGTCGTTTGCCGCTCTCGTGAGCCGGAAATCTGAGTATACCGGCCGGGCCTTTGGCCACCGTTCAAGAAACCCCATCGGATACCTCATGTCACAGCTCCTGGCGAGCGCGAGCCCGGCCGCGCCGTTCCCCGTCACCGACCGCGTGCGCGAGGCGCTGGCCGTGTCGCTGCGCGGCTGCGAAGAACTGCTGCCCGAGGCCGACTGGCTGAAGAAGCTGGCGCGCAGCGAGGCCACTGGCCAGCCGCTGCGCATCAAGCTCGGCCTGGACCCGACCGCGCCCGACATCCATATCGGCCACACCGTGGTGCTGAACAAGATGCGGCAGCTGCAGGATCTGGGCCACACGGTGATATTTCTCATCGGCGACTTCACGTCGATGATCGGTGACCCGTCCGGCCGCAACGCCACCCGCCCGCCGCTCACGCGCGAGCAGATCGAGGCCAACGCGCAGACCTACTACCAGCAGGCCAGCCTGGTGCTCGACCCGGCGAAGACCGAGATCCGCTACAACAGCGAGTGGTCCGATGCGCTGGGCACGCGGGGGCTCATCCAGCTCTCGGCCAAGTACACGCTGGCGCGCTTGCTCGAGCGCGACGACTTCACCAAGCGCTACAAGGCCGGCACGCCGATCAGCATCCACGAGTTGCTCTACCCGCTGATGCAGGGCTACGACTCGGTGGCGCTGAAGTCCGACCTCGAGCTCGGCGGCACCGACCAGAAGTTCAACCTGCTGGTCGGCCGTGCGCTGCAGCAGGAGTACGGGCAGGAGCCGCAGTGCATCCTGACGATGCCGCTGCTCGAGGGCCTGGACGGCATCGAAAAGATGTCGAAGAGCAAGAACAACTACATCGGCATCACCGAGCCCGCCAACAGCATGTTCGCCAAGGTGCTGAGCATCTCGGACGACGCGATGTGGAAGTGGTTCACCTTGCTGAGCTTCCGCCCCGAGGCCGAGATCGCGGCGCTGAAGCGCGAGGTCGAGGCCGGCCGCAACCCGAAGGACGCGAAGGTGATGCTCGCCAAGGAGATCACCACGCGCTTCCATTCCGCGGCGGCGGCCGACGAGGCCGAGGCCGACTTCCAGCGCCGCGCCGCCGGTGGCGTGCCCGATCAGATCGCCGATGTGGCGCTGGCCGGCGCCCCGATGCCGATCGGCGCGCTGCTCAAGGCCGCGGGCCTGGTGCCCAGCACCAGCGAAGGCCTGCGCATGGTGGAGCAGGGCGGCGTGCGCATCGACGGCGGCGTGGTCTCCGACAAGGGCCTGAAGGTGGGCGCCAGCACGGTGGTGGTGCAGGTGGGCAAGCGCAAGTTCGCGCGCGTCACGCTCACCGCCTGAGGCCCGGGTCCAGCGACGGCCGCCCATGCAGGTCGGCACCTACCTCAAGCTCTCGGTGGCGGTGGCCGTGGCCACCATCCTGATGAAGGGCGGCGCCTGGGCCGCCACCGGCAGCGTGAGCCTGCTGTCGGACGCGCTGGAGAGCCTGGTCAACCTGGCCGGCGCGATGTTCGCGCTGTGGATGGTGGCCATCGCCGCGCGCCCGCCCGACGAAGAGCACCCCTACGGCCACCACAAGGCCGAGTACTTCAGCAGCGGCTTCGAGGGTGTGCTCATCCTGGGCGCCGCCGCGGCCATCCTGTACGAGGCCGCGCACCGCTTGTTCGACCCGCAGCCGGTGCAGGCCATCGGCCTGGGCATCACGCTGGCCGTGCTGAGCAGCGCGCTGAACTTCGGCCTGGCCTGGAGCATGCTGAAGAAGGCGCGCGAGGTTCACTCGATGGCGCTGGAAGCCGACGCGCGGCACCTGTTCACCGACGTCGTCACCAGCGCCGGCGTCGTGGCCGGGCTGGTGGGCGTGATGCTCACCGGCTGGCTGTGGCTCGACCCCGTGCTGGCCATGCTGGTGGCGCTGAACATCATCCGCGAGGGCTGGAGCCTCTTGCGGCGCTCGGCCGATGGCCTGCTCGACCAGGCCGTGGAGCCCGAGATGCAGCAGCGCATCGACGCCGTGCTGGCGCGCTACGCCCAGGCGCCGCTTCGCTTCGACCACCTGACCACGCGCCGCGCCGGCAGCCGCCGCTTCGTCGACCTGCACCTGCACATGCCGGCCGATTGGACGCTGGCGCACGCCGCCGGTCTGCGTGGCGAGGTCGAGCAGGCGCTGATGGCTGCCGTGCCCGGCCTGCGCGCGACGATTCAGCTGCTGCCGCTGGACGTCGAGGCCCATGTCGATGATCCGAAGGCGCCGACTTGATCGCCCTCGTGCAGCGCGTGCGCGAGGCGCGTGTCGAAGTGGCCGGGCGCGTGACGGGCGCCATCGGCCCCGGCCTGCTGGTCTTCGTCTGCGCCGAACCGGCCGACACCGAGGCCGTGGCCGCCCGGCTGGTGGACAAGCTGGTCAAGCTGCGCATCTTTGCCGACGAGGCCGGCAAGATGAACCGCAGCGTGCAGGACGTGAACGGCGCGCTGCTCGTGGTGAGCCAGTTCACGCTCGCCGCCGACGTGAGCGGCGGCAACCGGCCCAGCTTCACCGGCGCTGCGCCGCCGGTGCTGGGCCGCGCGCTCTACGAGCGGGTGCTGGCGCTGGCGGCCGAGCGCCTGGGCGCGGTGCAGGCCGGCGAG
>Ga0068877_10003100_pt1 | contig 13275 bp, 12 predicted proteins | sample NOAtaG_FD_66437 | JGI IMG/M metagenome (GOLD analysis project Ga0068877, IMG submission 66437) | Freshwater lake microbial communities from Lake Erie, under a cyanobacterial bloom - NOAA_Erie_Diel6S_1000h metaG | ecosystem: Environmental > Aquatic > Freshwater > Lake | place: USA: Ohio, Lake... | reverse complement strand
GAAGCAGCGGCGGCGGAGGACGAGGAAGATGCCGGACAAGCCGGCGGCGATGAGGGGGAGACCGTTGACGGCCTTGACGGCGAAGGCAAACTGGCGGGTGGCCATGAGCCAGTCATGAGAGCCGGGATAGGGCATCTGTTTCTGGATGTCCTTGGCGGAGCCGGGGCCGCGGTAGAACTCGAGCCAGTCGGAGTAAAGGAACTGATTGTGAGCGAGCCAGAAAAGGGGGCCGGCGGCGGCCAGTAGGCCGAAGGCGGCGGCGCAGGACCAGCGGCGGGGCCCAGAGGAATGGAGCACATAGAGGCCGACGGCGGGAATGAGGATCCAGCCCTCGTAGCGGGTGAGGCTGGCGGCGGAGGCGGCCAAGCCGCAGAGCAGGGCGTCGAGCGGGGATTGAGTCTCATTGAGGCGCACGCTGAAATAGAGCAGGGCGAGGGCGCAGGCAAAGAAAACAGACTCGGTCATGGGGGTGGATTGGAGGTAGAGGAGATTGGGCTGGGTGGCGTAGATGGCGAGTGCGGCGAGGGCGGGGCGGCGGCCGAAGAGGCGGCGGAGGGCGGCAAAGAGGAAGAGGCCGCCGGCGACCCACATGGCGCCGGCGGGGATGGCGCCGGCCAGGCCGTTGCGCCACCAGGCATCAACGCGGGTGAAGGGCATCATCAACAGGTGCGGCAGGGGGAGCCAGACGGTGCCGATCTGTTCATAGCCGGGGTGCCGTCCATCCCAAAGGCGGCGGGCGATGTTGAGATGAGCGGCGGCGTCCCCGTAATGCAGGGCGACGCCCTGGGCCTGGATGAAGGCGATGGCTGCGGCGCTGATCAGAGCCAGCACGACGGCGCAGAGGGCGAGGTCGCGAGCGGGCCTAGAAGGCGGTGAGCTTACGGAACTCTTCGTAGCGGGCATCAATATCCTGGCGGGTGAGGGTGCGGAAGCGGTCGACGCCAAACTTCTCGCAACAGAAACTGCCCATCACGCTGCCATAAATCACGGCGCGGTGCAACTCGTGGGGGTCGATATCGCCATCGAGGGTGTAGCCGCGTTCGGCGAGATAGCCGACAAAACCGCCAGCGAAGCAATCGCCGGCGCCGGTGGGGTCAAAGACGTTTTCGAGCAGGTAGCCCGGCACCATGAACATGCTGTCCGGGCGGAATAGCATGGCGCCATATTCGCCGCGCTTGATGACGAGATTTTTCGGACCCATGTCCATGATGCGGGCGGCGGCCTTGCGCAGATTGGATTCGCCGGACAGGAGCTTGGCCTCGGAATCGTTGATGAGCAGGAAGTTCCAGTCGCGGATCGTTTCAAGCAGTTCGGCGCGGAAATCGTTGATCCAGAAATTCATGGTGTCGCCGCCGCAGAAGCGCAGGGAGGCCATCTGGGAGAAGACCTGTTTTTGCAGGGCAGGCTGGATGTTGCCGAGCAAGAGGTAGGGCTCTTGCTTGTAGGAGTCCGGAAGCTTGGGAGCGAAGGTGGCGAAGACGTTGAGATCGGTACGCAGGGTAGTGCGATCGTTCATGTCCTCGCTGTAGACACCCTGCCAGAAAAAGGTTTTGCCGGAGGCGAGTTCGAGGCCGCCGAGATCGATACCGCGCGAGGCGAGCAGGTCGCGGTCGGCGGGGTCGAAATCGTCGCCGACAACGGCTACGATCTTGGGTCTGGTGAAATAACTGGCCGAGAGAGCGATGTAGGTGCAGGCGCCGCCCAGCATTCGCTCGACCTTGCCATGGGGCGTTTCCACTCCGTCATAAGCGACGGAACCAACGACAACTAAAGACATCGGACCATTGTAGCCGAGCGCGCCGGAAAGATGAGCGATGATACGAAGGAGAGCGAGTCTCGTCCTGCGATACCTGATACTCAGTGATCTTCACTCGAACCTTCATGCTCTGGTGGCCGCGCTAACAGCAGCCGGGGGCCTGTATGACCAGATTGTCTGCTGTGGCGATCTGGTGGGATACGGTGCGCATCCGAACGAAACGGTGCAATGGGCAACGAAGCATTTGCGAAGAATCGTGCGCGGCAATCACGACAAGGTGGCGGTCGGCATTGACTTGCCGGAAGGCTACAACGAAGTGGCCAAGGCTTCCCTGGGGTGGACGGGGCGGATCCTGACGGCGGAGAACCGGCGCTACCTGGAGGGGTTGCCACGCGGGCCGGTGGCGCATGATGGATTCTGGCTGATGCATGGGAGTCCGATTGACGAGGACCTGTATCTGGTGTCGGAGGGGGATGCCCGGGGGATGAACCGGTATTTGCCAGGGGAGATCAATTTCTTCGGGCATACGCACCGCCAGGGGGGCTTTGCGTATTTTGGGGATTCGCTGAGGATGCTGGCGCAGACCGGGCAGGGTGCGTTGACGCACACGTTGCAGTTGGAGCCTGGCATGCAGTATTTGATCAACCCGGGCAGCACAGGGCAGCCACGGGATGGGGATGCGCGGGCGGCGTTTTGCATATTGGACCGGGAAGCGAATCAGGTAAGCTTCTACCGGACGGAATACGACATCGAGGGGGCGGCGCGGTCGATTGTCGATGCTGGCTTGCCGGAACTCTTGGCAAAGCGGCTTTTCCTGGGGAAATAGGCGAGTTCCGTACAGGCTGACCGCACGTTTTACGGCCTGACAGTAAAAATTTCTATACAATGTGGATAGTCCGGCATCCACAAGGCAGGAGCGCAATGCTCCTCTTTTGAATAAGTTCCGAGACCCACACGATCCTTATGGCAAGTACCGCAGTTGCAAACTCCAAGCTCCACCAGTCGCTGGCTCTGTATCAGACGGCGATCGGCAAAAAATATGTTGTTGCCGTGACGGGAGCGATCCTTTTTTTCTTCACGATTGGCCATATGCTGGGGAACCTGCAGATCTACCTGCCGAATGCTCAGGAAGCGTTGGCGAACTATGCCAAGCTGCTGCACGCCTCGGCGGAATTGCTCTGGGCCGTGCGGCTGGGGCTGTTGAGCTGTTTTGTGCTGCATGTGGTGACGATTGCGCAGTTGTATAACCTGAACCGGGCGGCGCGGCCGCAGGGGTATGTGCGCAAGACGCCGACCTTATCGACCTACGCGTCGCGGACGATGTATCTTTCAGGGCCGATCTTGTTCTTCTTCGTGCTCTACCATCTGAGCCATTTGACGCTGGGATCGACCCATCCGCGGTATGTGGAGATGGATCCGTATCACAATCTCGTGATCGGGTTCCGGCAGCCATTGGCGTCCTTGTTTTATGTGATCGCGATGAGCATGCTGGGGCTGCACCTGACGCACGGCGTGTGGAGCATGTTCCAGTCGATGGGGCTGAACCATCCCAAATACCGCAATCTATTGCGCAATTTTGCCACCATTTCAGCGGCGGCGCTCTCAATCGGCAACATATCGATTCCTGTTTGTGTCCTGCTTGGCATTATCGGAAAGGACCTTGTTTAGGCGATGACTCTGAACTCCCGAATCCCTGGAGGCCCGATCGAGCGGGCGTGGCAAACCACGAAATTCAACATGAAGCTGGTGAACCCGGCGAACAAGCGCAAGTATCACGTGATTGTGGTGGGCACGGGTCTGGCGGGGGCGTCTTGCGCGGCCTCGCTGGGCGAGCTGGGCTACAACGTGACGGCATTTTGTTTTCAGGATTCTCCGCGCCGCGCGCATTCCATCGCGGCGCAGGGCGGCATCAACGCGGCGAAGAACTACCGCAATGACGGCGACTCGATTTACCGGCTCTTTTACGACACGCTGAAGGGGGGCGACTTCCGGGCGCGCGAACACAATGTATACCGGCTGGCGGAGGTCTCGGTGAACATCATCGACCAGTGCGTGGCGCAGGGTGTGCCGTTTGCCCGGGAATACGGCGGGACGCTGGCGAACCGGTCGTTTGGCGGGGCGCAGGTGTCGCGCACGTTTTATGCGAGGGGCCAGACAGGGCAGCAGCTATTGATCGGGGCCTATCAGGCGCTCGAACGGCAGGTAGCGAGCGGGCAGGTGAAGATGCTGGCGCGTACCGAGATGGTCGACCTGATCGTGATCGATAACAAGGCGCGCGGCATTGTGACGCGCAACCTGATCACGGGCAAACTGGAAATTCACATGGCTGACGCGGTGGCGCTGGCCACCGGCGGCTACGGTAACGTTTTCTATCTGTCGACGAACGCTAAGGGTTCGAATGTGACGGCCGGGTGGCGGGCCCACAAGCGGGGGGCGCTGTTCAGCAATCCGTGTTTTACTCAGATCCATCCGACCTGTATTCCCGTGTCGGGAGAATACCAATCGAAGCTGACGCTGATGTCGGAATCCCTGCGCAATGACGGCCGCATCTGGGTGCCGAAGAACGCGGGGGACCGGCGGAGCCCGGACCAGATTCCGGAAGATGATCGGGACTATTATCTCGAGCGGATGTACCCGAGCTTTGGCAACCTTTCGCCGCGTGACATTTCCTCGCGGGCGGCCAAGCGCGTTTGCGACGAAGGCCGGGGCGTGGGCGAGACGGGACTGGGGGTTTACCTCGACTTCCGTGACTCGATCCAGCGGCTCGGGGAAAACGCGATTCGCGAGCGCTACGGCAATCTGTTTGAGATCTACGAGCGCATCACGGGAGAGAATCCCTACAAGGTACCGATGCGGATTTTCCCCGCCGTGCATTACACGATGGGCGGGCTGTGGGTGGACTATCACCTGATGTCGACGATACCGGGTCTGTTTGTGCTGGGAGAGGCAAACTTCTCCGACCACGGGGCGAACCGGCTGGGGGCGAGCGCCCTGATGCAGGGGCTGGCCGACGGTTATTTCGTCGCGCCCTACACGATTACGAATTACCTGGCGGAGACGAAGCTGGAAAAAGTCAGCGCCGATCATGCCGAGGCGAAGGGGGCGCTCGAGAACGCGACCAACCTGACGAACCGGCTGCTGTCGATCCGGGGCAAGAAGACGGTGACGCAGTTCCACCGGGAGCTGGGCAAGATCATGTGGGACTACTGCGGCATGGCGCGCAACAAGCAGGGGCTTGAGTTCGCCATCGGCCGGATCCGGGAAATTCGCGAGGAATTCTGGCAGAACGTTTCGGTGCCGGGATCGGGTTCGGACTTGAACCAGCAGTTGGAGAACGCGGGGCGCGTGGCCGACTTTATCGAACTGGGCGAATTGATGTGTTTGGATGCGCTGGACCGCAATGAAAGTTGCGGCGGGCACTTCCGCGAGGAGTACCAGACGCCGGAGGGCGAGGCGCAGCGCGACGATGAGAACTATGCGTATGTCGCGGCCTGGGAGTACAAGGGTGAAAACGCCGCACCCGTGTTGAATAAAGAGCCGCTGAGCTTCGAGTACGTCAAGCCGGCGCAGCGCAGCTACAAGTAATCCGAGGAGTACCGCAAATCTATGAAGCTCACATTGAACGTCTGGCGGCAGTCCGGACCCAACGCACCGGGCAAGATGGTGCGCTATGACATGCCGGGAGTGAACGAGGACATGTCGTTTCTCGAAATGCTCGATGTGCTCAACGAGTCGCTGATCGTCAAGGGCGAAGAGCCGGTCACCTTCGAGCATGATTGCCGGGAGGGCATCTGCGGCTCGTGCGGATTCATGATCAACGGTAAGGCACATGGCGGCTTTCCGAAGACGACGGTCTGCCAGTTGCATATGCGGCATTTCAAGGACGGCGAGGAGTTGTTTATTGAGCCATGGCGGGCGAGTGCGTTTCCGCTCGTGAAGGATTTGATGGTGGACCGCTCCGCTTTTGACCGGATCATCCAGGCGGGCGGCTACATATCGGTGCCCACGGGCTCGGCGCCGGACGGCAATGCGATTCCGATACCGAAGTCGAATGCGGACCGGGCCATGGACGCGGCGGCCTGCATCGGCTGCGGGGCCTGCGTGGCGAGTTGCCCCAATGCCTCGGCGAGCCTGTTTACGGCGGCCAAGGTGGCGCATCTGAATCTGTTGCCGCAGGGGCAGCCCGAGAAGTTTGACCGGGCGCTGCGGATGGTGACGGCGATGAACGAGGAACTCTTTGGGTCGTGCACGAACATGCAAGAATGCGAGGCCACGTGTCCGAAGGGGATTTCGATCGAGAACATCGCGATCCTGAACCGGCATTTTGTCGAGGCGAGCTTCTCGGAGCGTCCGGCGACTGCCGAGGTGGGCGCCGGGTGAGCGGCCGGGAACAAATCGAGCTGATTACAAACCATTTGTACACGGCAGTGATCTCGGACTCGCTCGACAGCTTGGGCTATCGCCATCAAGTGATGCGCGAATATATCCGGCCCGTGCACTCCCGGTATCAGGTAGTGGCGGGGTTTGCGCATACAATCCAGTTTGTCGATAGCGATGAAGTGCTCGAAAACCCGTTTGATGCCGAGATTGAAGCCGTGGATGCGATTGCCGCCGATGCGATGGTGGTGATTGCGACAGGCTTGTCGGTGCGGAACGCCCCGTGGGGCGAGTTGCTTTCGACGGCAGCGGTGGCGCGCGGGGCGCGTGGGGCAGTGATGGATGGGTTTGTGCGCGATGTCAAGCTGATCGAGGAACTTGGTTTTCCTGTGTTCGCGACGGGGATGAAGCCGGTTGACTCCAATGGCCGTGGGAAGTTGACGTCCTGGGGACAGCCGGTGCTGTGCGGCGAGGTGACGGTGGCTCCAGGCGACTTGGTAGTTGCCGATTTCGACGGGGTGATCGCGATCCCGGCGGGAATCTTGGAGCCTGTGCTCGCGAAAGCTCGTGAGAAGGTGAACGGCGAGAACCAAACACGGGCCGAGCTGCGCGCCGGCGCTTATTTGCGCGACGTTTACGCCAAGTACGGCGTGCTCTAATCTTCTTGGTCCAACTGCCGATAATTTCGCTATGCCGTGGCAAATGCTGCTTCTTGTCCTGGTGCAGGATGCGGTTGTGTCCTCGCCTGATCTTGACCTCCACTATCCCTCGGCGCAGCTTTCCACCCCCGTGGCCCGGGAAATGCGCGACGCCCTCGATGAAGAATACGGCCGAATCCGCCACGATCTTGGCTGTGTGATCGGCTCGAAGGTAACGGCGATCGTCGTTTCTCTGGAAACGTGGCAAGCGACGGGCCACTCCCCCTGGGCGGGGGCCTACTTTGACGGGCGGATCGTCGTGCCGCTGGTGTATGAGCGCAGCCGGGTCGGCCCGCAGATGCGGCGCGTATTTGCTCATGAAATGGTGCACGCCTGCATTTCCCGTTACGGTAGTTTTCCGACTTGGCTGCACGAGGGACTGGCGCAATATCTGAGTGGTGAACGAATTAGTGAGGACCAACGCCGGGCGTTGCGCCAGGCATTATCGGCGGGAAGGCTGCCGCCGCTTGAGCGCTTATCTGGTTCCTGGACAGGCCTTCGCGCGGAGCAGGCGGCGGTGGCCTATGCTTATGCGCTGTGGGCGGCGGAAACCTGGATTGAAGCCGAGAGTCTCGAGAGTGTGCGCCAAATTCTGCGGCAACCATCGACGGTGGCGGCCATGGCAGTGCGAGCCAACGAACTGTTGCGGCGCTAATCGCTGACGGTCATCGTGGGCCCGGTGTTCCCACGGGCCGCGGCGCAACCGGCTTCGACGGCTTTGGCGACGGTATAGAAGCCCGAGGCGAGTTCACTGCCCGGGCCTGCGAGGGCGACGGGTTTGCCAGAGTCGCCACCCTGGCGAATTTCCGGAATGAGGGCCAATTCTCCCAGAAATGGCACTCCCATGACTTCGGCGGTTTTGCGTCCAGCGCCATGGCCGAAGACGTCCACGCGCTCCCGGCTTTGGGGGGCGATGAGGTAGCTCATGTTTTCGACCAGGCCGAGAACGGGCACTTTGACTTGGTGAAACATATTGACGGCCTTGCGGGCGTCCTCGAGGCTCACATCGCTGGGCGTGGTGACGACGACCGCGCCGGTCAGCTTCGTGGACTGCATGAGGCTAAGTTGGACGTCGCCGGTGCCGGGGGGGAGATCGATGACGAGGTAATCGAGTTCACCCCACTCCACTTGGCGGAGAAACTGCTGCATCACGTTGTGGAGCATCGGGCCGCGCCAAACCAGGGGCTTGTCGCCGGGGTTGAGAAAGCCCATCGACATGACGCGCAGCCCCTCCTTGATGATGGGGCGGATGCGCTGGCCATCGCTCAAGGGAGCTTCATTGACGCCCATCATGAGGGGTACATTTGGGCCATAAACATCGGCGTCGAGCAGCCCGACCCGGTTGCCGAGGCGGGAAAGGGCGATGGCTACGTTCACGCTGACGGTGGTTTTGCCTACGCCCCCCTTGCCTGAACCAACCGCGACTATGTTCTCGATTCCGGGAATATCCTGCATTAATTTGAGGATAGCAACCAGTCCCAGACCTGGCCGGCGCGTTCGACAACGGGCTCGACATCGACGGGGAGCAGGAGGCGTTGGGCGGCCATCTGACGGGCTTTTTCGCGCACGAGTTGCAGATAGGATTCGCGGCCGCGGTAGCGCTTGAGGATGGCGGAGCGATCGAGCGGAAGGGTGGAGCCGACCATGTCATTGATGTACTTGCGGGGAGCGTTACTGGCGGCGATGTAGTTCCAGCCGCGGTAGCGGGCCAGGGGCACGGCGACTTCGGGCATTTGGATGCCGCCGAGTTCGTTACCTTCGGGGCCGATCGCCGGAACGAGGAGGGGAAAAATGCGGCCGCGGACGGGGGGCTCAGAGTCGTAGTTCATGCGCCAGGCGCGCATGGGGTGGAGCGGGGCTTCGCTGTCGCGCAGCGCCTCGAAGGCAATGAGTTCGCCGCGGTCGATGCGAGGGTACTGGCTGGGGGGCGGCTCGACGCCGTCGCGAATCCAGGCATCGAGCGCGAGCAGCAGAGCACGGTAAAGCGGCCGGTAGTCGTTGATGTTAGCCAGGTTGGCCGTGCCGGTGCGGGTCGGCGGAAGGCGGCCCGGCCCATGCTGGCTACCCGCGACATAGTAGACGCGGGTGTTGGGGGCAAGGGGAGCATCCTGCTTGCCGTCCGGCGAGATGTGAATGAGAGCGGCATTGCGCCCCCAATACTCATAGCTGCCGTTAGTGTAGAAGATGCGCGGCACTTGCTTGGCGCTTGTCAGCAGGCCGTCGGTTTGGCCGGTTTCGGGATCAGTCGAGGGGAGGTCGGTGTAGGGGAAAAGGTCGGACGGATAGAAAAAATTGAATGTGGGATGGCCGTCGCGGCTGGGCTGCGCGCCACGCCGGTTGAAGCTGCCGCGGCCGGCGCCGGCGACATTGGCCCAAACGCCGTCGAAGACAGCGCGGCCTTTTTCGTCGGAATTGAACCCGTCGCGTACCGGGTAAAGTGGTCCAGCGTATCCGTCACAGAGGTCAACTGGCTCGCCGCATCATTGCCAGAAACTTGAGCCCGGTTCTTGCATCCGCTGCGCAACTTCCATGCGTTGAAAATCTTCGTCAGTCCACCTCTTCCAACATTTGGGCTGCAGTTCACCGTTCTCGTCAATGCACCTCGGCCAGTAAGCATAGAGTTTATCGCTACATTCACCCGACATAATGCGTTCGACAATATCTTGTTGGGGGGCCAATAGGAAGAGTCCTCGAGGTTTGCCCGCAAGAGTCCAACAACACAAACGCGTACCGAAGAAGTAACTCACTCACCCACAGCATCCTCGCCGCTCACATCGCGCGGCTTGGCACAAATCGTTCCCTAGCACAAGACTTCGGCCCTGCCTCAAGGCTTCCCCTGCGGGCGCGCTCCGCGCGGCCTTGACCCGGTCCGAAGCTCGTGCTGTTCTCCCAATATCGCCAAGCCACGCTCGGTTCGCCTACGGCCTCACCCGCACTCCGCGAAAATCCTCGCAAAACCACTGGACACAATCATAGGTAGTATAATCGATAGACAACTATAGATTATGCTCTCCGGACATCTGGACCAGCTTGAAGCTGAGTCCATCCACATCCTGCGCGAAGTCGCCGCCAGCTTTGCCCATCCCGTCATCCTGTATTCGGTCGGCAAGGATTCAAGCGTTCTCGTGCACCTCGCCCGCAAGGCCTTTTCCCCTGGCAAGATCCCTTTCCCCCTCGTCCACATCGACACCACGTACGAATACCCGGAACTGATCGAGTTTCGTGACTGGTTTGTGTCGCAAATCGGCGCCCGCCTGATCGTGCACATCAATGAAGAAGCGGTCGCCGCTGGCACCAATCCATATGCCCTCGGCACCGCCAAGTGTTGCAGCCTCCTCCGCACCAGGGCCCTCGTCGAGGGCCTCGAAAAGCTTGGAGCCGACGCCGCCATCGGGGGCGCCCGCCGCGACGAAGAACGCTCCCGCGCCAAGGAACGTGTCTTTTCCTTCCGCAACCGCTTCGGCCAGTGGGACCCCAAGGACCAGCGCCCCGAACTCTGGAACCTCTACAACCCCAAGGTTGACCCCGGAGAGAGCATGCGTGTCTTCCCGCTCTCCAACTGGACCGAGTTCGACGTTTGGCGCTACATCGAACGCGAAGAAATTCCGATCGTGCCGCTTTACTTCGCCGCTCCCCGCGAAGTCTATGTGCGCGGCAATAGCCTGATTCCGGTCAAGGCCAACGTCCGCCCCCTTCCCGGCGAACAGCCGCAAATTCGCCTGTGCCGCATGCGCTCCCTCGGCTGCACCCCTTGCTCCGGGGCCATCGAAAGCGACGCCGACACCGTCCCCAAAATCATCGACGAACTCTTCCTGTTTCGCCGCAGCGAACGCGAGAACCGCGTCATCGACCATGACCAGGACGGCTCGATGGAAATCAAGAAACGCGAGGGCTACTTCTAATGCAAACCACTCTTCGCTTCTCCACGGCCGGCAGCGTCGATGACGGCAAAAGCACCCTCATCGGCCGCCTCCTCTTCGACACCAACGGTGCCTACGACGACCAGATCGAGGCCGTGCGCAACTCCAAAGTCAATCGCAGTGGCCGCGAACTCGACCTCTCCCTGCTCACCGATGGCCTAAGAGCCGAACGCGAACAAGGCATCACCATCGATGTCGCCTACCGCTTCTTCGCCACCGCCAAGCGGCGCTTTCGCATCGCTGACACCCCCGGCCATGAACAGTACACCCGCAACATGGCCACCGGCGCCTCCACCTCCGATGCCGCCATCATTCTCGTCGACGCCATCAAGGGCGTCAGCCGCCAAACCCTGCGCCATGCCACCATCTCCAGCCTCCTCGGCATCGAGCACCTCATCTTCGCCGTCAACAAAATGGACGCCATGGACTGGCGCGAGGATGTCTACGCCGGCATCTGCGCCGAACTCCGCCGTCACTGCTCCCGCTGGCCCGGCGCCCGCTTGCACTACCTCCCCGTCAGCGCCCTTGATGGCGATAATGTCGCCCGCCGTGGCGGCCGCGCCGCCTGGTATAACGGCCCCAGCCTGCTCGACCTCATCGAAACTCTCGAAATCTCCCCCGCCCCGGCCCCCTTCCGCTTCCCCGTGCAATATGTCATCCGCCCTGGCGACGGCTTTCGTGGCTTCGCCGGGCGAGTCGCCAGCGGCACTGTTGCCCCCGGTGATACAGTCGCTGTTCTCCCGAGCGGTCGCCGCGCCACCGTTCGCGGAGTACATACCTTTGACGGTCCACAACCCGCCGCGCACGAGGGTCAAAGCGTCACCCTCATCCTCGACGAAGAAGTCGACATCAGCCGCGGCGATCTCATCTCGCTCGACCGCGCCCGCCCCGAGTTGAGCCGCCACCTCGAAGCCGATCTCGTCTGGATGGCCGAAGAGCCTCTCGATCTCAACTTCCCTTATCTGCTCCGCGCCGCCACGCGCGAATTGAGCGCCATGGTCTCCTCCATCCATTGGAGCCTCGATCCCGCCACCGGCGAACAACTCCCCGCCCACACCGCCCAGTTGAACGACATCCTCCGCATCTCCCTCGAGACCACCCAGCCCCTCGCCTTCGATCCCTATTCCCGCTGCCGCGAAACCGGTAGTTTTATCCTCATCCACCCCCGCACCAATCGCACCATCGCCGCCGGCATGATCGTCCGCGGTCGCCCCCAACAGGATCAGAAGGACGCCCGCCTCGCCTTTGACCTTGGTCCCGTCACGCCCGGTGAGCGTGCCGAACGCTACGGCCATCTCCCCGCCGTCGTCTCCTCCCCCAATCCCGACCTGCTCGAACGCCAACTCTTCGAGCACGGCGCCCTCGTCGTCCGCTGGCCGTCCGCACCCCCGCCGGGCCTCGAATCCACCGGCGCCATCATCATCGCCCCCGGCGGCCTGCTCGTCCCCGAACACGGCGCTCTCGAATTTCTCGAAAATGCGGGGATTCTCATCCGCCGCGAAAACTTCAAATCAGGAGAAGGCATATGAGCCAAGTCCTCGCCTCCATCGATCAGGTGCTTCAAGAAAACGCCTGCTATACCTGCAGCTTCCAACTCGAGGACGTCGTCCTCCTCCACCACCTCCTCGAGCGCAGGCCCAACATTCCCGTTCTCTTCCTCGAAACCGGATACCACTTCGGCGCTACCTACGAATACCGCGACCGCCTGACACGTGATTGGAACCTCAACCTCCACAACCTCATCCCCACTCGCACCGCCGCCGAACAGGAGGCCGAATTCGGCCAGCTCTACCTTACTGAGCCCTCCCGCTGCTGCCAGTTGCGCAAAGTCGACCCCCTCTTCGACGCCCTCCAGAACTACGACGCCTGGTTCACGGGCCTCCGCCGCGAGCAATCTCCCACCCGCGCCCGGCTCGAGATCTTCGAGCAGGCTACCCTGCCCGGTGGCCGCGTCATCCCCAAGGTCAGCCCCCTCGCCCACTGGAGTTGGAAAGAGGTCTGGCAATATGCCCGCCAACACAACCTCCCCATTCTCGAACTCTACGACCGCGGCTATACCAGCATCGGCTGCGAACCCTGCACCGCGCTGCCCGCCTCGGAGGAAAACCTCCGCAGTGGCCGCTGGGGAGGCAAGAAGCTCGAGTGCGGCATTCATACCTTCAACCCCGAATAATTGAAAGGCACTTATGGAAATCTTGCTCGGCTTCGCGATAGCCATCGTCGTCGGACTCACAGGCGCCGGCGGCGGTCCCCTTACCGTGCCCCTGCTCGTGCTCCTGCTCGGCCGCAGCGCCGCTGAGAGCGTCGGCACCTCCCTAGCCTTCGTCTTCGTGACGAAACTCTTCGCCTCTCCTTCCTACATCTTTCGCGGCAACGTCGACTGGCCCATCCTTGGCTTCATGCTTGCCGGCGGCCTCCCCGGACTGCTGGCCGGCTCCTGGATCCTCCTGCATCTCAGCAAGCAACAAATCGAACCCATCCTGCTGCCCCTCGTCGGTATCACCATCGCCGCCCTCGCCCTCTT
>Ga0068877_10003098_pt1 | contig 13279 bp, 6 predicted proteins | sample NOAtaG_FD_66437 | JGI IMG/M metagenome (GOLD analysis project Ga0068877, IMG submission 66437) | Freshwater lake microbial communities from Lake Erie, under a cyanobacterial bloom - NOAA_Erie_Diel6S_1000h metaG | ecosystem: Environmental > Aquatic > Freshwater > Lake | place: USA: Ohio, Lake... | reverse complement strand
ACCGCGGATTCGGCAACGGCGGGGTGCTCTATCAGCGCGCTCTCGACTTCGAAGGGCCCGATCCGGTATCCGGCAGAGAGGATCACATCGTCTGAGCGGCCCACGAACCAGAAGTAGCCGTCCGCGTCCACGGTGGCGCGATCCCCCGTGATGTACCAGTCGCCGCGGAAGCAGGCAGCGGTTTTCTCCGGGTTGCCTTTGTATTCGCGGAACAGCCCTGGTGGACGTTGCGGCTTCACGCGCACGGCTACATCACCCTCGGTGCCTGCAGTTACGGTGTTGCCCGCCTCGTCAATCACAGCCAGATCAATGCCCGGCGAGGGCTTGCCCATGGAGCCGAAGCGGGGCTCGAGGCCGGGGAAATTGCCGCAGAGGATCACGCTCTCGGTTTGGCCGTAGCCGTCGCGGATGGTGAGCCCGGTGGCACGGCGCCAGGTTTCGATCACCTCGGGATTCAGCGGCTCGCCCGCGCCTACGCAGTGGCGTAAGGCGCCGAACTTTCGTGCGCTCAGGTCTTCCAGCACAAACATACGGTAGATGGTGGGCGCACCGCAGAATGTGCTGATGGGGAAGGCCTCGAGCAGGTCCAGTGTGCGCTTGGCGCTGAAGCCCTGTGTGTGGTGAGCGAACACCGCAGCACCCTGATTCCACGGCCCGAAGAAGCTGCTCCAGGCCGCTTTTGCCCAGCCCGTGTCGCTGCAGTTCCAGTGCAGATCTGTCGGCCCCAGATCGAGCCAGTAGCGCCCCGTCGTCTGGTGCGCCAGCCCGTAGGACTGGTCGTGGATGCACATCTTCGGGTAGCCGGTGGTGCCCGAGGTGAAGAAGCAGAGTGCTTCGTCGGTCGCTGCAGTATCTGCCGCGTCGAAAACTGCCGCTGCGGCGGCAATGGCGGCGCGATAGTCGATCCATCCGGCCCTCTCGCCATCCACGAGGAGGCGTGCCTTGACACCGGGGCACTCGGCTTCGATCTGCTCGAACTTGCCTGCGTTGGCGGTATCCGTCACGACACAGGTGGCGCCGCAGGCGTTCAGGCGGTAGGAAAGGTCGCGTGCCGAAAGCTGCGTGGTGCCGGGGCTCACCACGGCTCCCATGCGAAGCCCGGCAGCGAGTGTTTCCCACCAGGCGACCTGCCGTCCGAGGATCACGACGATGCGCTCTCCTCGCTGGATGCCTGCATCCGTCAGCACGCGTGCGAGTTTGCGGGAGGTGACGGCGATATCGCCGAAGCTGTGCTTTTCTTCGTGGCCGTGATCGTCTGCCCACCACAGGGCGAGTTGCTCTGGGTTTTGCTCCGCCCAACGGTCGATCACGTCACGGGCGAAGTTGAACCGTTCGGGGCAAATCCAACGGTACTCTGCGCGAAGGCTTTCGTAGGCTGTGCTCATCTCTGTCAATCCGCCGTACCGGTTCAGAACCGGCGCCAGCGGCTGGAAAGGATGACGCCGGCAGGGAAGGACTGCAGCCGGAGTCTTCACCCCGGCTGCACCTCAGCAGGCTTATTCGCCCCACTGGTACCGAGCGGAGATACCCCACCAGCGCGGCTTGCCGAAGTACTGCTCGGTCATGCCGAAGACCGCTGGACCCGAGAGGTCGAAGGTCTGCAGCAGGTACTCCTCGTCCGTCACGTTGTCGATGAAGGCCGAGACCTGCCAGTTCTCTTCGGGGTCGGTCCACGAGACGGAGACGTTGGCGAGCGCGTAGCCGTCTTCTTCTACCGTTTCGATGCCGGTCAGTGCGAAGTAGTGCTTGTCGCGGTAGATGCCGTCGGCCTGGAAGGCGAGTTTGCCGTAGCCGATATCGAACTCGTAACGCGCCATGGCGTTGAAGATCCACTTCGGCGACTGCACCGAGGGAACCTCGCCGCCGGGGAGTTTCACACTGATGTCGTTGTAGGACGCACCGAGCAGGAGGTCGAGTCCTTCGATGGGGCTCGCGATGAACTCGACTTCGCCGCCGAAGCTGTCGGCATCGGTGTTGAAGGTGATGGTGTCGATGCCCAGGATGAAGAAGGCCTGATAGTCCTGATAGTCGTAGTAGTAGGCCGAGACGTTCAGACGGGCCATGCCGTCCATCAATCCCTGCTTCAGGCCGATTTCATAGGCCAGCAGGTGCTCGGGGTCGTAGGACATGGTCTCGTCGACGTAGTCGAGCGGGGGGGTGAGCGGGAAGATCGGAGCGTTGTAGCCGCCGCCGCGTACACCGCGGTTGATGCTCGCGAAGACCAGCGTGTCGTCTGTCGGGGTGATGTTCATCTGCAGGCGGCCGGACCACTCGTCGTCGCTGCGGCTGCCCTCGTAACCTGCCAGCGTCACGCGGCCGTTCACGTTGTCACCGGCGTCGAAGTCGGTCGCGTAGGGATCGATGAAGTTGACGAGGCGCGTGGCGTACTGGAAGTCGTTCTTGTCCTTGATGAAACGCAGTCCACCGATCAAGGTCACGGTGTCGTTCAACGAGTATTCCACTTCGCCGAAGGCCGAGGCCGACTCAAGCTCACGCGTGTAGGGGTTCAGCAGGCCCAGTTGCTCGGGCGTGGTGTCATCACCGCCGAAGAAGGGGTCCGTGATGGCGCCGTTGTTGTCGTTGATGTCGAGTTCGAGGTAGTACAACCCCGCCACCCACTGCAACGCGTCGGTCTTGCCGTTCAGTCGCAGTTCCTGCGAGGTCTGCTCGGCGCCGGTGTTCAGGAAGAAGTTGAACAGGTCCACCGGGCCGCCGTCGGAATCCTCGATGTAGTGGCGGCGCACGTTCGAGCGATCGGTGACCGAGGTGAGTGTGATGTCGTTCACCAGGTCGACCTTGACGGTGAGTGTCAGGCCGTCGGTATCCAGGATGTTGAAGCCGTCGCGGTTGTAGTCGCCTGCGAAGTTGTCGTTGTCGGTGTCGATGTAGCCCGTGACCACGTTCACCTCGCCCGGGGTGAGTGTGCCGGGGATATTCGAGGTGACGTGCTGCCAGGAGCCGGTGTCGATGTCCTGCTCGCCCTTGCGGCCGGTGAACAGCACGGACACACAATCGCTCGGATCCCAGGCGAGGTGCAGGCGCACGCTCTGGTCGTCCTGGTTGTTCAGGTCCGTGCCCGTAACGCGGTTGTGGATGTAGCCGTCGGCCTGCTTCCAGGAACCCGAGACGCGCGCTGCCAACGTATCGGTGATCCCGCCACCCACGGCGCCTTCGACCTTGTACTGCTCATAGTCGCCGATCGTGCCTTTCACGTAGCCGCTGAATTCCTGGGTAGGCTTCTTCGAGACGAAATGCGCCAAGCCGCCGGTGGCGTTCCGGCCGAAGAGTGTGCCTTGCGGGCCGCGGAGGATCTCGACACGGTCCATGTCGTAGAGCATGAAGCCCGAACCGGACATCTGGGAGATGTAGACCTCGTCGAGGTACAGCGCGACCGGGCTCTCGACGTTGGTGGTGAAGTCGCTGGTGGCCACACCGCGGATGGCGAGACCGTAGTTGGCTTCGCCGTTGGGTTGAACGGTGGAGACGCCGGGCGTCATCAAGGTGACTTCCTGGGCGTTCTCGAAGCCGAGTTTCTCCATCTGGTCGCCGCTGAAGGCGCTGATCGAGATGCCGACGTCCTGCAGGTTCTGCTCGCGCCGCTGGGCGGTCACGAGAATCTCCTCGAGGACCTGTGCACCCGCGAGATCGGGTGTCAGGGCGAATGCGATGGCAGTGGCAATCAGGCGTGGCTTGAGTGACGTCATGGCTGTGGTCTCCGTTTTGTTGGCGCCCTGTACTGCCGTGCTCTCACGCCATGTACCGGGCAATCTTGGTCACGCGACCCGAATCCTAAGCGAGCCGTATCGCGGGCCGCCACCCCTTGGCGGGGGGCATTCGCAGGATTACCGCACTCTGGGCAGGGGTTTCGCGCGCAGTCAACTGACGGTTCCCTGCCAGCAAAGAATGGCGGCAAGCCGCATCCGACACTCTGGTCTGGTCATCACACTCGGCTGCTCCAGGCCGATCCACGCGAGGAAATCCCCATGCGTTCAGTTGCTGCTGCCATGACGTCTGTCCTGATGGCGCTCTCGATCTGTGCGCCTGCCGCGGCAGGAGCGCTGGAGGTCGACATGCACCGCGGCGGCTTTGCCACGGTGAACTCGTTCATCTTTTCAAACGGCAAGACCCAGATCGTGATGGATGTGCAGCGCAAGAGCTACGAGGCGGACCGGTTCATCGAACGGGTGAAGGCGAAGAAACTCCCGCTCACGCACATTCTCATCACGCACGGGCACACGGATCACTTCACCGGCATGGCGCGTTTCCGTGAGGCATTTCCGGAGGCGCGCATCGTCGTGGCGACCGAGGAGATCAAGCGGGCCATCAAGGCCTACGCCGTCTACATGGATTCCGGTGGCGAGACGGGCGCGGAGCCCGCGCTTGAACCAGCCCTGAAGCCGAAGACACCGCAGAACCCCGGTGGCTTCGACTACGAGAACTGGATCGAGGTGCTGCCCTCGAAGACGCTCACGCTGGACGGCGGCGGCACGCTGGAGCTCACGACGGACTACCTGCCGGCCGAAGCCGACTACATGACGACGGTCTACAGCCCGGAGCTCAATGCGATCTTCCTGTCCGATTTTGGCTACAACCGCGTGCATCTGTGGCTGGGTGACGACATCAGCCGCCAGGACATCGCCAACTGGAAAACCGAACTCGGGCGCATCAAACGCGAGTACACCGCACGCAATCCCACGGTCTATCCGGGGCACGGCGAGGTCACGGACATGTCGATGTTCGACGTCGTGATGCGCTACCTCGACGACTACACGCGGATCACGCTCGCCGCCAAGACCCGTAGCGAGGCCATGGCGCAGATGACTGCCCTGTACCCCGGCTGGGGCGAGGCCGACTTCTTCCTGAAGTACAGCCTCGAGAACCACGTCAAGGAGTGATCAGGGCACGGCGCGCTCGTAGACGATCTCGCCGTTGATGATCGTCTTCAATACTTTCGTCTGCGCAAGGCGGTTGGACGCCACCGCAAAGGGGTCTTGGTCCACGACCACGAGGTCGGCCAGCATGCCGGGCTCGATGCGGCCGAGTTTGTCCTCGCTGCCTTCGTGTCGTGCCGCATTTTCCGTGAAGAGTTTTATGGCCTCTGCCACGGTGATGGCCTGCTCCTTGCCAAAGGAGCGGGAGCTGCCGCCGGGGTTCTCGCGCGTCACGAGCGTCTCCACGGCGATCCAGGGATTCGCGGAGGGCACGACCGCCCAATCCGAACCCGGCACGACCAGTGCGCCCGCGTCGATCATCTCCCGGGCCGGCCACACGCGGCGTATGCGCTCGGGGCCGATGGCCTTGGTGATGTCGTCGTTGATCGGACTCGGGTCCCACAGGTAGGGCGAAATCTCGAAGGCCGCGCCGACGCGCCGGGCCATCGCGAGGTCTTCCTTCGCCACGAATGTGCAGTGCCCGACGTTGTGCGAGAGCGTGCTGAATCCGTTTGCCTTGCGGGCGGCTTCCACCGCATGGAGGCCCGCGCGCACGGCGGCATCACCGGCAGCGTGGAATTTCACTGTGAGCCCCATGGCGTCGAATTGTGTGACGGCGTTGTCGAGTTTCGGTTGCGGCACCAGCAGCAGGCCCTTGCGCGCTGCTTCGTCGTCGCGACCCTCGACCGTCCCGGCGTAGTCATCGAGCATCGCGGCGGTGTGGCTGTCGGTGGGAACGCCATCCAGGAAGATCTTCACGCAGTCCGGTGAGAGCCGCTCGCGGGCGTAGGCGTTGCGGCCCTCTATCACGGACTCGGCCTCTGCGTCGCCGGGCGCCCATGTGAGGCAGAGGCGGGCACGTTGTTTCAGCTTGCCTTGATCGGCCACTGTGCGCCACACGCCGGCTTCCCGTGTGAGGCCCGCGGAGAAACCGACCGAGGCCTCGGTGAAAGAGGTGATCCCGTAGGAGAGCATGTTCTGCAATGCCCATTCGAGCGCGGCCTGTGTGTGCTCGGCGGTGGGTGCGGGAACGTGCGTCTGGATCAGCCCGTTTGCGGTTTCGCGCTGAATGCCGGTGGGGTCGCCGCCGGCATCGCGCTCGATGATCCCGCCCTCGGGGTTCGGGGTGGCGCGGGTGATGCCTGCTGCCGCCAAGGCCTTGCTGTTTGCCCAGGTGGAGTGCCCGCTGGTGTCGTGCAGCCACACGGGATTCGCCGGGGCGACGGCATCGAGCATCCCGCGGTCGGGGATGCGGCCGATGGCCGAGGCATCCCACTGGCCGCCGGTGATCCACTCCCCCGGTTCTGCCGCCGCAACGCACTCCCTGATCCGTGCCTGGATCGCCACAAGATCGGCTCCCTGGGCAATCTTGCACTGCTTCTCGAGGATGCCACCAAACACGGGATGCACGTGGACGTCATGGAATCCCGGCAGCACGCTGGCCCCCGCGAGTTCCACCACGCGGGTTCCAGATGTCTTCAGTTTCGCCAGGTCTGACGCGCTGCCGACCGCGAGTATCACCCCGCCTGTGTCCACGGCCATGGCCTCGGCAACGCCGCTTGGCGTGTGGACCTTTCCACCGGTGAGCAGCAGCGCTGCAGGACCGGTGCCCGTGGGTGCGGCGAGGCTGGCGGCGGCCAGAGCCGAGAGCAGTGCAGCGCCCGCGAGGCGCGTGGTGATGTCCGTCATGGGGCAGTTCCTCGAAGAGTGTCGGCGGCCAGAAATCCTCGTTCGCGCGCTAGGGAACCACAGGGCGCGGATGCTCGCCATTCCCCGGAGGAAACTTCCTGTTGATCAGCAGGGAACTGGCGGGCTTCGCTCGCGGTCAAGTGACGTTTCGCGGCCATCCAACCGTCGGCATGGCCGATCTGCTCTAATCGGGCATCGCCATCGCCATCGCTGTGCGCCCGGATACCGCACAGCCAATCCGGAGAACTCCCCCATGCCTGCACGTCGCACCGGCTTCGTCTGCCACGAACTCTACATGTGGCACAACACCGGGAACTACGCCGGGATCATGCCCTACGGCAATCCGGTACAGCCCTATGAACACGCCGAGAACCCCGAGACCAAGCGCCGCTTCCGCAATCTGGTCGAGGTGTCCGGAATGCTGAAGCAACTCGTGGTCATCGAGCCGCGCGAGGCCACCGAGACCGAGGTGCTGCGCTTCCACACACGCGAGCACCTCGAACGCGTCAAGTCGCTGAGTGCGGGCATAGGCGGTGATGCGGGTCCTTTCACGCCGCTGGGGCGAGGGAGCTACGAGATTGCGCTGTTGTCTGCCGGCGGCGTGCTCGCTGCGCTTGAAGCGATCATGGCCGGGCAGATCGACAATGCCTATGCGCTGGTTCGCCCGCCGGGACACCACGCGGTGGCCGAGATGGGCATGGGTTTCTGCATCTTCGGCAACGCCGCGATCGCCGGCTTCCACGCGCTGGCTCACTATGGCCTGGAGCGCATCGCCTTCGTCGACTGGGATGTGCACCACGGCAACGGTACCCAGAGCGCGTTCTGGTCGGATCCGCGTGCGCTCACCATTTCCGTGCATCAGGACAACTGCTTCCCGCCCGATTCCGGCCACGTGCACGAGCGTGGCGACGGAGCGGGGGAGGGCTTCTGCATCAACGTGCCGCTCCCGCCGGGCTCGGGCACCGGTGCCTACGAGGCGGCGTGGGATCGCATCGTCTTGCCCGCGCTGCGTGCCTACCGGCCCGAATTGATCATCGTACCTTCGGGTTTCGATGCCGGCGCGTACGATCCGCTTGGTCGCATGCAAATGCACAGCGGCGGTTACCGGGCGCTCACGCAGCGCATGGTGAGCGTGGCCGAAGAGCTCTGCGGCGGGAGGCTGCTGCTGTGCCACGAAGGTGGCTACCATGCGCCAACGGTGCCGTTCTACGGACTCACCGTTCTGGAAGAGTTGAGCGGTGCATCAAGCGGCGTGCAGGATCCCTTCGAGCCGATCATGGCGGGCCTCGGCGGGCAGGAGCTGCAGCCGCACCAGAGCGCTGCGATAGATCGGGCGATACCCGACTTCGCACGTCTTTCAGCGGGCCCCGCCGGGCGCTGAGGAACAGGGGAGGAGCAGAGATGCACAGTGCGGAACGGCGACGTTTCCTGCGGGGGGCTGCGGTACTCGGCACTGGCCTTGCGCTGGCAAGGACGCCCGTCGTGGCGTCGCAGCCTGCAGCCCTGGCCGGTGGCCCGATTGCCGGGCTCGATGCCTTGGCGCTTTCGGAGGCCATCCGCAGCAGGGAGATCTCCTGTGTCGAGGTCATGAAGGCCTACCTCGCCCAGATCGAGACGCACAATCCGCGCGTCAACGCGATCGTGTCTCTCCGCAAGGCTTCCGAGTTGCTCACAGAGGCAAAAACCTGTGACGCCGAGCTTTCGCAGGGCCACTGGCGGGGCTGGATGCACGGCATGCCCTATGCAGCCAAGGATCTGGTGAATGTGCGCGGCTTGGCCACGACAAGTGGCTCACCGCTCACAAAGGGGCGGGTGGCGGCTGAGGACGCCGTGTTCATCGCCCGCATCCGCGGGGCGGGCGCGATTTTCATCGGCAAGACCAACGTCCCGGAGTTCGGTTACGGCTCCCAGAGCTACAACCCGGTGTTCGGTGTGACACGGAATGCCTGGGACGCCACGCGCACCTCCGGTGGCTCCAGTGGTGGCGCGGCCGTGGCGCTGGCGCTGCGCATGCTGCCTGTGACGGATGGCAGCGACATGATGGGGTCACTGCGCAACCCTGCGGGCTGGAACAATGTGGTGGGGTTCCGGCCCACGCTGGGCGCTGTGCCGGGTGACGGAGCAGACTACACCGACCTCCTGAGCACCGCCGGTCCGATGGGCCGCAGCGTGCAGGATGCCGCGCGTCTTCTCTCCACCATAGCGGGGCAGGATGCACGGGATCCCTTGTCACTTCCCCTCGATGCGAAGGCCTTTGCGGCTCCGCTCGCAGCGGGCCTGCGTGGTGTGCGTATCGGCTGGCTGGGCGATTACGGCGGCTACCTGCCGATGGAAGAGGGCGTGCTCTCGCTCTGCCGCAGTGCACTCTCGCGTGCGGAGGGGCTCGGCTGGACGGTGAGAGACGCGCTCCCGGAGTTCGACATGGCGCGGCTCTGGGAGGCCTGGTTGGTGTTGCGGCATTGGGGCGCTGCCGCCTGGGCGGGTCCGCTTTACCGGGATCCTGCGACACGCTCGCAATTGAAGCCTGAGCTGGTGTGGGAGATCGAGGGCGGGCTTGGGCTCTCGGGGGCGCAGGTGAGCGAGGCCATGGCGACGCGCGCACAGTGGTATGCAGCCTTCAGCGCGCTGTTCCGGCAGTTCGACTTTCTGGCGCTGCCGACCGCGCAGGTGTTTCCCTTCGATGCTGGCATCCACTGGCCCCGAACGGTGGCAGGGCGCGTGATGGATACCTATCACCGCTGGATGGAAGTCGTGGTCGGCGGAACGATGAGCGGTTGCCCGATTGTGGCTGTGCCGGCGGGTTTCTCTGCGACCGGTCTGCCCATGGGGCTTCAGCTGGTCGGCCCGGTCCACCGGGACATCGATGTCCTGCGCGCCGGCGCCGCATTTACACACATCACCGGATTCCGGGATCGCGCACCTCCCGGGATCTGAGCAGTTCCCCCAGAGTCAACGGCAGCTTCCCTGAGGGCATGGACAGTTCCGGCCCGGGCTGCTTGACTCGTAGCTGAGGGTGGCGAGGACGGTATCCGCCCATCCTGCAAACGAACATCAACGACGACAGGAGAGGCACATCAGCATGAACCACGGTATCCGGCTGCGCGCACTTGCGGGGGCGATCGCCCTCTGCGGCATGTCCATGGCTGCTACGGCGGCTCAGCAGATCGAAGAGGTGGTCGTTACCGCCCAGAAGCACGAACAGGGCATCAACGACGTTGGCGTCACCATCAATGCCTTCACCGGCGACCGGCTGAAGGAAATGGGCGTCAAGACCGCCCAGGACGTCGCGCTCCATACGCCTGGCCTCACCGTGAACGAGTCTTTCTCGCTCGGCGTGCCCGTGTACACGATCCGCGGCGTGGGTTTTCAGGACTACAACGTGGGCGCGTCCTCCACGGTGGGTCTCTACTTCGATGAGGTCTCGTTGCCCTACAGCGTGATGACGCGCGGCGCCATCTTCGACGTCGAGCGCGTTGAAGTGCTGAAAGGGCCGCAAGGCGACCTCTACGGGCGCAACACCACAGCCGGCTCCATCAACTTCATCAGCAAGAAGCCCACCGACGAATTCGAGGCGGGCGTTTCGGCGTCCTACGGTCGTTACCAGACCATGGAACTCGAGGCCTTCGCGAGTGGCCCCGTCAGCGATGCTGCACGCGGCCGCGTGGCCATCAAGAAAGTCGACTCGGGCGAAGGTTGGCAGAAGAGCCTGACCCGCAATGACGAACTCGGCGAGCAGGATGCCGGTGCCGTCCGCGGACTGCTCGAGATCGATCTCGGCGAGTCGGCCACGCTGCTCCTGAACGCGCATTACGTGAAGGACGAAGGCGAAAACGCAGCAGCCACAGCGTACAACGGTACGAGCGAAGGGCTTGCCGCGGAGTTCAACCTGCCGTATTCGCCGATCGATCAGTACCTGCTCCCCACCGGCTCGAACTTCGGCCAGACCCCGCCCTGGTACAGCACCGGCAAGAACGAGGCTGCCGACTGGACCAACTCCACCATCACCCGCCGCAACGGTTTTGACGAGGTGGTCAGCATTCGCCCGCAGCGCGACAACGACCTGAAGGGCGCCTCGGCGCGCCTCGACTGGGATCTGGGCGGGATAACGCTCACCTCCATCACCGCTTATGACAAGTTCGAGCGCCGCGAGTCCTTCGACGCAGACGGCGGTGCCTACGTGGATTCGAGCAACATCAACACCTCGGAGCTCGAGGTGTTCTCGCAGGAACTGCGCCTCTCGGGTCAGACCGACAACCTGCTCTGGATCGCCGGTCTGTACTACTCCGACGACACCGTCGACGAGTGGTACAACTACTACATGGGTGATTCGCTCTTCGGCCGGGGTTCGGTGGCCTGGGGCATTCCGCCCTTCCAGTTCGCGCCCATCCTCGAACTCGACACACTCTATTCACAGGACACCACCTCCAAGGCCGTGTTCGGCCATGTCGAGTGGAATGCCACGGACGCGCTGCGCCTCACGTTGGGCCTGCGCTACACGGAAGAGGAGCGTGACTGGGAAGGCTGCACCTACGATACCGGTGACGGCTCTCTGGCAGGCTTCCTGAACTTCGCGTTTGGCACCAGCCTCGCACCCGGCAGCTGCGGCACGGTCGACGATGTACCTGGCTCGCCCCAGAATTTCTTCACGCTGATCACGAGCGGGGGCAACCCGAACGACGCGTTCCACCCCTACGTCGACACCATCAAGACCGAGAAATGGATGGGCAAGGTGGCGGTGGATTACGCCTTCACCGATGACGTGCTCGCCTACTTCACCATCAGCACGGGCTTCAAGTCCGGCGGCTTCAACGGGGCCAACAGCAACGCGCAGACGCAGCTCATTCCCTACAAGGAAGAGGAGCTCACCTCCTACGAGCTCGGCCTGAAGGCAACGCTGCTGGAAGGCGCGATGCAGATCAACGCAGCGACGTTCTTCTATGACTACGAGGACAAGCAGGAGCAGGACATCGCCGTCACCTTCGTGGGCAACATCGGTGGTCTCACCAACGTGCCCAAGTCCGAGGTGAAGGGTGCCGAGCTCGAACTGCGCTGGCTGCCTGCCGAGGGCCTTAGCGTGGATCTGGGCGCCGCGTGGCTCGATACCGAGGTGAAGGAGTGGGATGCGGTGGATCCCACCAGCACCTGGGCGCCGGACGGCAGCGGTCTCAAATACGTCGATGTCTCCGGCATCGAGCTCGCCATGTCGCCGGAGTGGCAGTACAACGGCACCATCGGCTACGAGTGGAACCTCACCGACGGCCTCATGATGGGTGTTGCCTGGGACTTCAGCTACAAAGACAGCACCAGCGCCCGGTTGGCCGAACAGGCCGTCGAGGAGTACACGGTGATGAACGCTCGCGTACATGTGGGCAGCGAAGACGGCAAGTGGCGTACCACGCTCTGGAGCAACAATATCGCCGACGAGGACTACTTCCTGGCCGCTTATGCCGCCAATGGGCCATTCGGGCGCGTGAATGCCATGCCGCGCACCTACGGCGTGACCCTCGACTACAACTTCTGATTTCCTCCCGGCTGCGGCCGGGATGTGCCGCAACCCCGGTCCAGGCCGGGGTTTTTTTTGCCTTCGAACTCTCCCCCGGATGCGCGAGGCTGCGCGTGTGGGCGATCATGGCCTCCGGCACCCTGACGACAGCCATCACCCCATGCTTTCGTATTGTCCCGTCCTGCACCGGCGTGTCCTTCCAGCCCTGCTGGCGTTCTTGCTGGTGTCTTGCTCACCGGAGGAGGCTCGGTCGCCGGCTGATCGCGCAGCTGCGCGACACGGTATTGCCGATCTCGTGTTCTTCAACGGGGAGATTCTCACCCTGGATTCCCGGATGCCGCGGGTCAGGGCCATGGCGGTGCGTCAGGGGAGAATCATCGCCCTCGGAGAAGAGGCAGACATTGAACCTCTTACCAATGCATCCACGCAGCTCGAGGATCTCGAGGGCAAGACGCTGATCCCCGGCCTGATGGATGCTCGCGATCCCGATGCAGGCGCCGCCCCGCCGCCGTGCAGGGAGCCAGTGGTCGACGCGGTGACGCAGAACGTGCTGGACCCGGACGCGGCGGTGTTCACCGAGGCGGGAGTCGAGCGTCACACCAGTGAAGGTGTGGTTGCCATTCGACTGCCCAAGCTGCAGGTCGATGCGCTGCCTGCGCTCCTGGCGCGCGAGCGGCTGAAACCGTCCAGGCTGTACGTGCGCGTCGGGCACTGGCCCGCCTGCGGCGCGGGGCAGCGGCTGCTGCTGCAACAGGTGATGCGTGAGTTGACGCAGGCACCTGTAGGCTCACGGCTGCGGATCTCCCTTGACCCCGAGCCGGCCGTGATCGAGTCAGCGCTCCCGCCCGATATGGACGGCGCAGGTGTCTCTGGCGCCGCCATGCCCCAGATACCAGTGTCCCTCCCGCCCGTCGATATCGCGCCGTTGCGGGCGACACCCGTTACCCTCGCGTCGCCCTGGGAGCACATGGCGGCTGCGATGCGTAGCGCACCGGGTGCGGCCGCAACCGACGCGCTCCTTCCGCTGCGCGCCTTTACGGTAGATGCCGCGCGCGAGTGGGGTCTCGACCACGAGGCTGGCGTCCTCGCGACAGGAAAGCGCGCCGATGTGGTGGTGCTGGATCGCAATCCCCTGCTGGAGCCGCCGGATCGTGTT
>Ga0068877_10003094_pt1 | contig 13291 bp, 6 predicted proteins | sample NOAtaG_FD_66437 | JGI IMG/M metagenome (GOLD analysis project Ga0068877, IMG submission 66437) | Freshwater lake microbial communities from Lake Erie, under a cyanobacterial bloom - NOAA_Erie_Diel6S_1000h metaG | ecosystem: Environmental > Aquatic > Freshwater > Lake | place: USA: Ohio, Lake... | reverse complement strand
GGGGGGGGGCGGAGGGGCAGCGGTGGAAATCGGGTCGGTTCGGTGTGCGTTCACCGACCGGCCGCGGGTCGGATTCTCCCCACCCCGCGCGGACTCGTTCGCTCCAACGCGCTATCCTCTCTGCCCGTTTCCTCTCGCGGTGGGGGGAAGAGGCACGTGAGGGGTGGCGGATTCATCCGAACTTCTTCGACGAAAGGTCACACCATGTCCGAGCAACAGCAGCCCCAGCAGCAGCAGGTCCAGATCCAGATCGACGAGTCCCGCATGCGGACCACCTACAGCAACACCATCCGCACCTCCACCACCCCCGACGAGGTCGTGATGGACTTCGGCATGAACATGCCCGTCCCCACCCCCGACAACAAGCCCACCCTCCGCTTCGACGTCAGCAACCGCGTCGTCATGAACTGGCGCGGCGCCAAGCGCCTCGCCATCTCCCTCGGCCAGGTCGTCCGTCAGTTCGAAGAGGCCAACGGCGAGATCCCCCTCGATAACCAGCCCCGCCAGGGCGGCGGCCCCCGCCTCTCCAACTGAGTGAAGACCGCTCTTCGCTCCGCCGCCGATCACTGAACCGATCGGCGTGCACAGTGCAAACTCAACCAAGCCCCGTCCGGAAGCACCGGGCGGGGCTTGTGCTTTTGTGCTCGAATGGACGTGATGGAGCGTCGCGCAGCGGGCAAAGGGAAGAGCGGCGAAAGACCCCAAAAACACAATCGGCCCAAGGGTCTCTTGGGCCGATCGCTTGATCGAAAAGTGGGCGAGGAGGGATTCGAACCCCCGAAGGCGTTAAGCCAGCAGATTTACAGTCTGCCCCGATTGGCCACTCCGGCACTCGCCCGCTGGTTGTCACCCCGCGATGCCCGATTGGGGCGGACAACGCTGGGTCGTGATGATACGCCCGCGTGCCGGACGGGTCCAACACCGCCATCGCCCACGCCAGCCAAAAACACGCCGGCCCGGGCGTGCCTGTTCAGGCGAGCCCGGGCCGGCGGCTGGACGTATTCGGTCCCGGTGGATCGCGGACGATCCGCCAAAACCGGACGATCTCGAAGCGTGGATTACTGATCGGCGGTGTAGTCGAACTGCACGCCGTAGATGTACATGTTGCCACCGGAGGGGTCGGAGCCCGAGACGCCATTGCGTCCGATGGAGATGACGATCACATCGCCCGGGGCCCACAGCGGCGGGGTGTTGTCGTAGCTCTCGCTCCCTTCGGGGATGACCTGCGCAACGACCTGGCTCTGGTTGGGGTTGAGCGAGTCCGATGCGTTGCTCGACGCGCCGGAGTTGTTGCGGAAGTTGTACCGGAACGTCACAGGCGTGGTCGGCCCGGTGAGGTCAAGGATTCGGCAGAACCCAACGTCCACGTCAACCTGGCGGCTGCCGCCACCCTCATCGGTTGCCCAATAAATCGTCAGCTTGGGGATCGATTGACCGGAGACATAGTCGCTGGGCACGACGAAAGTCGCGGTCGCGACGTTCAGGGCATCACCCGGCAAGATGACGGCCGCACCGCGGTTACGCGTGTTGGTGACGCTGAACTGAGCGGCGGACGAACTCGCCGAACCCGCTCCGGCAAAGGACCCCGATGAAAGCACAATCCGCCGCGTGCGGTTGGCGATCTTCCCGGCCGTGACCTGCTCGTCACCGATCTTCGCCGTGGTGATGGCGTTGTTGTTGACGGTCAGCACAGGGAGCGTGCCGGAGATATCGCCGCCGGTCGCGGCGATGTTCGGGCCCGGAACACCCTGAGGACCTTGCGGACCGGCGGGACCGGTTGCGCCGGTGGCACCGGCCGCACCCGTCGCGCCCGTCAAACCGATCGGACCTTGCGGGCCAGCCGGACCAGCGTCACCCTGCGGCCCTTGCGGACCAGCAGGACCAGCCGGACCAGCCGGACCCGGATCACCTTGCAGCCCTTGAAGCCCTTGCGGGCCTTGAGCGCCTGTCGCGCCGGGAGCGCCCGTCGCCCCCGTCAAACCGATCGGCCCTTGCGGACCAGCGGGACCAGCCGGACCAGCGTCACCCTGCGGCCCTTGCGGACCAGCCGGACCGGCGTCACCCTGAAGCCCCTGCGGGCCTTGAGCGCCTGTCGCGCCAGGAGCGCCCGTCGCCCCCGTCAAACCGATCGGCCCTTGCGGACCAGCGGGACCAGCCGGACCAGCGTCACCCTGCGGCCCTTGCGGACCGACAGGACCGGTGGCACCGGCCGCACCCGTCGCGCCCGTCAAACCGATGGGACCTTGCGGGCCAGCCGGACCCGCATCACCCTGCGGCCCTTGCGGACCGGCAGGACCAGCAGGACCCGGATCACCTTGCAGACCTTGAAGACCTTGCGGGCCTTGAGCGCCTGTCGCGCCAGGAGCGCCTGTCGCGCCCGTCAAACCGATCGGCCCCTGCGGGCCAGCCGGACCAGCATCACCCTGCGGCCCCTGCGGACCAGCGGGACCCGCGACACCCTGCAGACCCTGAGGACCAGAAGGTCCCGCGGGACCAACAGGGCCTTGCGGGCCCGTGGGACCCGAGCCCGGCAGCAGGATCGTCCCCGCAGGCATCGACTGACCCGGGAGAGTCCACGTGAGCTGGGTGTAATAGACATTGCCCACGCCGTTGGTCGTCACCACATTCGTCGGCGTCAACGTGTTGAAGCCCGTGGAGGCAAGCAGAACGTCGCCGGCGGTGTTGTCAACCACGCCCGGGACGTTGCCCGAGCGGATCTGGCTGGTGCCGATGGAGAAGCCCGCGCTCCCGGCGAGATTGACCTGACCGAAGACGTCGGCGGAGCTGAGGAACGAGTTGGCCGTGCCCGAGAGGCTGATGGCGCTGGAGACGGGCGAGGTGGGCCAGAATGTGCCGCCGCGGCCTTGCAGCACGCCCGCGCTGGCGACCACGGGCGTGCCTGTGCCGCCGCCGACGGAGCGGAAGTTGACGTTGTCGATGACCACCGAGGAGCCCGCCCCGGTGTTGCTCATGTTCAGCGAGCTGGCAGTCCCCGAGGCGTACGCGACCGAGTTGGCGAGGTAGAGCTGCTGGAACGTCGCGCCCGAGAAGACGATCGCATCGAGCCCGCTCGGAGCGGCGACGTCGATGGCGTTCACCGAGACCACCCCCGCAGTGTTCATTGTCACCTGCCCGGTGATCTGCGTGGAGAAGCCCTTGCCCGCGGCCGCGGCCTGGAGGTTGATCCCGCCGCTGAGCGCCACGTTCTCAACATACGTGCCGGGCTTCACGAGAATGACGGTCGGGTTGCTGGGCCCGAAGCCGTCAGCGACCGCCTGGTTAATCGCAGCTTGAATGCTCGTGTGCGTGCCGGGATCGGTGATGGAGCCGGAGACGATGTACTTCGCCGCGGCAAGACCCTGCGGGCCCTGCGGACCAGCAGGACCGGCAACGCCTTGCAGACCTTGCAGACCCTGCGCGCCCGGATCACCCTGCGGCCCCTGCGGACCAACAGGCCCCGTCGCGCCGGGAGCGCCCGTAGCGCCCGTCAAACCGATCGGGCCTTGCGGACCGGCAGGACCAGCCGGACCAGCATCACCCTGAAGCCCCTGCGGGCCTTGAGCGCCTGTCGCGCCAGGAGCGCCCGTCGCGCCCGTCAAACCAATCGGCCCTTGCGGACCAGCGGGACCAGCCGGACCAGCATCACCCTGCGGCCCTTGCGGACCGGCAGGACCAGCCGGACCAGCATCACCCTGAAGCCCTTGCGGGCCTTGTGCGCCTGTCGCGCCAGGAGCGCCCGTTGCCCCCGTCAAACCGATCGGCCCTTGCGGACCGGCAGGACCAGCCGGACCAGCATCACCCTGAAGCCCCTGCGGGCCTTGAGCGCCTGTCGCGCCAGGAGCGCCCGTAGCGCCCGTCAAACCGATCGGCCCCTGCGGGCCAGCCGGACCAGCATCACCCTGCGGCCCTTGCGGACCAGCCGGACCCGCGACGCCTTGCAGACCTTGCAAGCCCTGCGGACCAGTCGGGCCGGCAGGTCCTTGCGGACCGGCGGGGCCCGTGGGGCCCGAGCCCGGCAGCAGGATGCTCCCCGCGGGCATCGATTGGCCCGGCAGCGTGTACGTCAGCTGCGTGTAGTAAACGCCGCCGACCCCGTTGGTCGTGGCGACGTTCCCCGCCGCCAGCGTGTTGAACCCGGTATCGGCGACGAGGATGTCAGCGCTGGTGTTGTCGATGATGCCGGGCTGATTGCCCGAGCGGATCTGCGAGTTGGCGATGCTGAACCCCGCGCTGCCCGAGAGGCTGACCTGCCCGAAGACGTCGGCAGTCTGCAAGAACGTGTTGCCACCCGAGGCGACGATCGCGGGCGTCGCGGGACTTGTGGGCCAGAACGTGCCGCCCCGGCCTTGCAGCGTGCCCGAACTGACGTTCGCGGCGACACCCGTTCCTCCCGCAATGATCCGGAAGTTCACGTTGTCGATGATCACGCCCGAGCCCGACGCGCTGTTGCTCATCTCCAGCGCGTTGCTCGCACCCTGCGCGTAAACCGCCTGATCGGCGAGATAAAGCTGCTGGAACGATGTGCCCGAGAATGTGACGGCGGCCGAGCCCGCCGGCGCCGAGATGTCGATGGCGTTGATCGAGACCACCCCGCCGCTGGCGAAGTTCACCGTGCCGCTGACCTGGGTCGAGAAGCTCTTGCCCGCGACGGCGGACTGCAAGTGAACGCCCCCCGCCAGCGAGAGGTTCTCCACATACGTCCCGGGGCGAACGAGAATGACCGTCGGGTTCGAAGCATTGAACCCGTCCGCCACCGCCTGATTAATCGCGGCCTGAATGCTCGTGTGCGTCGCGCCGTCGACCAGCGAAGGCCCGACGATGTACTCCGCGGCGTTCACGCCCGGCGCACCGTTCGCACCCGCAGGACCAGCCGGGCCAGCAGCGCCCGGCGCTCCCGGATCACCCTGCGGGCCCTGCGGACCGGCCACGCCCGGCAAACCTTGCAAACCCTGCGGGCCTTGAGCCCCGGGCGCACCCGGATCACCCTGCGGCCCGGCGGGCCCCGTGGGACCGGCCGGACCAGCCACACCCTGCGCGCCCTGAAGTCCTTGCAGACCCGCAGGCCCCGCAGGACCGGCCGGACCTTGCGGGCCCGGGGTGCTGTTCAACGCGAAGAGCGCGTATGGAATGGCGGTGATCGGCTGACGCTGGGTCAGTGTGGTGTACGAACCGACGCTCGCGGGCTGACGCACCGCGATTTCGAGGTAGCGAGCATCGCCGTTGAACGCGCCGGGGCCGAAGTCCAGCTCGACGGTGAACTTGCCCACGCTCGTCAGCACCGCCGGAGCGGTGAGCACGGCACCGATCTGGTTCCCCCCGGTGGGCGCATCGAAGAGTGTGAAGCGCAGGTCCACCGGCCCGGAGAGATACAGACCCGAGTTGGAGATCTGCCCCTGATACGTGAAGGCGGTGCTGACGGGCGTCTGCGCGAGCGAGTGCGTCTGACCCGCCGCCAGCAGAAGCACCGCCGCGAGCGAAAAAGCCAAGACCGGGTTGCGGCGTCGGGCGAAACGTGAACGCTTCATGAACAAACTCCTCGAGTTTCGATGCGAAGGAACCCTGGCAAGGCGGAGATTCATTGGCCCATCCCCGCTCCGCCGTGCGAGTCGCCTCGCGCGGCGGATATGGGTCCAATAGACCAAAAGCCCGCGCGGCACACCGAGCGAGATCGGGAGAATACCCGGGCTTTGCGTTTTCGCAATCGGACTTTTCCATCGACGAAAGGAACCGCATCAAACATGTGTTTGAAGTGGTCACGCCCCGAGGGAACGTGTGAAAATGGGTAGACCAACCCGCCGACTCGGACCTGACCTCAACCCACCCCAACGCGGAACCCCCCCGGGGGGGGATCGGGCGGATAAAGAAGCGTGAAACGGGCGTTGGCAAGGCCAACAGAGGGTGGAAAGCCGGCGGTCGGACTCGAACCGACGACCTACGCTTTACAAAAGCGTTGCTCTACCAGCTGAGCTAAGCCGGCGTGGACCCGCGATGATATCCAGCTTCCATGCTGAGCAAGCGGGCGACGCCCTCTCCGAACGTCGTCAACCCCGATCGGGTTCGCAGGCCTGCTTGCCTTTGCGGGCGTGATAAGCCTTTTCTTTGCCTATTCGCCTTGCCCTTCACCAGTCCGGGTGGATCTTTATTCGCGGCCGTTCACCTTGGCGCGGCTGAGGACAAGGTCACGAGGAGTTCGAGCATGTCGACCATCGCTGGTGTCAGGGCGGCCGTGTTCATCGCATCAACGCTTCTCGGCGCAGCCGCAGCAGTTGGCGGTCCGCTGACACCGCCGCCCGGCGCGGTTTCAAGCACCGGCAAACCGTTGTCGCAGGTTGAGCCGCGATCAGCGATCACGGCCCTTCCGATGGTGATCAACGCCGCAGGTTCGTACTACCTCACCGACAACCTCTCCATCCCCGCGAACCAGGTTGGCATCCAGGTCAATGCCTCCGGCGTGACGATCGATCTCAGCGGGTTCACCATCAACGGCAACGGCGTCAGCGGCGACGGGATCGACGTCGCCAGTTCGGCGCGGGGTGTCACGATCCGCAACGGCTCGATCACCAACGTCGGCGGTTGCGGGATCGATGCTGCGAGCGGGTCCGCGGACCTCGCCGACGGTTTGACCGTCGAGGGCGTTCGCGTGCTCACCGCGGGTTCACGCGGCATCACCGGCTCGCGCGGAGCCACGATCCGAAACTGCTACGTCAACGGCGCCCAGATCGGGATCCGCGCCGGTTTCTCGTCGAAGGTGCTTTCGTGCACCGTGGAGTTCGCCACGCAGACCGGCTTCATCGTCGAGGGCGGCTCGATGCTCGAAGCGTGCGTGGCCGTGGGCACTGCGGGCGGGCCCACCAACGGCCGCGGATTTGTCTTCGGCGCTGGAAACGTCGCGGAGAACTGCGTCGCGCGTTCCAACACCGGCGCGGGCTTCGCCGTCTCAGATCAGGCGCTGCTGCGGGGCTGTTCATCCACCGCCAACACCGGCGCGGGGTTCGTGCTGGGGAGCGACAGCCGATTGGAAACCTGCTCGGCCATCGCCAACGCCGGCGCGGGCGTGACCGGCAATCTGATCCGCAACTGGGAAATCAACGGGTGCATCATCCGCGTGCCGGCGAACGGCACGTGCGTGAACATCACCGGGCAATCGCACACAGGGAAAGTGGTCGATTGCACGCTCGCGGGGCCGTTCGGTTTTCCCGCCACCGCGACGGGGGTCTTTGTCAATGACAGCCTCTACGTCACCGTGACGCGGAACACCTTCACCTCGATGACCCGAGGGGTGGTGATCGACGATGCGTGGAACACCATCACAGGCAACGTGTTCGCGGCCGTGAGCTCCCCGGTGACAACCTCAATGCCCGGCTTGATCCTGCTGAGCAACGTGAACGTCATCGGCCCGATGGTGGACTTTCAGAACGCCGCGACGAACACGAACCCGCTGGCGAACATCAGGCACAACTGACCGCGGAGTTGAACAGCGAATCGAAGAGTCGCTGCGCGCGTGGTGGGTGCGAAGAAGCGCTCACCCCAGCCCGATCAGCCGCATCACGTCGTGATACGTCACCACCAGGAAGATCACCACGATCAGCCCCAGCCCGGCGATGGTGGTGATGTTCTGCACCGCCACCGAGACGGGCTTGCCGGTGATCTGCTCGTAGAGCAGGAAGAGGAAGTGCCCGCCGTCGACGATGGGCAGGGGGAGGAAGTTCACCACCGCGAGGTTGATCGAGATGATGCCCATGAAGAAGAGCAGCCAGATCAGGCCCTTGTCGGCGATGAGCGTGCCGGCGTGGGCGATGCCCACCGGCCCGCGGAGGTGCTCAACCTTCACCGTCCCCTGAAAGAGCCGCGCGAAGGTGATGTAGGTCATCGTCATCGCGTTCTTGGTCTCGTGCAAGCCCATGCCGATGGCGCCGAGAAGCCCGTCGGCGCGGAGGGTCGTCTGCACGAGTTCAAAATCCCCCGGCGAGAGCGGGAAGCGCCAGCCGAGTTTCTTCAGGGCCTTCAGTTCGACGCTGTTGAGCGTCCACTCAATCTTTCTCGCGGCGGCCTCGGGTTCGGGCGAGCCGTCCTTCGTCATGCCCCGGACCGTAAGGACCACCTTCACCGACTCGGCGGCTTTCTTGGCCTCAGCACGAAGGGCCTCGCGGAGCTGTGTCATCGTGGCGACGGGTGCGTCGTTGACGGCCGTGATGATGCTCCCCGCGGGGATCTTCAGGTTGACGCCGCTGAAGTCCGCCGGCGCGTTTTGGGGCCAAGCGGCGGTGACGACGCCCGCGAACGGGAACGCGCCCGCGTCGGCCGACAAACCCTCGCCGAGATTCGCCGGCGCGGGGGTGAAGCCGATGGTGCCGTTGCCTTCCGGATGGACCTTGACGTTGTCGAGCGTGACAAAGCGCGGCCCCGCGGGCCCGGCGCGCCAGACCTTCACGGGGATGGTGCGCCCGGCACGCTTGCGGATCTCGAGAATCCCCTCCGACTGCGTGGGCCATTGCACATCGCCCAACAGCGCGAAGACGTCGCCGGGCTTCAGGCCCGAGGCCTCGCCCCGGTCGCTTACGGCCTGCACGCCCATCGGCGCCGCCAAACCCAGAATGTGCTCGATCGTCCCTTTCCGCCGAACGCTCGACGACGCACCGCCCGGCGAAGGGATGTCGTACACCTCGCTCTGAAGCTCAGCACGCGGCGTGACGGCGACCACGCGCGGCGCAGGCAACGCGGCGGATGCGGTCGACGCGACGGCCGGCGCGGGGATGATCCGCACAGCGATGGGCCGGCCTTCAGAGCGCTGGGCCGCGGCGTCGAGGTGGGTGTAGAGGGTGGAGGTGAGAGTCGCGGGTCGCGAGTCGCGAGTCGCGAGCGGAGCAGAGGCTGTCTCCCCCGCTCCCTTGATCCCTTGATCCCCCGCTCCCTTGATCCCTTGATCCCCCGCTCCCTTGCTCCCTCGATCCCCCGCTCCCTCGATCCCTCGATCCCCCGATCCCTTGGTCCCTTCTTCTCCCCTCCCCTCCACCGCCTCCAGCCGATCGCCGGGCTTCACGTCCTTGAGCCCCAGGCGCTCGAAGGCCGCTTTCACGGCCGGTGGGAACTCCGCTTGCCGTCCATCGCCGAGGAGCGTGGTGTTGGCGGCGGGAGAGACACCGATGGCCAAGAGGCGGCTGCCCTCGTCCTCTTTGGGCACCACGCGGAAGGTCAGCTCGCTGCTCGCGCCGTCGTCGAGCCGGCGGCGGACGGTCAGGTCGATCGCCCTGCCCTTGGCGGCCATCGCGGTGGCGAGGGTGATGTCCTTGAACGAGTGCACCGGCTCGCCGTCGATCTGGAGAACCTCATCGCCCGGACGCAGCCCCGCACGCTCATCCGCAGGCTCGGCATCTTTGCCGTCCTGTGCCTTGTTGCCCTGTGCGATTTGGCCCTGTGAAGTTTGGAGCGGCGCCTTGGCCGCGGGAGAGTCCGTCGCGACGAGGCCGATGATCGGGGCTTCGGTCTTCAGCCCCGCGGTGAAGACAATGATGAAGATGATCGCGGCGGTGATGACGTTGAAGATCACCCCGGCGGAGATCACCACCATCCGCTTGAGGGGCTTGCAGTTCTGATACGAGTCGGGCGCATCAGATCGGGCGCTCGGGTCGGCGTCGTCTTGCCCCAGCATCTTCACATACCCGCCCAGCGGAAGGATGTTGAATCGATACTCCGTCGGGCTCACGCCCGGCGCGCCCGCGGCCGCACCAGCGCCAGCGCCGGTCTGGCCTTTGAGCTTGGCGCGGGCGGCGTCGCGCTTGGGGCCCGGGGGCGCGTCATCGCTGGCGGCCTGCAGCAGTTTGTGCATCTCACGCTCGGTGCTGCCGCGACGGAAGCCCAGCCCCTTGCGCCACGAAAAGAGCGCCGGCCCGAATCCCAGCGCAAAGGCCAGCACGCGGATCCCGGCCCATCGGGCGGCGAGATAATGCCCGAGCTCGTGAAGGAAGATGATCAGCCCGAAGCCGATCAGGACAAGGGCCAGGTCCTTGGCGGTGGAAAGCATCGAGACGAGTCCGTCCATGGTTGATGAGAGTAGCAGGGGGTGGGCAAGGGGGGGTGGGGGGTAGGGGGGGTGATGAATGTGCCGCGCGGCACAATTCGTGCACCGGGTTTGCACAGGGGGTGGAGGGGTTGCGTTGTTGGGTTGGGGCCGTTCCGCGCGCGCAAAGATGGTCGGTGGTTCTGGGAAAAAAGAACCCTCGACGGTGGTCGAGGGTTGTGAAGGGTTCGGGTGAGAGCGGTTGGGTGGTGGATCGGGTCAATCGGGGAGTTTGTGCTTTGGGGCGTTTTGCAGGGCGGCTTCGAGCTTCTCGATGCGGGCTTGCAAGGCTTGCAGCGCCTGGGTGTGTTGCTCGTGTTGTTGCTGCTGCTGCTGGACGGTGGCGATGAGGATGGCGGTGAGGCGGTTGTAGTCGATGCCTTCGATCTGACCTTCGACGGAGGTGACGGCTTCGGGCACGACGGCGGCGACCTCTTCGGCGATGAGGCCGATGTCGGGCTTGTTGGCCATGGTGGGGATGGAGTCGTTCCAGCGGAACTGGACTGGGCGGAGGTTGAGGATTCGGTTTGGGAGGGAGGAGTCGAGGGGTTGGATGGCGTGTTTGTAGCGGGCGCTGGAGGCGTTGGTGAAACCGAGGCAGCGGAGGGAGCCGTTGACGTCGAGTCTGAAACCGGCGGTGGGTGTGCGGGTGCCGATGGCGACGTTTCCGCCGTCGGGGTTGATGGTGAGGTAGCCGTAGCTTGAGCCGGAGGCGGCGGTTCCTTGGATGATGGCGTATTCGTTGGAAGGGCCGTTGATACCGAGGTAGAGGCTGGTGCGGCCGGTGATTCGGGTGGTGCCGACGAGGATGCCGCCGCCGGTGGTTGGGGTGACGGTGAGGAGGGATTCGGGGATTGTGTTGCCGATGCCGAGGCGGCCTTCGTTGGTGAGTCGCATCCGAGTGATGAGGGGGTTGGTTACATCGCCCGGGAATTTGGTTTTGAAGTCGAGGTGGCTGGAGAAGCTGTGGTCGATCGCGGCGATGCTTGCGGCGGGGGCGTTTGTTCCGGGGTCGTAGCTGGAGAGATCGATGGAGACGGACTGACCGGAGCCGCCGCGGCCGAGGATTTGCAGTGCGGGCGCGGAGGCGCTGTTGGAGGAGGAGCGGATCTGAACGCGGTCGGTGGAGGTGACGACGGAGCCGTCGGGGGAGACGGTCCAGGGCGCGCCGATGACACCGGAGGCGGGGACTGCGCGGGCCTGGACGGCGAGTTGGAGCGGGCGGATGTAGACGGCGAACCAGCCTTTGGCGTCCTGGTCGTTTCCGAAGATGGTGGGGCAACCGGGCGTGGCGGAGTTGGCCTTGACGAAGCCGATGACGCCTGAGTTCATGACCAGTTCGACGGTGTAGGGCTGTCCTTGCATAACGGTGACGGAGCCGAAGTCAAAGGTGACAGCGCCGACGGTGGGGATGACGTTGACGGAGGCGAGGACGGGGCCTGAGGTTCCCTGTCCGCTGCGGAGGCGGGCGGTCATGGACGGGTCGTTGTAAGCCTCTTTCGTGCGGATTTGGAAGCGGGAGAGTTGACCGGTCTGTGTGGGGGTGATGACCTGAGCGAGGGTTGTGGCGCTGGTGAAAAACTGAGCGAACGGGGCGATGTTGTTGTCGCCGGAGCCGATATCGAAGGTCTCGGGGGCGTAGTTCATGGCGACGCCGGCGAGGCTGAGGGCCTGCGGCGTTGGGGTGATGGGGGTGCGCGGGGAGAGGGTGGTGTAGGAGCCTGAGGTTGTGGGTGAGCGGGTTTCGATTTCGAGCCAGAGGCGGCGGCCGTCGGTGAAGGCATTTGGGGGGATGGGGATGCCGAGGGAGAAGACGCCGCGGTTGACGGGGACGCCGGGGAACTCGATGGTTGAACCGACGGCGGAGCCTGCGGTGGGCGCGGTGAAGAGGCGGACGCGGAAGTCGGCGGTGGTGGTGAGGGCGACGCCGTTGGTTTCGAGTTTGCCCTGATAGATGAACTCGTTGGATTGTGCGCGGGTTGTGGGTGCGAAGGTAAGGAGGGCGATAAGGAAGAGGGCGCGAACGATGAAGGTGCAAATGGGGTTCATTCGGTTGACTCCGCGGTTGGTGGTCGGTGAGTGATCGACTATTCTGGCGGAGGAACGAACGAAAGGCACGTCGATGGGCGCTCAACTTTGGTAGACAGGGGTTCGTTCGGAACGGTGCGGAGGGAGGAGTGGAGGAGATGAGGTGTGGTTTGGTGGGGTGTGTGGTGGGTGCGTGGATGAAGGGGCATGGGTGCGGAGTTGAAGATGAACGACGAGTCACCGAAAAGTGCGAGCGGTGTGAACGAGCCCGATCTATGTGAGGTCGGTCACGAGTCGGCGGTTGGCATGGATGTGACGGATTCGGATTTGGTGGCGGCGGGGGTGGTTGCGCGGGCGAGCCGGTTGGCCTCGGCTGGGGAGGGTGGTGTTGAAGCGGTGGAGGCGCGGAGGGTTTTGCTGGAGGGTGCGGCGGGGCTGATCGGCGCGGACAACTTGTTGTGGGTTTTCGGTCGGACGGGCTCGACGCGCGAGGATTGGCGGGTGGTGCCGATGAAGATGATCAAGTGCGGGCGGGTGCCGATGCTTCGTGGGGCGTGGCATGCGCTGCGGATGATGGGCGCGTTTGGGAGGCCGCGGGAGACGGTGGGGCTGCACGATCTGGCGTTGGCGGGGCGGCCGTTTGTTCGGAGCGTTCGGCAGGTTTTGCCCGAGGGCGTGTGGGAGCGTGAGACGGGGTTTGTGTCGTACCGTCGTCGCGTGGGGATGGATGATTTGTTGTACGCGGTGGTGCCGCGGGTTGAGGAAGGGGTGATGAAGATCAGCTCGGTGATGTTCGGACGCGCGACGGGGGCGGCGGCGTTTTCACGACGGGAGATGAGACTGGCGGCGATGATGTTATTTGGGGCGTCGTGGTTTCATCCGTTCCGCAGCGGTGGCTGGGAGGAGCGGGCGGGAACGAACGAGCACGCGGCGGGGTGGGCGAAGCTCAGCGAGAAGGAACAGCAGCTTGCGGTGCTGCTGGGGAGTGAACTGAAGTACGCGCAGATCGCGGCGATGACGGGCGTGACCGAGAGCACGATCAAGACGTACGCGGTGCGGATCTTTCGGGCGCTGGGGGTTGAGAACCGGCACGCGCTGCGTGACCGGATCGCTTTGACCGGCCTGCGATTGCCGTGAGACTGCGCACGCACGCTTTGCGGAGGGGGTGCGTGTCATTCCGCGAAGCGGGCGCGTGATGCACCGCGA
>Ga0068877_10003091_pt1 | contig 13294 bp, 10 predicted proteins | sample NOAtaG_FD_66437 | JGI IMG/M metagenome (GOLD analysis project Ga0068877, IMG submission 66437) | Freshwater lake microbial communities from Lake Erie, under a cyanobacterial bloom - NOAA_Erie_Diel6S_1000h metaG | ecosystem: Environmental > Aquatic > Freshwater > Lake | place: USA: Ohio, Lake... | reverse complement strand
GACTGGCCCAGGCCCTGGCGGTAGACAGCCGAGACACCTGGGCAGTGCACCAGGTCTGCGTCCTGGGTCAGTTGCAGCCAGAAATCCCAGTCTTCAAGCACGGGCAGGTCTTCGTCGAACTGCAGCCCGCGCCGGCGCACGGTTTCAAGGCGGAAGAGGACGGCGTGGATGGGCAGGAAGTTCACGCCCTGCAGGCGTTCGCGCGACCAGGGCAGGTCGTAGTCGCGGACGTGGACGCCGTCGTGCGTTTCCACCCTCACGCCGGCGTAGGCGCCCACCGCCTGAGGGTGCGCCTGCAGGGCCGCGATCAGGCGTTCGAGGTGCGCGGGGTCCAGCAGGTCGTCGTCATCCAGGAAGAGGGCCAGGTCACCGCGGGCGGCCTGCAGTGCCAGATTGGCGGCCCGCGCCCGGCCGCAGGGGTCGACGCAGCCGACGGGGCCGGACTTACCGGACGCGCCAGACGGCCCATGCGGGGGCTCGACGATCCGCCTGGGCAGCGTGACGGGCAGGTAGTCCAGCGCTGCATGGGGCTGGCCGCTGGCGTTGACCAGCACCAGTTCCAGGTTGGCATGGGTCTGCAACGCTACGCTGGCCAGGGCCTCGGGCAAGCAGGTTCGGTTCATGCTGCGAACAAGCACACTCACCAGAGGTAACTGGGCGGGGTCATTGGCCAGCTGCAGACGATGGCGCACCCAGGGCCACTGGGGCAGGGCGGCCAGGGCGCCCTTCTCCCGCACGACGCCCATGTCCACGCGAAAGAACGACTCCGCCTCCCGGCAGGCCGGGCGAAGGCCGAAGGCGCGCAAAGAGGCCATGGCACGGGCATGGCCTTCATAGTCTTCAACGCTGAGTTGCGAGCTGAAGCACTTCACGGCGCGCCACTTGCGCTGGGCCACCGCGTCAATGGGGAAGTGAACGTTGGGATGCAGCGGCGCGCCGCATTCATAGAAGAGCACGGCTTGAAGCCCGGGGCCGCAGGCGCTGGCAGCAGCCAGACCCGCCAGCGCGGTGGCCTGGTGGTCCGGGTGGGGCTCTGACAACGAAGGCAACAGCAGCCATTGCGGGTTGTGCCGGCGGATGGCCTCTGCCAGCGATTCCACCAGCACTGGGCCGTGGCGCAGCTGGCGATCTGCAAAACCCAGGAATTCGGGCGCCGGTATTCCGAGTTCCCGTGCGGCCATAGATGATTCGGCCTGACGCCGGGCACTCAGCGGCTGCGCTTGCACCTGGGTCGGCAAGGTCTCAGCGGCAGCGCCGGCCTCGCCAGAGGTGACAATCAGGGTGTGAACATCACATCCATGATCAGCCAGCGACGCGAGCAGTCCCCCACAACCGAAAACCTCGTCATCGGGGTGAGGTGCCACGCACAGGACGCGCTCTACTTCTTGGCATGACAGCAGCTCGCGAGGGTGGTAGGTGAGTTCGGTGTGTTGGTCCTGCATGGAGGGTGATAGGGTACTCGACCGCCTGCGCGGAGTTTCAGAGTACGACGAACACCAGATGATGAAGATTCTAGGCACCGGCCGGGACGATGCACGGCGCGGTGCTGAGGGTCAGGGCCTTGGGCATGCCGGCGAAGCAAAGACATGACCCGTTGGCTCTTTCTGTTCGGGCAGTGGCTCAAGCGCGATCTTGCGGGCCGGTACCGGGGCTCCGTGCTAGGCATGCTTTGGCCGATTGCCCAACCCCTGGCGCAGATTGCGGTGTTCACCCTTATCTTCCACGGGTTCATGCAGGTGCGATGGCCGATTGGGGCCGGTGCTTCTGCGACATCCGGCCCTGCAGGCGCGGGTGATGCGCTGGCCTACGGGCTGAACGTGTTTGCCGGGCTGGCCGTGTTCAACTTCTTTGCCGAGGTACTCGGCCGGGCGCCTGTGGCGGTGCTTTGCCAGCCCAACCTGGTGACGAAAGTTCGCTTTCCCTTGCTGCTGTTGCCGGCAGTGACGGTGGGGGCGGCCCTGGTGCATGTGGGTGTGGGCGCCGTGCTGCTGCTGGCTGTGGGCGCCTTGACGGGCACGCTGATGGTGCAGGCGGCCTGGCTGCCCCTGTGGCTGCTGCCCGTGCTGCTGTACGGCGCTGCAGTGGCGCTGACATTGGCTTGTCTGGGCGTCTACCTGCGCGACATCGGGCAGATCATGGCTGCGGTGACCAGCCTGTTGATGTTTCTGACGCCCATCTTCTACCCCATGTCTTCGGTACCGGCCAGTCTGCGTGGACTGTTCGAGCTGAACCCGGTGGCGTGGGCGGCAGACGCGCTAAGAGGGCTGCTGCTGGAGGGCCGGGGGCTGGATTGGACGCCATGGGGGGTGCATCTGGCCGTGTCAGGCGCCCTGGCGCTGGCCGCAGCCTGGTTGTTCCGCAGGCTGGAGCGGGGGTTCGCGGATGTCCTTTGAGGCCCGCTCCAGCACTGCGACCGAGCCGGTGATCCGGGCTCAGGGCGTGGGCAAGACCTACCGGATGTACCGCTCGCCGGCGGACCGGCTGTGGCAGGCCCTGTGGCCTTGGAGCCGGCCGCGCCACCAGGACTTCGTGGCGCTGCACGACGTGAGCTTCGAGCTGCGGCGCGGCGAAGTCATGGGCATCGTGGGTGTCAACGGGGCGGGCAAGAGCACCCTGCTGCAGTTGGTGACCGGGACGGTCTTCCCCACACAGGGTACGGTGCAGACGCAGGGTCGTGTGGCCGCCATTCTGGAGCTGGGTTCCGGTTTCAACCCCGAGTTCACGGGGCGTGAGAACGTCTACCTGAACGCCGCCACGCTGGGGCTGAGCAAGACGGAGATCGACGCGCGCCTGGGCGAAATCGTGAAATTCGCCGGGATCGGGGCGCACATCGACAAGCCGGTGAAGACCTACTCCAGCGGCATGCAGGTGCGATTGGCGTTCAGCATCGCCACCAGCGTGGACCCCGACGTGCTGATCATCGATGAGGCTCTTTCGGTGGGCGACGGGGCCTTCGGCCGCCGTTCGTTCGACCGTATCCAGGAGATCAAGGCGCGCGGGGCGACCATCCTGTTCTGCTCGCACGTGCTGTTTCACGTGGAGACCTTCTGTGACCGTGCGATGTGGTTGCACCGTGGCCGGGTGCAGCGGATGGGGCCTGTCTTGCAGGTGCTGCAGCCTTACCAGGAGTTCATTGACGCGTACACGGCCAACCCGCACGCCGAGCCGCAGCCGGCACCAAATGCGTTGCCGATTGCGTTGCCGGCTACGTTGCCGAGTGCGCCGCAGATCACAGCGCCGGAGGCACCGCTGGCACTGCATGCGGATGCGCAGGCCGCAACGCCCAGCCCCGTGCCAGCCGCCGCCAGCCCGGCCAAGCCACTGGGAACGGCGCGCATGCAGACGGTGAAGGTGCGACTGGACGGACAGGAGGGCGTGGAGTTGCGGGGCACGTCACTGGTGTCGCAGTTGCAGGTGGACATCGGCTTTGCCAGTGACCCCGACCTGCCCACGCCAACGGCGGCCGTGGTGCTTTCCAGCGAGAGCGGCAAGATCCTGGGATCCTGCGGCTCGCACACGCAGTCCGTGGTTTTCCGGCGCGCACCGGATGGCTCTGGCAGGGCCCGGGTGACGATTGACCGTCTGCCCGTGAACAAGGGCCGATACCGGGTGGGGGCCTATCTGCTGTGCGAAAGGGGATTTCATGCCTACGAGATGGCAGACCCAGCGGCCTACATCACGCTGGAGCACCACGGCGCAGAGCAAGGCACCCAACTGCTCAACGGTGACTGGGGCGACGCCACGCCGGATACAGGGCTTGAGGCGACAACATGAACAGCCCTCAGCAGGACGATCTCCAGACACCGGGTCTTCAACCACGCCGCTGGATGGCCCGGCTGTGCCTGAGGTTGCTGCAACGCCTCAGGCCCCGGGAAGCGGGCATGCTTTTCGAGGACCTGCAGGTGCTGCACGCAGGCCCGGACCCGCGAATGGGGGCCTACGCGCTGGAGTTCAACAACCCGCAGGCGCTGTGCTTCCTCATCGACGCCTACCCCACACTGCAGCAGGTGTTTGCACGGTACCCGCGCATGGGGTCGATACGGTTCCTGGACATTGGCCCGGCTTTCGGGGCCTCGGCAGGGCTGCTGTCCCAGATGCACCGTTCTCACTTTCTGGGTCCGCGGCTGGAAGTCGAGGTGATGGATATCCTGGACACACGTCAAGCCTTTATTGAACTGAGCTATCCGCGCGTGCGCTTCTTGCACGGCGATGTCCGTGACCTGCCGCCCCAGGCCGTCTGGGACGTGGTGTATTGCTCCAATGTGATCGAACATCTGGACGATCCCAGGGTGTTCATCGGTCAGTTGTTGAGGCACACGCGCGGCCAGGCGGTTTTCCTTGCTCCGTACCGAGAGGAACCACCGTTGTCGCTGGATCATCGGTTGCAGATCACGAAGGAAATCTTCGAAGGGTTTGAAGGTTTCAGAGTGGAGACCATGCGGGTTTTCAACAGTGCCTCATGGCCCACGACTGCTGAAGGGGTCGAGCGCCAACAGATTCTGGTGGTGCTGGCGGCAACGGACCGATGAGGGACGCGCTGGATTTCTGGGCCCAGGCAACGAGCCAGACGTCGCCAGGCGATGTGATCGACACGAACGGGCTGCCGACCGACCTTGATTGGCGGCATGGGCATGCGCTGGCCGTGCGCCTGGGGTTTGTTCCCGTAGAGGGTTCACCCTCGGTCTATGTCAACCGGCGAACGCCTCAGTCGCTGGCCCTCAGATGGGTGGAACTGTGCGACTTCGAGATGTGGCTGAAACTGTTCAAGACTTGTTTCGGGCACGAAATCACCAGAGAGCACTGGGAGTGGAAGTACCGAGCCGCTGCCAGGCCGGGAGTGGGTGTGCTTTTGGGCGAACGACTCGTCGCCTATTACGGAGGCATGCCGCGCCCGGTGGCCTCGCAAGGCAGGCTTCATCGCGGGATTCAGATAGGCGACGTGATGGTGGACCCCGAGTTCAGGGGCGTTCTGGGAAGACGAGGGCCGTTCCAGATGGCTGCAAGCACTTTCCTGGAGCAGATGCTCAGCGTTGGCTCGCCTTACCAATTGGGTTTCGGATTTCCGAATGAACGAGCCATGCGGGTGGCGCAGAGGCTGCATCTGTACCGACCCGTTGACGAAATCCTGGAGTTGTCCTGGCCGGCGGCCGGATTGCACAAGGCCAAGATCTTCTCAGGCTTCCAGGAAACGGCCGCTGACGACGCCTGGAAGAGCGGAGACCCGCTTTGGCACGACATGACAGCCCCCCTGGCGTCTGCCCTTGTGGGCGTACGCGACAGCAGGTATCTCAAGCAGCGGTACCTGGAACACCCCACCAACGACTACATATGGCTGCAGTCGAAGTCCAGGATCACGGGAAAGGTCTTGGCCATGGGGGTATGCAAGCCACAGCCCGACAGCCGGCTCGAAGTTCTGGACTTGCTGGGACATCCCGCAAGGTTTGCAGACATCGTTTGCAGTATCCGCAGTTATGCGAAGTCCATGAATATCGATGAGGTGTTCATGTGGATGACTCGCAGCCAGACGGCCTGCCTCGAAACGACGACACCCAGACACCGACACTTGCAGGTATGGGTTCCATCAAACGATTGGGTGCCCGCCAACTTTGAGGGCGAAACAGACAACCGTTGGTGGTTGACGGGGGGAGATACGGACTTCCGCTGATCTCAGACCCTTGGCCGGGCGACGATGAAGCGGAAGTCGCTGGCCAGAACACCGGCGTCCATCAGCGCACGCTCGTGGGCGGCCGCCTCGCGGATGACCTGACAGTGGGCTTCATTGTCGGGGTCGAAGCGGTTGACCCGGTCGCCCGACAGCAGCAAATTCAGCAGGGCGCCACCGAGCGGAATGTCGTGCTCCAGCTCGAACCGTGACTTGAGCAGGGCATGGAGGTCGGACGATCGGACGGCCTCGGATGGGTCCATCGCCACCAGGTCCTGCACGAGGGGGCGCTCGACCGGAGGCGTCTGGCGACCATCGGGCTCCAGGCGAAGGTCTGGCGGTACACGGGTCTGCCAAAAGGCGTTGCAGGCGGCCAGTTGGGCGTCCGTCCACTGGAAGCGGGTGGGACCAAAAAAGTCGATGGCAATCAGCAGGCCCCCGGGGCGCAGGCAGCGAACGACCTGTTCGAAGACGTGCTCAAGGTTCTCGATGTGGTGCAGGGCAGCCTTGGCAAATACGACGTCATACGAACGGTCTGGCAAGAGGGCCTGGTTCACGTCGGCCTGCAGGAACTCGATGGCATGACCGTTGGCCTGGCGCCGGCCCACCTCGATGCGCTGCGCCGACAGTTCGAGGCCAGTCACCCGGCCGAAGACGCCGCGGTCCAGCAGCGCGCACTCGAAGCCGCCATCCCCGCAGCAAAGACTCAGCACGTGGGTGCCTGACAGCTGCGGGTAGCGCGAGGCCAGGAAGTCCAGGAACCCGGTGTCTGGCTGGCCGAAACAACGGCCTTGGATCTCCTGCAGGACGATGGGGTGATCACCCCAATCCGTGAAGCGGGGGCGCCGCGCTTGATGACCAAGTTGCCAGTTGTCCCAATGACGGGCAGCCTGAGCCGCCGCATCTGCCTCCACAGGTGGCACCGCCTGACGCACCGCTGGAACTGGGGGTTGCGCGCGACATGCCGTCAAGCCAGGGTCCACCGAGCCGGCGGGCGCGGACTGCAGGAACTCCACCGCCTCAAAGCGGCGATGCCAGGCGTGGTGGGTGACGAACTCCTGAACCTGCTCGACGCTGGGCCGGCTGGACAGCACCTGCTCAACGGTAGTGTGTTCTGACCACAGGTCGTCAAAAAAGAAGACGCCATCGCGCGGGCTGCGGTGAGCCATCTCGCCAAAGCGCGAACTGAGCACCGGCAGGCCGGCGGCACGGTATTCGTAAAACTTCACGGGATCGACGTACTGTGTCAGCCGGCACAGGCGAAAGGGGATGATGCCCAGGCTGAAGCCCTGCAGCACGTCATGCACTTCGTGATGCGGGATGGGCGGCAACAAGCGCACGTTATCCGGGAGTTCCAGCGTCGGCGGGTGGCCACAGGGGCCTACCAAGTCCACCCGGGCATGGGGGTTCTCCTCGGCCAGCTGGGCCACGGCCTCCCAGTCGAACCAGTGATCGATGGTGCCAACGTAGCCGAAGACGGGCTGGGCTGGCGGTGCGGGCCAGGCCGAGGGGTTGCCAGCATGGCCGGGTGGCAGGCTCAAGCCATTGAGCACAGTTCGCAGCTTGGCCTGGTGGGCGGCCAAGTTGTGGGTGAGCGCGGTGGAAGACGCCATGATCCAGCGCACCTCCTCGGCCAGGCTGGTCTCGGCTTGGCGCATCCAGCGCCTGGACCGGCCCTCAAAGAAGTCCGACAGGTGGTCCATGACGTCAAACACCACGTCCAACCCTGGGTAGCGCCGCGACAGTTCCAGCGACAGCGCGCAGGGCTTGCCAAGCACGATACGGGTGTCCGGCGTGACGAACTCGTCAATAGCCTTGAGGACTGGGCGCCAAAGCTGCTGGTTCAGTACCCGGCCCCAGTGAAGCGGCTCCACGGGTGCGACACGGCAACGCAGGTGATGCAGCCAGCTCTCGCGGGACCAAGGCGGGCTGAGATCTGGGCCGGCACCGCCCAGGGCGCGCCACAGGCGCCTGGCATCACCCAGGCGGGGCAATCGTGACGGGCCCGGCTCCACCCAAAGCACCTCGGCGTCATGGTGTTTGTGAAACCACTCGACAAAATGGTGCGGCCGCTGGGCGAAACTGCTCAGCGGGACGGGAGAGACGTAGACAAGCCGCATGAAAGAGAGAGAAACCGCCTGTCGCGAAACCGGTGGGCAACCGCGCACCGGCAACCGGCTGGCACGATCAGAAAAGCCGAAGATTGTCCTCCAGAACGCGAAGCACGCGATGGGCGGCGTGGCCGTCACCGTAGGGTGAACCGGCGCGAGACATGCGATCGTAGGCTGTGGTGTCCTGCAGCAAATGCGTTGCCAGATCAAAGATGGTGGATCGATCGGTGCCCACCAGGCGGTTGCAACCCCAATCCACCGCCTCAGGGCGCTCGGTCTCCTGCCGCAGCACCAGCACCGGCTTACCCAGCGCCGGAGCCTCCTCCTGCACGCCGCCCGAGTCGCTGAGGATGAGACGGGCGCGGCTCATCAGGTGACAAAAGACCGGGTAGTCACAGGGCTCGGTGAGCAGCACATTGGTCATGCCCGCCAGGCGGGCGTGGGCCACCTCACGCACCCGCGGGTTGGGGTGGACGGGGTAGATGAAGTCAAGCTCAGGGTGACTCGTTGCCAGGTCTGAGATGGCGCCGCAGATGTCCTGCATGGGCTGGCCATGGTTCTCCCGGCGGTGGGCGGTGACGAGGATGAAGTCGCGTCCCTCACGGCAGGGCAGCGCCGGCACGGGTTGGCGCAGCGTCATCTGCAGCGCATCGATGACGGTGTTACCGGTGACGTGGATGTCCGCCTCGCTCACACCCTCGCGCAGCAGGTGCCCTCGGGCGACTTCAGTCGGCGCGAAGTGCCAGCGGCTCATGCGGGAGGTGAGCACGCGGTTCATCTCCTCGGGAAAAGGCAGGTGCAGATTGCCCGTACGCAGACCTGCCTCCACATGCGCGAAGGGCACCTGACGGAAGAAAGCGGCCATGCTGGCGGCCAGCACGCTGACGGTGTCCCCCTGGCCTATCACCACATCCGGGCGGGACTGCACGATCAGCTGGTCCAGCCCCTCCAGGATCCGCGCTGTGACAGGTGCCAGTGCCTGGTCGTGCCGCATCGCCTGCAGGTTGTGTTGAACCTTCAGGCCAAATTGGCTGATCAGGGGGTCGATGAGTTCTTTGTGCTGGCCGGTCAGGACCAGTTCACACTTTGCCCAATCGCTGGCCTCGATGGCCGCGACCACGGGTGCCAGCTTGATGGCCTCGGGCCGCGTGCCAATGACGACCATCAGCTTCTTGCACGCAGCGCTCATGGCCGGGGGAGGCTTTCTTCTCTGTAAACGTGCGGCGTCCAGGCGCCCCATTTCTTCTCGAACAGGGCCTTGTTGCGCGCGAAGATGGCCTGCCGGCGCGTGGCGCCTTCGGCATCGAACGAGGCGGAGAGCTCGTGATAGACAAATACATCTTCTGAGCAGCCGATGGTCCAACCCTTCTCACGCACGCGCAAGCAGTAGTCGTCGTCCTCGAAGAAACCGGGTACGAACTGCTCGTCCAGCGGGCCCACAGCCTCGTAGACCCGGCGCGGCATCATGACGCAGAAGAAGGCAACGTTGGGCAGGGGCAGCAAGCGGCCGCTGCGCTGGAAACTGTAGCGACGGGCGGCGGTGAACACCTCCTCAGGCGTCTTGCCCGGCAAGGCCACCTGGGCCTCGTTGCCGATGTTGTTCGTGATGGGGCAGATCAAGCCGAGTTGCGCGTCTACCTCGAAGTGACGGCGCATGCCGCGTGCCCAGCCGGGGCCGACGATGGTGTCGTTGTTGAGCACGACGAGATAGTCGCCCGTGGCAGCGGCGAGGCCCTGGTTGACGGCCGGGCCGAAGCCTCGGTTGTCGGCGTTGAGGATGACCTGCCTGCGCTGCGGGTCCGCCTCAGCCCAGGCGCGCAGCCGCTGGGGGGTGGCGTCGGCCGAGGCGTTGTCCACCACGATGATCTGCAGCGGGCCAGCGTCGTCATGCGCCACCAGGCTGGCCAGGCAGCGCTCGGTCAGCGCCCACTGGTTGTAGGCCACCACCACCACACTGACCGCGGGCTCGCTGGCGCGTTGGTGGGCGGCTTGCAGAAGATCTGCAGCCCGCTGGGCCCAGGTCTGACCGGCGGCGAAGGCCATGCGGCGCTGGCGAAGTTGGGTGTTGGCCTCGGTCGAAGCAGCGGCACATTCCGCCAGGGCCGTCGACACCTGGGCGACGAAGTCATCCGCATCCCGGGCGCGGTAGACCAGGTCGCCAAAGGCTTGCAGCTCGGGCAGGTCCACACTCACCACGGGCTTGCCGGCGCTGAGGTACTCATAGGCCTTGACCGGGTTGGTGGCCAGGGTGAGTTCGGTGATGCGAAAGGGGATCAGGCACACATCGAACTGGGCCAACCAAGCCGGGAGTTCCGCGTAGGGCTTCTCGCCCGTCATGCGCACATTTGCAAGGCTGGACAGCCGCTGCCCCACGCCAGCGGTATCCGCGCCGATCAGGACGATGTCGGCCCGCGGGAAGGCCGCTGACAGACGGGCTACCAGCTCCGGGTCAAACCACTCGGCGATGGCGCCGTAGTAGCCGAGGATGGGGCGGCGCTCACCAGCGCCCGCCTTCAGCGAGGTGGAGCCGTCAGCGGCAGTGCGGAAGTGATCGAACTCCGCAGCGTTGCGGATCATGGCCACTTGGCGGGCGCCTTGTTGCCGGGCATGGTCGGCCAGGTAGTCGGAAGTGACGATGGTGAGGTCGGCCAAGGCGATCAGGCGCTGCTCGCCTTCGGCGTGGGCATCCCCCGTGTTGTCAAACCCTGCATGGAAATCCATGCAGTCGTACACCAGCCTGGCAGGCGGGAGAAAGGCTGCGAGCCCGAACCAGTATGGGTGCTGCACTACGTGCACAGCCTGGCGGATGCCCGCGCGCTCCCACAAGCTGAGCTGGCCTGTGCGCAGCAGATCCAGCGTTGGCTCGTTGGGCGGGCCGGCATACACACTGTGCGGGCCGGGCAAGTGAAAGAAGACCTGGAACAGCGGCAGCGCGGGGTCCAGGCGCTCCAGTTCGAAGCCGGGTTGAGCCGAATCTACGAAGTTGACGCTGACATAGAACACACGCTGCCCCGAACGGGCCAGCGCCAGGGCCAGCTGCTGTGGGCGCTGGTAGCGGAAGTGCCAATCGATGACACCGAAAAACACCCAGTCGGGTTGGCCCTCCTGCCCGCGCGGGAAGGAGTCGGTACCGTGGCAGGAAGTGTCATGGCCCGCGCCTGCATCGGCCGCGGCCGGCAGGGCCAACACATCGGCAGCATCCACCTGGATGGTGGCGAGCCCGCGGCGCATCCACCGCCGGCGCAGATGGCCGATGCGGTAACGCAAGCCCGGAGACAAGGGCAGCCGCAGGTACAGCTGCTTGAAAAACTCGTACAAGGCGTTCAAACCGCAGCCGTCACGACCATCTCCACCCGCCACTCGGGCTTGGCGAGCTTGGCCTCGACGGTGGCACGCGGGGGCGCGTTGCCAGCACTCACCCACTTCTCCCACACGGCGTTCATGCCGGGAAAGTCGGCCAAGTCGGCGATGAAGATCTGGCACATCAGGATCTTGGACTTGTCGGTACCGGCACGGGACAGCAGCGAATCGATCTGCGCCAGCACCTGGGTGGTTTGGCCCGCGATGTCCTGGGTGCCGTCGGCAGCCACCTGACCAGCCAGGTAAGCAACGCCGTTGTGCACGGCCATCTCGGACAGGCGCGCGCCCACGTCAAATCTTTGAACCATCTTCAATGCTCCGGGAATTCAGGGAAATGATGACTGTGCGGCGGTGAAGCCGGCAGGGTTGGGAGCGCTGCTGGCTCCAGTTGTGGGCACCAGGCTCACGCTCTGCGGCCTACCTTGGGCGCCGCCTTGGCGGCAGATTTCTGCCCGATCTTGGTTTCGGTGCCATCCATCAGCTTACGGATGTTGGCCGCATGCCGCCAGATGAGCAGCAGGCTCATGGGCACGATGCAGGCCATGGCCGGCTCCATGCCCCAGACCATCATCTGGAAGAACGGCGCGAAGGCTGCCGCCACCAAGGCGGCCAGCGAGGAATAGCGCATGAAACCGGCCACCAGCAGCCAGCTGGCCAGCGTGGCCGCACCCAGCAAGGGGTTCAAGGCGAGCAGCACGCCTGCCGCCGTGGCCACGCCCTTACCACCCTGGAAGCGGAAGAACACTGGCCACAGGTGCCCCAGGAAAGCGGCCAGGCCCACCAGTGCAACGGCAAAGCCCCCCAGACCGAGGGGCTCCTTCAGCACCAACGCCAACACCACCGCCACGTAACCCTTGAGCGCGTCCAGCACAAGAGTAAGCACCGCCGCTGCGCGATTGCCCGAGCGCAGCACGTTGGTGGCGCCGGGGTTGCCAGAGCCGTAGCTGCGCGGGTCTGCCAAGCCCATCAGGCGGCTGATGATGACCGCAAAACTGAGCGACCCCACCAGGTAAGCCACACCAATGGCCAGCGGTGTCCCGAAGGACGCGAGCATGGAGGCTTGGGTGGCTGCAGACATAAACGCAGCATTTTAGTGACGGATGGCGCCGAGCCGAGCGGCACGGACCGACGCATGCCTTGTGCTTTGCTCAACCAATACTGCCTGCGGGGTTTGGAAAGACCACCTTGTGTCTACAACGCGCAACTCACCGGCCGTGCGCCCAGGTTTGTGGTCAAGACAGCGGGCGCCAACCCCACCAGAAAACCGCGCCGTCCGCCGTTGATGTGGATCTTCGGCAAGGCGAGCACGCTTTGCTCGACGAACACCGGCATAGCCTTGCGCAGCCCAAAGGGCGAGGTGCCGCCCACCAGATACCCGCTGTGACGCTGAGCGACCTCCGGCTTGCAGGGCTCCACAGACTTCACCCCGATGGCGCGCGCCAGGTTCTTGGTGCTGACCTGGCGGTCGCCATGCATCAAAACCACGAGCGGCTGGGCCTTGTCGTCCTGCATCACGAGCGTCTTGACCACCCCGTGTTCGTCCACGCCCAGTTGCCGCGCGGACTCGGCCGTGCCGCCGTGGTCCACGTAGTCATAAGGGTGCTCGGTGAAGGCGATGCCCTGCGCCCGCAGCCACTGGGTGGCAGGGGTTTCGCTGACGTGCTTGTCTTTCTTGGCCATTGAAAGATGTTGCCATGGCCCGCAAGGGCACCAGAGTCCGAGAACAGCCGGGGGCCTCGTCATCAGGCAGCCACGCCCGCAACAGCCCGGACCCAGAATCCGCAGCCCATGTTCCCTGCCACTCCCGACCCCCACGACACCGCCCTGGTCTGGCTCAAGCGTGACCTGCGGCTGGCCGACCACGCGCCGCTGATCGCTACGCAGCGCTTCCCCCGGGCGCTGGCCGTGTTCATCATCGAGCCCGAGTGGCTGCAAAGTCCGGAGTGCGACAGCAGCCATGTGGCCTTCGCTTTGGAATGTCTGCAAGCGATGCGGGCCCAGGGCCTGCCCGTGCTGGTGCGGCAGGGCCCGGCCGTGGCCGTGCTGGAGGCGCTGCGCGCAGCGCATGGCGTGACGCATCTGCTGAGCCACGAGGAAACCGGCCCGGGCTGGAGCTGGACGCGGGACAAGGCGGTGGCGGCCTGGTGCCGCGCGCAGGGGG
>Ga0068877_10003086_pt1 | contig 13312 bp, 10 predicted proteins | sample NOAtaG_FD_66437 | JGI IMG/M metagenome (GOLD analysis project Ga0068877, IMG submission 66437) | Freshwater lake microbial communities from Lake Erie, under a cyanobacterial bloom - NOAA_Erie_Diel6S_1000h metaG | ecosystem: Environmental > Aquatic > Freshwater > Lake | place: USA: Ohio, Lake... | reverse complement strand
AAACAAAGCAAGCTGCTTTGCCATCGCATCGTCGCCTGTACTGCTAAAGGTAAACCTTGAGGACTAAATCGATTGTTCGGCCGATTCGACCCCGCAGCATGAGGGATTCTCGTTGGGTCTCGGTTGAGCTAGCAAACCGCAGCGACTAGTAAGCTCGCCAATTTCCTGGCCCGCTGAAGCCTGGCCCGCTGAAGCCTGGATTAGGTCCCAGCCGGTGCAGGCTGGGGGGCAGGTAGGGTTGTGGGTAAGCAGGTACGCCAAAGCGAATGGAGTTCGACGGAACTCCGAAGGGAACTCCAAGCGGAACTCGGTAGCTTTCGTAGCCGTGGCTCTCAAAGCGGTACGTATCCCGCCCGTTGTAGCCAAACGATGGGGCGTTGTAGCCAAACGATGGGGCACACCGAAACTCGCGAGCGATCACCCGCTCGATCGCCTTGCAAAGATTCCTCATCCGACCGTCCATCCCGTCGGAGAGCGACTTCAAATGCCGATCGTTGCACAGGCACGGATCGGTATAGATCGCCACACGCAGTTGGTTCCAATTCCCTTCGAGTTGACGGTAGAGTCCCTCGACCTGATTCGGAGACGCTCCGCATTTGATCCTCTCCAGAAGCCCGCAGGACAATTGGTCCAGGGCCATCGCATGGCGGACCAAGTGGCCATGGGGTGCGGTTTTCTTAATCCGATTGGCGATGTCCTCGGCCCGACGCTGCACCGCAGCAGCCTCTCCGATGGCCGAAGACCAAGGGTTTCCAGCCAAAGCTCCATTGGCTAGCGCCAAGATCGCAATCGCCACTGCGATCGGTTGTTGAATCATTTTTAGCACGATGCGACCTCTTGGGTTTCCTAAACGATGGTTCTGATACTGGTACTGATATTGGTTCTGGCACTGATTTCGATCACCGACTACCTTCAGCTACCCCCAGGAGATACAAGTATCATGCCAAAGAGGTTTTTATTTCGAAAATGAAGTGTTTTCCTCAAGTCCCCTGCAGTTCTCCTCCCGCAGGGACTTGATCGGCTGTCATCACCCTGAGTACAGTGCATTCGTAATGAGTGCGCCGTGTCGTTCGACTTACGGATTCGAAAGCGAACTGGTAAGCAAAAGCAAAATAGCAAGCAAAAGCAAAATAGAAAGCGAAGTCGAAAATGAGCGTTCGAGAGCATCGAGACCAAGCCGAGCAGTCCTTGAGCGTTGCGGTATTGACCGTCAGCGACACAAGGACGCTCGAGAACGATCTCGGAGGAAACTTGATTGCAAGTTTGCTCGAGCAAGCCGGCCACCGGGTTTCCCATCGCAAGATCGTTCGGGACGAATGCCTGGTAATCCGCGAGCTAGCGGGAAAACTTTTAGACAGCGATGGGGTTGATGCATTGTTGGTCACCGGTGGCACGGGCTTGGCAGCCCGCGATCAGACGACCGAAGCGATCGAGGGGCTCTATGATGCTAGGATTCCAGGCTACGGCGAACTCTTTCGAATGCTGTCCTACCAAGAGATCGGTTCGGCGGCGATGTTGAGTCGAGCCAGTGGTGGGCGACGAGGGCAACAAGTGATCCTGACGATGCCTGGCTCGCCTGCCGGAGTACAATTGGCCATGGAGAAGTTGATCATTCCCGAATTACCCCATCTGGTGCACCATGCAGGCAAATAAAAAAGGGGTCGATCGCGCCGGTGATCGATCCGTTAGGAATGCTCTAAGGATCATCGCTCTTGGTTGGGTCCTCTTGGCCCAGGGCCGGGCTCTTGAGGCGCAGCAAGCATCACCCGCCAGCCAACCACCCGCCAGCCAACCTCCTGCCGCTGAGCCGCCGACGAGTCCCCCGACGAGTTCGCCGACGAGTTCGCCGAAAGAATCCAAACTCGAAACGGATTCCAGGGGGTTTACCAAGCGACCGAGTCGGCTTGGGGAAACGGGGGTGAAGGTCCATTTTGACGTTTCGTATTGCGAGCAAAAGGACCCATTGCAATTGGCCGATGTTTACATGCCCGCGGCTGGAGACATAGAACATCAGCCTCGGTTTCCCGCCATCCTTGCCATCCACGGTGGGGCTTGGATTTCGGGGGACAAGCGGTTTGATGCGTTGCATTGCCGCAAGATGGCGCAAAAGGGCTATGTGGTCATGGCGATCAACTATCGCTTGGCGCCCAAGCACAAGCATCCTGCGCAGATCGATGATTGCCGTGAGGCGTTGCGTTGGTTGCATGAGCATGCTCAAGAGTACCACATCGACCCGGACAAGCTTGGGGTGTGGGGGTATTCGGCTGGCGGTCATTTAGCAGCACTGATGGCAACGGATCGCCGGGCGCAAGACCCTCCGATTCGCGTGTGCGTCGCTGGTGGTGCACCGTGTGACTTGGGAATGATCCCCGAGGACTCGCGAGCCTTAGCCGGATTCCTTGGCGGAACACGCAGGGCACTGAGCGATGTCTATTCCAAGGCTTCGCCGATTGAACATGTCAGTTCGGACGATCCCCCAATTCTGTTGTATCACGGGGATGCCGACGAACTCGTTCCGATCGCCTATGCGTCCAAGATGCACAAAAAGCTTCAAGAGTGTGGAGTTGCATGCGAGTATTTGGTCCTCCCAGGCAAATCCCACATCATGGCGTTTGTCGATGCCAAAGGCATTGCGACATCGATCGACTTTTTCGATCGCCACCTCAAACGGTAAAAATGAGATTGAAACACAGAGCCGCAAAAGACATTGAAACACAGAGACAGTAGAGGGCACAGAGCCATGTCCCTCTGTGTTCTCTGAGACTCTGTGTTTCCAAGCCGCTTTTGGAATGATCACGATCAGGTGAAAACCCAGAATTCAACTTGGCGTAATCAGTGCTACCGAGCCAATTGGAGCTAGGGCAAGCGAGTTGGTTCGGCGAAGCGAAGAATGTCTTCGATCTTGCCGATGAGTCGCGGCAGATGGGTATACTCCCGCAGCGCGTGCAACAACTCGCTCGGTAGCGGACAAGGCAGCAGGTTGGCCCCTGCCATGTGTTTGCTGCTCATCGATTGATGCCCTATCGCGAAGGGCACCCCTTGCGATTCACTGGGTTGATCGATGGCATAATGGAAACTCACCCCCATCTGCCCGCACTTGAGCGACTCCAATCGCATTTCGATCCGTACCGCTTGGTCTCGCTCTGGGATTCGCCGAGACCAATCCAGCGAAGCCGAGGTGGTTTGCAGGATCAACTCCCGTTGCGTGACCATATGCATGATCGAAGCGGTTTGATCCTCCAAAAAAAGTTCACGGCATTTCCCTTGCCAACTCAGCAGATCGATCGCTTGCAGATCACGATCGACCGGTGTCTGTAGACGCATCACGTAGCTTGGTCCGACTTGCGTATCGAGTTGGCTATCGTCAAGTTCACGTGTCGTATCGGATGAGTCCAAGTCGATCCGTAGCGTCATACTCCCGGAAGCCAATCGAGATCTCGATTGGCCATCGTGTCTGAAGACTTCCATCGACAGCAGCACACGGTCTTGGTCTTGGCTTTGGTCTTGGCTCTGGACATGCAAATCGACTGATATGCGGTCGCCGATGGTCGCTCCGAAGGCATCTTCAAAGCGATTGGACCAGTGGCTCACATGCAACCTTGCATCTCCGGTGCGCAACCTATCCCAGACGTCGGGCATGGCCGATCGGAGCCAAGCATCGCGGCATTCGGATTGCCAGCGAAAAAAGGTCAAGAAGTAGACATTCCCAACAATATTGGTGTCTTGAAACGTGACCCTCGGTACGGTCGTATGCGTAACTCCAACATCAGCCAACGTAGAGGAGATCGGTGTTATCATGACTTACTCACCGTAGCAAGTTCGGTATTTGCGGGGGCCAGCACCTTGGAATCCGGTCGTTGGGCATCGGAATAGGGTTTCGTAGCGGGGGGCTTGTTGGGCATACCGGTTCGTCGAGGCTCCGATGCACTATCGGTTTGCTTACTGGGAACAGACACAGCCGTTGGGCGAAACAATAAAGTGATCAGTCCACCGCGGATGATACAAACCGAAACGAGCGCCAGGAACAATCCGTAAACGATGTGATTCATTTGAAAAACGGCGTACATCAAGGCGACCGATGCCCCGAAGAGAATCTGGCGACTGAATTTGATCGGCGTGGTTGCCGGATCTGGAATCATGTACAGCGTAAACAGAATGAAGCCTGCGCTTGACATCGGAGTTAGGGGAACGTACCAGTGCTCCAAATCCCCGTTGATCCACGAGCGCGTCACGCCTTGAATTACAAACGCAGATAGCCAAGCGATGCATAGCGGCAGACGGCCTGTAGCCAACCCGTGGACAACGATCCCTGAAAACATGATACCGATGGGCAAGAACCAATGCCAAAGCCCAGTGATGTTCTCGGTGAAGTGGTAGGGAGGGGCTTGGCCGACCGACGGAAACAGCAAGAGGGTGGCGAGGATCCCGAAGTTCGAGGGGTTCAAGAAGTGGGTCAAGCGGCCGTCTTGGAGACGGATTCTAAATAGTACCTTCGAAGCGATCGAGATGACCCCCGCAAACACAAAGGGCATGAGTCGGTCGTTGGGATAGAGCAACATGCCACAGGCAAAGCCGCTGATCATCGCAGGGGGTAAGAAGTTTGCAAGGTTGGCAAAGCTCCCCAAGAAGCGAGCCTGACGGCCTGTGGCTTTTGCATCGATCCACTCGAGTAACAACTGCGTGAACATTGCGGCTGTCACAGCGATCATCGGAGCGATCCAAGCTTGTTCAAAGCCCAGGAACGTGTGTCCGGCGATATTCCAAATGGTCATCAGCACCAAAAAATACCAAAGTGCGAATAATCGCAGATTGGAGCTTGCCTTTGGATAGTACTGAACCGTTGCGATCTGTTGGGAATTCGACATGGGTTAGCCTTTTTTTCCGAGTTCTAGCGTAGACCATTGTCCCGTCGGGACATCGAGTGTTTCTGTTTGCATGCGACCCGAACGATCCCGCCATTGCAGTGTGACCGGGATACGGGCAGGGGCTTGAGGCCCTAATCCGAAATGGATGGTCGGAGAACGTTTTCCAGAGTGGCCAGTACCGCCGTCAACAAACGCTATTCGCTTCTGACCGCCGGATAGTTTGATCGAGGCGATGGCACCGATTGCTGGTCGTCCGAGGATATCTTTCGTCGGATGTCCTTCGTGCAAACGCACTTCGGACAATGCACTTTCCTCAGGTGGAATGATTAAATGCAGGGCGATAAACGAGTTTTGGCCCGACTTCATTCGGCTTTGATTGTGAAAAAAGATCGACGGTTCCCATTGATTCGCTGCCACGAAGTCCTGCCACCCATCCCCGTCGACATCGGCGATGGCTAGTCCTCGTGTGTTCCATGTTTCAGCCATGCCGAGCGATTTGTTGATGTCTACAAAACGACCGTCCGAACTGGTTCGCACGTAGAATGGATTGGGATTGTGACCGCTGAGGTCCGCATTGGGTGGGCGGAACTTGGGCCACATCGATGGATTGCTGATGAGTCGATCGTTGGTCGTCCCGAGCGCGTGCAATTCCGGCCATCGGTTGATCGTGCCTTTGACGAAGCCGGTCGCCTGGATCGCTTCCATGGGTCCGTCGTTATCGAAATCTGCGAATCGGCAATCCCATCCCCAACCTCCACGCACCAACCCCAAATCGCTACTCTGCTGGCGGTAGGGAGCAATGCCTTGCTCAAACTCCTGTGTCTGTCCAGTGCTGACGAAGACGAAATGCCCTTCATGAAGTGCGAAGTCATCGGCGATATTGCTGACATAGATGTCGAACAATCCATCGCCATTAATGTCTGCAAAATCTAACCCCATACCTTTGAAGGAGTCTCGGCCTAGCACGAACGACTTGGGGGTGGTCAGATCCCTCTTGCCCTCGCACAAGGCGAATTCGGGGTGCCCGGGTCGCGAGCGATTGTGGAGCAATCGATCGGGCCCGAAATCGTGGGATATGTAGATTTCCGGAAGACCTGGGTGTTGAGTGTTGTCGGGGTCAAGGTCCACGGCTCCCATGGCCAATACCCAACCTTTGCCGCAGTGCTCTTCCAATGCTTCCGAATAATCCCGATAGGGGTTGCTGACTTCGTGTCTATCTTCCGGCGACGTCCAAAGAAATAGCTTGGCACCACCGCCATTGCGAGCGTTGGACTTGCCTGCTTGCATCACCGTGGCCACGCCTTTTCCCTCGGTATTGAGGATATCAGCGCCATCTTGAAAAAAGTTTCCTATTAGCAAATCAAGGTGTCCATCACCATCGATGTCGGCTTGTGTACCGGCGTGGGTAAACCAACGCTTGGGACCATCGGCATCAGGAGTAACGAGTTCCTGAGGTTGGAATCGAAAGGAGACTTTTTTAGATTCCGAATCCGCATCGGTGGCCGGTTTCTGGATGAATACAACCGGCGTGCGCCCCCAGTAGTAGACCAAAATATCCTGAAGACCATCCTCGTTGAAATCGCTGACCAAAGAGCCTGTGGGGGCCATGGTTCGTGGGTTGAACGCCACTCCAGTCGGGTCTAGGGTAAACGGTGCGAAACGCTCGCCGGTGTTTTCTACCGGCTGGATCAAGAGCGTATTGAGTCTCGGATCAACCAGCAATAAATCGTTGTACAGGCCGTCGCGATCGAGGTCTGCAAGCGTGGCTGCTGCTCCAGTCCCGGAGATCCAGGAACTGATGCGCTCAAGACTCGGATGGACCTCGCGGGTAGAGAGGAGAGCACGAGGAGCATGCGTTGTTGACTCAATCGGCTCGATATCGAATTGGAATCGATTGGCTAGTGTTTCGATCGTGGCTGGACTGACGTTCGGTTCTCGGGTCAGCACGAACACACCGATCACCATGAAAATCGCCACCCAGATCACGGTGCTCGGAGTTCCTAGGAATCCCAAGAAGGGACTACCGTTGTTGCGAGGGGTTGGTGGCGTTTGCGGGTTGGCGTTCATAGGAGAACTTCTTCGGTTTGGGATGGGGTTAGGCATTCTTGCAATTGCAACCGCCAGAGTTCGTAACGAGGTTGATCGCTCGTCTCCGGGGACTGCTGCACTGCGTGTCGAGCTTTGCGTGTCCACAGAGCGGCTTGTTCTGCACTCATGGAGCAAACGGTTTGACAGGCTCTCTCGGTGTTTTCATCGTGGAGCTGGGCCAGAACTCGAGCTTCGGCTCCAAACGAGATGCCCTGACGAAAGCTTGGAAGATGCCTCTGGGCATAGTCCATAAGGCAAAGCAATTCTTGCACGCTGTAACTTCCTGCGTAGGCGCACGCCAAACCCACCCCGCTCCAGAGGTCCTCACGTCGATCTGGATCGAAAGTCTCGATCGTCGCCGCGATGCGATCGATGTCGGTGCCGTCGACGAACCACAAGCTACGCCCTAGGCCTTGGTCGAAAACTCGATTGGCATAGGGTGAGTACTGTGATCGTCGCGATGGATTGCGAATCCAGGTCGACGTGTGAAAGTAGCCTTCGTGAAACCCTAGGCCGTCGAGCACCAGCCAGCCAAGCATCGGATCGAAACGTCGCAGATAAGCCTCCGGATTGCGCTTGGCCCATGGAAGACGCGCGATGCCCCATCCCACACCGACATGAACGATGTAAGGCTGGGATATCGAGGCCAGCGAGTAAAACCGCTCCCAGCGGTGCCTGGAGAAGACCGAAGTCGCATCGAGCAACCAAATGGCCATCGCAGCTCCTTCGTAAGAAAAACCACGCAGACTGGCGGGAAACTTTTCGAGTTCACCAACAAGTTCCCTGGCATTGTGGTCCTTCAAACCGCAGTGGTAACCGTCGAGGAATGCGAGTCCTACGTTTTCCAACTGCACCTTGGCTGCAGGATTTTTGGGCTCAATCCGGCGTCGCACAAGTCGCACTTCATCGGTTGAAACGCTCAAGGCGCGAGACTTGATGCGTTTCCATAAAGAATTCGTGGACATGAGAACCTGCCTCGTAAAGCGTTAAGATCCCCCTGACACCCGGGGAGTAATCAGACCGGCAGCGTGCGGTTGCCAGCACGGAATCTTCGCAAGATAGGCATGACCATCAAGCCGCCAAACAACACCATGCTGGTAGGCTCGGGAGTTATGGTGTGTGTATGCGGGCAATCTGCATCTAGTGGATCGATTTGGGCCGCTAGAAAGTTGGAAGTGGTTCCGTCAGGATTGACAACATAAAAGTTGATACGACTTGTGTTTACGGTAGCTCCAAACTCACCTAGCTTAGGATCGCTAGGATCTACCCACCCGATTAACTCATAAAAGTCGCCTGCCGGCGGAGGGAATCCTCTTAGCGTAGGGTTTGCCATACGTAGAGATTGATCGTAATTCCGAAGAACCTCTCCGTCTTGAACTAAATCATCGACGTTAATGTCAACCCAAACGTCGATAAACAAGTCAAAGACGCTATTGGCGGGAAAGACATCCAACTGACCGTTCAGCGGTGTCATGGCGTTTTCCGCGACTTGGCCCGGCGAACGTCCCAGCCCTGGGCGAAATCCGTTGTTCTGCCCCACTTTGAACTGCACTGGAGCTCCAAAGAAACCCCCAGGGGTAACGACGCCGCCGGCTAAGTGCATCGACACAAATTCGGTGTTAACCGTGTCGGTCCCGAAGAATCCAGGGGTCGCGTTGACCTCCCGGCGTACGGTCGTTGAAGTGCCGGGGAAGTCACTTCCTTTGACCCTGACTAGTACCTCATTTTGCTGCATGATGTACGCTGGATGAAGATACAGACATACATCAAAATCTGATGGGAACGTGTCGGTAGCAAAGGGTGGCGTCATCACTGCCGCTTCACTTTTACTGCATGGTAAAGACAGCATCCCCCCGCATACCAATGCGCCAACTCCAAAGACTCTAAGAAATTTCCTTAGCATTTTTCAAACCCTTCCAACTCAAAAATCACAACTCTGTTCTAGGGGATCTCGATGATTGCTTTTTCAGTTATTAAACATTCCATCTCGTTCTATAACGGTAGGGCAATCGGCCGCTCCCTTGATCTGGCCAAGTCTCACTCACGGTCTTAAGCGAATCAACCCCCGCGTTTGGTGAATGCGAAGTTGGGAATCGCTTCGGCGATGAGGCTCAGTCTTACGTATCCCAGTATTTACGCGCCTTAAACCCATTTGGAGAGCATTTTCGATCCATTGAAGAATGGCGAGAAGAACCATGTGCAATGGCGGAAAACACTACGTCGAAATAGCGGCTAGAGTTAATCCATCAACCATGGAAATGCCGAATGGGCCACTATGCCTGTCTCCTGAACAACAGAGCAGGTCACTCCGTGATCTCTGTGACTCTGTGTTTCCAATCGGCTTTCCGAGTCGTGTTTCTAATCCGTTTTCCCAACCCGTGTTTCCCTGCGAGATAAGTTGCTTTCGGAATGTTCCCGATCAGGTGAAAACTCCAAATTCAACTTGGCCTAAACACGATCCCACGGATTCAATGCGAGTCGTTCGGGGAGTTGTCGACGGCAGCAAGGAACTGATCGATCAGCCCGCTAGGTGCTTTAACGACATGCTCTGGACCGGGAAACCGTCCGTTTTTGACATCGGCAATGTAGTCTTTAAAACCTCCGACACGCTCTGCCTGAATCGCTTGTTCCATAGCGAAAAGATTGCGATATTGCTTGGTATGGCGTGGATAAGGAGGAGCGTGATTCCCCAAGATGTCCTCGGCGAACATGAATTGAATATCGCCACCGCTCCCAGCCCCGATCGACGAGGTCACCAACCGAGTGCGACTGGAGATTTGCTTCAGTAGCTCAGCAGGGACGACTTCAACCTCGACGGCCCAGGCTCCTGCTTCTTCGAACGCCTGAATCTGCTGGAATACCGACAACGCCTCCTCGATGGTCTTTCCGACCGCTCTGAGGCCCCCGGTCCACGTGCTCAAGCGGGGCACGAGACCCGCATGAGCTTCGACAGGGATCCCCGCATTTGCACAAGCCCGTATGAATTCGGGGCCCCATTGGCACATGATCCCATCGGCCCCTATCTCCATGGCATCGTAGCCGGCGCGGACCGCTTCGGCTGCCGTCGCGATCTTGGTCAAGCCGATACAAAACGTCATGAACGTATGAGGTGCTGCGTTGCGGATCGCAATCGCACTGGCCGGGTTCGCTGGATCGAACTTCACTTTCATCAAATCGATTCCGGCCTCTTGGGCCGCGATCGCTTCGCTGGTCGTAAAGGGCATGGTCTCGGTCAGTACGGTTTTGCCTTTCAAGTCTCTCAGGTGCTTGATGGTGTAGTTTCGAGTCGCGTAGACACCGCCGAGAGTCATGGTTCGGTGCAACCCTCGCTTGTCGGCGTCTCTCGGAGGCAATGGATTCGAAGGTACAGGATCCGATTTCATGGTTTCTTTCTCTGTTCGTCAGATCGGTCAGATCGGTCAGATCGGACTGATCGGACGGATCCGACTGATCGGACGGATCCGACTGATCCGACTGATCCGACTGATCCGACTGATCCGACGGATCTGTTTAACGCAACTCGATGCTCACCTGCCCCAACTTGCCGTTGAAGGCGTTTTTGCGGCCTTCGCCGTAACCTTCATCGACCGGAGTGCCGGTATCGATCCCGGTGTCTGCGGTATCGTCGAGCGAAAAGACGTTCGCATGCGTCTTGCCTATCGGACCTTGGCCTACCTGCTTTCCGTCGATAAAGAGGGTCGCCACACCACCCGCACCTCGGCCTCCAACACCGGTCTTCGGGTCGTAATCGAAGGCCACTTTAACGGTGTGCTTGCCGTCGCTCATGGCTTCTTTACCATCGACGCGGAAGACTTCCAATCCCAGGAAATTGTAGGTGTACATCGGTCGGCCATGATCAACCCAGAATGCCCAACCGCCGAATCGGCCTCCTTGGGCCAACAGGACTCCGTGGTTCTTGTCCCCTTGGACCTCAACTTCGGCTTGCATGTCGAGCGACGTATTTTTGACGTTGATGAAGGCGTTTTCGGCCATGTAAACCATGCCTGGGTAAACGGTCAGTTTGGTTCTGCCGTCCATCAGATCGGGACGACCTGCGACCTTGGGGTCGAACCGCTCGATGGTTCGATCGTCGATCGGTAGCACCTTGTGCTCAATCGCTTCTTTAGTGAACAGGGCCTGCAATTCCTTGAGTTTCTCGGGATTCGCAGCCGCGAGATTCTTGCTCATGCTGAAGTCCTCCTCGACGTGGTAGAGTTCCCAGGAATCGTCGGTTAGCGGATGGCGAGGTTGAGCCTCCCAAGGGGCTTTGTGGACCGTCCCTGCAAACCAGCCATCGTGGTAGACGGCGCGATTCCCAGCGATCTCAAAGTATTGCGTTTTGCGGCGATCGGCGGCCTCTGGTGCATTGAAGCTGTAAGCCATGCTGACACCTTCGATCGGCCGCTGCTTGACTCCGTTGACTTCCCTAGGGGCTGGAATCTTGGCAGCCTCGAAAACCGTCGGTGCGATATCGACGACGTGGTGGAATTGGTCTCGAACCTGACCCTTGGACTTGATCCCCGCAGGCCAATGGTAAACGACCCCGTTTCGAGTCCCACCAAAGTTGCTTGCTACCTGCTTGGTCCATGTAAAAGGGGTGTTTCCAGCGACGGCCCAACCTGCGGCGAAGTGGTTGAAGCATTCAGGACCACCCCACTGATCGATCTTACCGAGCATAAACTGAGTCGATTCGGCAACGCCATTGAAATAAGTCATTTCGTTGAACATCCCGAGCATCCCACCTTCGGCGCTGGCTCCGTTGTCTCCCACCACATACATGATCAGCGTGTTGTCCAACTCACCCATGTCGGCAATGCTTTGAACCAAGCGACCCACTTCATGGTCGGTGTGCGAAGCGAATCCGGCGAAGACCTCCATCTGCCTTGCGAACAATCGCTTTTCATCGGCATTGAGATCCTTCCAGTCCCTGATCGCCTCGGGCTTGGGTGCCAATTTCGTCCCCTTGGGAACCACACCAAGCTCGATTTGTCGCGCCAGGGTCTGCTCGCGCAGCGCATCCCAGCCCATGTCAAACTTGCCCTTGTACTTCTCGATCCAGTCTTTCGGTGCGTGATGCGGTGCGTGAGTCGCACCGGTGGCAAAGTACATGAAGAAAGGCTTCTGCGGGGTCAGAGACTGCTGCGCTCGCATCCAAGCGATCGCCTGGGTCGTCATATCGGTCGTGAAGTGGTAGTCCTCTTGCTCTTCAGGCTTACGCATCGGCGTCGTGCCACGGACGATCATCGGATCCCACTGGTTGGTCTCACCGCCGATGAAGCCGTAGAACTCGTCAAAGCCCGATCGGGTTGGCCAGCGATCGAAGGGACCGCTTTGGCTAACTTCCCAAGGTGGAGTCTCGTGGTACTTGCCCCAGGCAGAGGTCGAATAGCCGTTCATGCGAAGAACTTCGGCCATCGGCGTGATGCTCTGAGGCCTTATCCCTGTGTTGCCAGGAAATGCCGTGGCCACTTCCATGATCGCACCTGCATTGTTGCTGTGGTGGTTGTACCCTGTGAGCAACGCAGTCCTCGTGGGGCTACAAAGGGCAGTGGTATGAAAGCGGTTGTACTTCAAACCGTTGTTGGCGAGTTTCTCCAGATTCGGCATCAAGCACGGACCACCAAAGGCGCTCGAATGCCCAAATCCGATGTCGTCGATCAAGACCACCACGACGTTAGGTGCTCCTTCTGGAGCTTTCACATCCCACCTTGTCGGGGCCTTTGCATTCCTTGCATCGAGCTCGGTATAGACAGGAGAGGCCGGCTCGCGGATCGGCAGGACGCTCCGGTCGACCGATTGTGCTTGGACCCCATCGATCGTAAGCGATGCGACCGAGACGCCTGTAAAAACCCCTGTCGCCATGAACAAAGTGATTCGATGCAACATCATTTTCTCTAACTGCTTTTCGTGGTCTACTTTTCGTACTGATGGACTTCGTAGGTCTTGCAACCTGACCGAGCTTCTATTGTAACCCGAAACATGCCAAGCAAACGAACCACGACTTGAAACGAGTGGTTTTACGCAATATGTCGGTTCGTCCATCGAGCGCTACCCCCCGTGAGCTTTTGAAGTTGCGCTGTTTTGGTTTTTATCGTGCTCGTACTCAATGAAATGGTACTCGTACTCGTCCTCGATGTCGTATCTTCGAGTACGAGTACTGCTAACGCGGAGTACGAGTACGAAAAGTCAGGGAAAACATCGATTGAAACTCCGAAACATGCGAACAGCGCAACTTCCAACCCCGTGAGCCGCTTAGGCGCAAGCCGCGGGCGATGGCCATAGCCCCCGCACCGATGCAATCGTGCTGCCCAGCGGGAATCGCTGACCGACAAAAAACGCGGGGACAGTCCCCGCGTTTT
>Ga0068877_10003081_pt1 | contig 13324 bp, 7 predicted proteins | sample NOAtaG_FD_66437 | JGI IMG/M metagenome (GOLD analysis project Ga0068877, IMG submission 66437) | Freshwater lake microbial communities from Lake Erie, under a cyanobacterial bloom - NOAA_Erie_Diel6S_1000h metaG | ecosystem: Environmental > Aquatic > Freshwater > Lake | place: USA: Ohio, Lake... | reverse complement strand
AAGAAAACGACCGATTGCCCCAACCCATCATAACACCAACAACCAAAGCACACGAGGGGCACGATGAAGATATCTCACGTGAAGAAATTATCCGGAAAGGTTTGGTATCCGAAAATCAATATCTGCAACTAGAAAAATATGCGCTAACGCTCTTTGAAAAGGGAACAGCAATAGCTGCATCCAGAAACTTGATCTTAGTAGATACTAAATACGAATTTGGCCATTATAACAATACCATCTACCTGATAGATGAAGTGCACACCCCCGACTCATCAAGATATTTTTATGCTGAAGGGTACGAAAACAGGCAAAAAAATGGCGAACCACAAAAACAATTATCAAAAGAGTTTGTGCGCCAGTGGCTTATCGAGAACGGCTTTCAGGGTAAAGAAGGGCAACACATACCCGAAATGACACTTACCATTGTGGAATCTATTTCTACTCGATACAAAGAGCTATACCAGCAAGTGCGGGGCGAAACTTTAACCGAAATACCCTACAACAACCTCGAAGAAAGAATTGCCGATAACATACGCAAGTCAATAAAAAAATATAACTTGAACACTACACATTCCTAACATGAAATATACAATAGACAAGCAAGAGAAATACAGTGCCTTGCGCTTACACGAAGAAAAACTTGATTCTAACGTTGCCCCACAACTAAAATCCGAACTTATTACCCTACATGCCGAGGGTGTACACAACGTAATTCTGGATTTATCCGAAGTAAAGTACACAGACTCTTCGGGGCTTAGCGCACTTCTTGTTGGAAATAGAATTTTGCAAGAAGACAATGGAATTTTTGTTCTGGCATGCTTATCCGAGCACACAACCAAATTAATTAAAATATCGCAGCTAGATACGGTACTAAACATTATGCCTACTGTAGAAGAAGCAGTAGATGCCGTATTTATGCATGAAATAGAAAAAGACTTAAAACAAGGAAATTAACAACCATCTAAACTTAAAAAAGCCAGATCAAATGTCTGGCTTTTTTGTTACTACACTGTGTCTTTATCTGTTACTATTTTAGGTTCCAGCGGAGCATTACCCCAACACGGCAGGTTTACATCCGCACAATGGATTGATGTGCAAGGTACTTCTCTGCTGATAGATTGCGGAGAGGGAGCTCAAATGCAAATAAAAAAGTACGACATCAGCCTGGCTAGGTTAGATTATATTTTCATATCCCATCTACATGGCGACCACTACCTCGGTTTACTAGGCCTGATCTTTACCTTACATCTGCAAAAAAGAACGAGGCCTTTGCACATTTTTGGTATGCAGGGGCTAGATGAAATCATCAGCATACAATTAAAATATTCAAAGTCAAACCTTCACTTTCCGTTACAGTTTTCATGCCTTAACCCTCATGCCCCCACCCTAATACTCGACCACGAAAAGTTTACCGTAACATCATTTCCCCTTACGCATAAAATACCAACCTGCGGATTTTTAATTAGAGAAAAACCTAAACCCCTTGGTATCGATAAAACTAAGCTTACAGAGAAAATAAGCCTGCAAGCCATAGCTAAATTTAAACAACGACAAGATTATGTAACTGATAACGGTGAGCTACTTGCTTATAAACAATACACGCTACCACCTAAGAAAACTTTTTCTTACGCCTATTGCTCCGATACCGCCTGGGATCCTAACATAGTTTTTGTAATTAAAGAAGTTGATCTACTCTATCATGAGTCTACCTTCTTACAAACCGATATAGCAAAGGCAGAAGAAACTATGCACAGCACCGCCAAACAAGCAGCCTTAATAGCAAGAGAAGCACAGGTTACAAAACTTTTACTCGGGCATTTCTCTGCCCGATATAAAGATTTAAACGAACTACTAGCAGAAGCACAAGAAATTTTTCCTGATAGCGCATTAGCATGCGAGGGCAACATCTTTACCTTAACCGAATGAAAACAACCTTCGAACAAAAACGAAATCGACTATTTATAACACTGGCAGGTATATTTCTAACCAATGCACTTGTAGCAGAAATGATTGGTGTAAAAATTTTTTCTGCCGAATCAACACTAGGTCTAAACCCGGCTCATTTACCGATTTTTGGGTTTACCATGGATTTTAACTTAACAGCCGGAGTAATCATCTGGCCTGTTGTATTTATAACATCCGATCTGATAAACGAATATTTTGGTAAGCCCGGAGTTAAACGAATTAGTTTTCTTACAGCAGCTTTAATTGCTTACGCATTCGTGGTAATTTTTATTACAATAGAATTGCCACCCGCACAATGGTGGATAGAAGCCAATGCCACCGATAACAAAGGAAATGCATTTAACATGGATTTCGCCTTTACAAAAATTTTCGGTCAGGGGCAACGCATCATTATTGGCTCATTGGCCGCCTTTCTTATCGGGCAATTACTCGATGTCTTCCTATTTCATAAACTCAGAAAAATAACAGGCAAAAAATACTTATGGCTGAGAGCTACCGGCTCTACACTAGGTTCGCAACTTATCGACAGTTTTGTAGTATTGTTTATCGCGTTTTATGGCGTGTTTCCGGTTATGCAAATTTTGGCCATTGGTATTACTAACTACATATATAAGTTTATTGTTGCCATATTACTAACTCCGCTGTTATATGTTGGCCATACTTGGATCGATAATTACCTCGGGAAAGAAAAAGCAGAATCAATGGCCGAACAAGCTTCTCAAAAAAGCGAAGGATTTCTTTAATCAAACCGCATAATCCTATCTAACAAAATTGCTGTTGCAATAGCAGCATTTAAACTTTCTGCCTGGCCAAAACGCGGAATAAAAACCGGCATGGATACAAAACGCATTAATGCGTCATTAATACCATGTGCTTCGTTACCAATCAATAACAAAGATGGCTTTTCAAATTTCACCTGATTCGCATTTTCGCCTTGTAATGAAGCCCCGTAAATAGGTATATGCAAATAATAATCTTGTAGAAAAGAATGCAATTCAGTGTAAAATACCTTTACTCTACAAAACGAACCTTTACTCGCTGCAATTACCTTCGGATTATAAAAATCAACTGTTTCTTTTGACGCCACAATAGAATTTATCCCATACCAGTCTGCTGTTCGAATTATTGTACCCAGATTACCAGGGTCTTGAATATCATCTAACACAACATGCAAACCAGTTGCTGTAAAATCACTAATTTCGAAGTGTTTCATTTCGGCAACTGCCAAAGCCGAATAGTTGGTTTTAAACTCGCCCCAACTCGATAACTCCCCTTCCTTAGCCTCAAACTTTTCTACATGCACCAACAAAGAAGCATATTTTCGAAAAAACTCAACTGTTCCTACAACAAAACGTATGGTAAAGTCAGAGCTTAAAAGTTCTAAAACACTTTTCTCTCCTTCAACCAAAAAGCATTGTTCAAGTTTTCTATATTTTTTTTCTTGCAAAGATTTGATAAACTTAACCTGGCTTTTGGTTACCATAGCGCTTTGATTAAATACACTCCCAAATATATCCTTTTTATTACCATACTCAGTTGGGGGTTAAGCGGCTGTTTGGGCGTCAGACATTTAAAAAACGGAGAGAAACTTCTTTATCAGGAAGGTGTAAAAGCCCCCAAACCAATCAATAAAGACGATCTCAATAATCTATTCGCCCAACAACCAAACAGAAAACTACTTGGTTTGCCCATTGCACCACTTGTGGGCATTTATTACCTGGGATTTAACCGGTTCGACTCAGCACATGTTGCAAAAAGAATGGACAAAAAAATACAGAAGGTAGACGATAAGATAAAAGAAAGTAATAGAAGCAGAAGAATTGCAAACCTTCAGTTTAAAAAGCAAAAGATTACCGATCGCTTTACCAACCGACTCGAAAACGGAAATTACTTAATGCAATGGGGAGAACCCGTTTCTGTGTACGACAGCAGCCTTGTACTGATTACAGAAAACAGAATGAAAGACTACCTCTTTAACATGGGATATTTTAATAATACAGTAAACCATAAAGTAACGAGCATTGGTAAATTTGTTTACATCAATTACATAGCCGAGCCAGGAAATCCATATATCATCGATTCGGTTATGTATCAAGTTCGCGACACTGTGATTTTGAACTTGATCAAAGAAAACAACCAAATAGCATTTATTAAAAAAGGAAAAAAATATCTGTCTGATGATTTTACCAAAGAAAGAGAAAGAATAGATATACTCCTGAAAGATTATGGCTATTTCGATTTCAGCAGACAATATGTAGAATTTGAAGTAGACACTACGCTATTAGGAAAGCAAAGGGTAATGGTAAACCTTATCATCCGCGATCCGGCAGACAGAAACACACACAAACAATTTGTAATCGATTCTGTGAGAATTGGGCTAAATGCCGGTACCGCGCAAGGCAAACGAGAAGCAGACAGAGAAGAATATAAAGGACGAATTTATCTATCCAATTTCGACCAATACAAGGTAAAAATATTAAACAACAGAATATTCTTAAACAACGGTGAGCTATACAACAGATCTAACACCTTGCTTACACAAAGGCAATTAGCAAGCCTCGATGCTTTTAAATTTGTTAACATAAATTACGATACCTCCGGAGGAAAATTTATTGCTAACATTTTTACAAGCCCTTTAGAAAGATACGAATGGTCTAACGAAGTTGGTGTAAACGTAACCCAAGGTTTACCAGGCCCCTTCTACAACCTTAACTTTAAAAAGAGAAATATTTTTCGCGGACTAGAAAACTTCGACATCAACGGGCGAATAGGTTTTGAAGGAGTTGCCTCTGCTGCAAGCGAATCGGACATCTACCAAAGTACAGAAGCTAGTGTTAACGCATCTCTTACATTCCCACGATTTATTGTGCCATTAGGAGAAAAAACTAAATCAAGATTTAATAAGTATAACCCTAAAACAAGAATAACGCTCGGCTATGGGTACACTAACAGACCTGAATATAGAAGAAGTAGCGCCAACGCCTCTGTAACGTACAACTGGCAACGCGGTCAAAGTCACTTTTATTCTTTCGCCCTTGCTAACCTTTCCGTTATTGATTCCAGAATTGATCAGTCATCTTTTCAAGACTTTCTAAACAACCAAGAAACTCTCGGCAATTTTTCTCTTTCAAATTCGTTCAGGCCATCGTTTGTTAGTAGCATGCAATTTACTTTCACATGGAATCCTGATAACTACGGCAACACTGAGAAGAGTTCACACTTCTTGCGCACTTCTCTGGAAAGTGGCGGAAATATTTTTAGCCTAATCGACTCTATTCCTTTCTTAAACCGCAATCTGGCTTATTTTAAATTTTTACGATTAACATTAGACATGCGTAGAATTACTGTGCTAGGTAAACAAACCGTTCTAGCTTCAAGGCTTAATTTTGGTTTAGCCTACTCGTTTAACGATAACAAAAGTTTACCCTACGAAAAATTCTTTTTTGCGGGTGGAAGTAATAGTGTAAGAGCCTGGAGACCCCGAAGATTAGGCCCCGGATCATTTAGGCCACCGTTAGCCGCAAATCCATCCGAAGACGGCCTGTACAGCTACAGAATAGAACAACCAGGAGAGGTACTAATTGAAGGAAGTATTGAATTAAGAAGAAAGATTTTTGGATTTTTTAGCGGGGCAGTTTTTGTAGATGCCGGGAATGTTTGGACTCGTGAAGAAAGAAAGGCAGATGAAGGTGTGGAAGAGCCGGGAAGCGCACAATTTGATGTGCGGAAATTTTACCAACAAATTGCAGTTGGAACAGGCTTCGGATTTAGATTTGATTTTTCTTTTTTAATTCTACGATTAGATATTGGTATGAAAGTTATTGATCCTGCACGCGAAGGTTCCGATAAATTTGTTTTGGATAATGTTAAATTTTTTAGACCATTTTCCACCAATCGCGAACCTGTACTGTTTAACATTGGTATAGGTTATCCGTTTTAGTGTTTCTCTAATCTATCTAATACTTCAAACTTAGAATAGTTACTTTTAAATTCCGGCACAAGTTCTTTCATTAGAGCCACCATCTTCAGCTCGTTTTTATCGTGTACCAAATCATTAAACAACTCAATCATACTATTTATTTGCGTGTACGATTGCTCTTGCACTTTAGCTTTTAGTATTTTTTGATGATGCGTAGGGATTGTGTTTTCTTTATCGTTTAGCAACTCTTCATACAACTTTTCTCCTTCGCGAAGTCCGGTAAAAACAATGTCAATATCCTTATTGGGTTCTAACCCGGATAAAACCACCATTTTTTTTGCTAAATCAAAAATTCGAACAGGTTTGCCCATATCGAAAATAAAAATTTCACCACCGTTACCCATAACTCCTGCTTCTAAAACAAGGCGGCACGCTTCGGGTATTGTCATAAAATACCGAATAACATCCGGATGTGTTACCGTTATTGGGCCGCCCGCTTCTATCTGTTTTTTAAAAATTGGAATTACTGAACCGTTAGATCCCAACACATTTCCAAATCGGGTAGTAACAAACAAAGTGCGGCCAGTTCCTGTTGCCACTAAATGATTGTTCAATGCTTGCACATACATCTCAGCTATACGCTTAGAGCAACCCATTACACTAGTAGGATTCACTGCTTTATCAGTCGAAATCATTATAAATTTCCGAACCTTAAATGCAACAGCTAAATCCGCAAGATTTTTTGTTCCTAACACATTACACGTTACGGCCTCGGCTGGATTGCTTTCCATAACCGGAACGTGTTTGTAGGCCGCAGCATGAAAAACTATTTCAGGTTTATACTCGGCAAATAAATTAGTGATTCGATCGCGATTGGTTACATCGCATAAATGAAAACTTACCATTGAGGATGTTTTCACTTCTGCAATTTCTCTTTCTAGTTCGTAAAGCGGAGATTCTGCCTGATCTATTAAAACCAATTGTCGGGGTTGGTAAGCTAATACTTGCCTTACTAATTCACTTCCTATTGACCCGGCTGCGCCTGTTACAAAAATTACCTTTCCACGTATGGTTTCATTTAAATGTGTTTCGCCCAACTGAATGGAATCTCTACCTAACAAATCATCGATGTTTACATCCTTAATTTGCCCTGCTTTAAACTCTCCCTTAACCCATTTATCAAAAGATGGAACTATTCTAACTTTTACCTGATGTGCAATACAAGCTTCTACTATTTCATTTTTTCTTTCAGTAGGTAAATTCCGAACAGCAATAATGAGTTCTGAGATTGACTCCTGCTTTACTTTCCTTGAAAAATCCTCCCAACTAAAAATCTTTACTCCAGAAACTGTTTTACCTATTTTGTTATCGTCATCTTCAAAAAAAGCTACCAATCGAGATCTGTTTCTTCTTTCAGATTCTAAGGCATGTTTTGTTAACATACCTATTTGGCCTGCACCAAATATTGCAGTGTTTACTCTATTGTGCACATCTGTTTTTACGTACATAAAAATACTTTTTACTACTAGCCTGTAATACAGAAGTAATAAAAAGGATACAAAAAAATGGATGAGTATAACAGAGTATGGGATTAAATTTTCATCAGAGTTATAATAATAGATAAGGTTAACGATAACTGCGAAGCACAAACTTAATAATGAAGTATAAAAAAGTCGAGCGGCATCATCAATACCTGTATAGCGAACAATGCCCGCATAACTTTTAGTAAGAATAATAGAAAGAGCTCCGAAACTACAAAGTAATGTTATTCCAATTGCCGGGTTATGAATTCTTATCTGATCGAGAGCAAAGTTAAATCTCAGCAAATACCCTATAAGGGCAGATGCGAATAAAACAATGATATCAATAAGAATAATTACCCAGCGAGGGAGAATCGTTAATCTTCTAAAATAAACGAGTAACAAGGTTTACTTTTTTTTCTTTGTTATGTAACGTGCGCCTATTAGTACACCGCCTCCAATTAAAATCTCGAGACCTGTAATAGGTACTGGAGGACCACCCCCACCGGGAGGGCCACCCCCACCAGGTGTAGGTTGAGCCGTACTAACCAGTACAGTTAATAATAAGAGAGAGAATATCAAAAGTAGGCGCTTCATTTCTTAACTAGCTTCTTGGTATAAATACCTGTGGTTGTTTTTACTTTAGTAATTAAAATTCCTGATTGCAGACCAGTTGCATTTAATTTAATAGATTTTGATTCTTCATTCGGCTGGTGCATGAATACACTTTTACCGCTGAGGTCAAACATTTCAACGCTTAGTATAGGTTCATTAGCCTTAATATTCAATTCGTCTTCAAATGGGTTTGGGCCAACAGTAATATCCAAATAGTTAGCAGAAGTTTCTTTTACTAAAGCAAACCTGCTTTCGGACTGTAAAATGCCTGCCGGAATATTTACTTTAAGATCAATCACTTCGGAAATGGCTACTGCTGTTTTATTTAAGTTATCTATTAAGTACCAATTTTGCAACTCTTCTACACTACCCTTAAATCGAATGTTAAAACTATACTCACCCTCTTTTGCAACTTTGTAACCGATGGGCAATACAGATATTCCATCTAAAGAAGGCACAGTATGCATACCCATCTGCTGACCAAAAGTATCAATAAAATAAATGCTGAAATTCTCATTGAATAGCTTTGGTATATCAAAGCGCATATCCATGTTATGAGTTGCGTCTTGGTTTAATTTAAAATACGCTTCATCTTTTATATCATCGTTTCCAAATGCAATAGTTAATTGATTAACACTTGGTTTGTTTTCGCGGAAGAAGTTATAACCAGTTTGATTACCTGCAACTTTTGCTTGCTCATGAATAGTGATGCTTGCGCCCGGGCTAACAAAAACCCAAAAAGCCTGATTTCTTGCTATTACTCCATCTGTTAATAAAGGATATACCGATCCGCTACCATCAGCTCCACTACCATCTGCAAAATTGAATGCGAAATTTACTCCGGTACTTTCGTCTGTTACGTACACTGTTGTAGCAACTAAATTAGGATCGGCAATTGTCCATCTGGTAGGGTTACCATCCCAAACGATAGGCGAAGGGTATGGATTACCTAATAAATTCCATCGGTCTTTGTCTGTATTGGAAGTAGAAGTTGTACTGGTTAATCGGCCATTGGCTGTACTCCAAGTGAAACTACCTTGGTAAACCGGTCCTGTTAGATCCCAATTTACTGGAACATTATTGTACATCCATACATGGTAACCTCTACCCTGAACAAGTAGCTCAGCGTTAGTTGCCAATGGCGTCCAGCGGGTTGCCTGGTTTACTAAAGACTCACGATACCATCTAATCGATTGTCGTATAGCTTGCATGTCGTCTGTAAATTGAGTTAAACCAACACCACTTACCGGTGTAGAAATATATCTCCAAACATTAACCTCCTGACCCATGTTCCGTTCTACACGAACGTTTCCGGTTACAGTAGCACCGTTTAATAGTGGCCCTATCGATGCATCAGGAGAATTCACAGTTCCTGTTGAGCGAAGTGTGAATACAGCGTTATTTGCACTACCATCAGCATCAAATGTTACATTATCACCAACCGTTAAAACATTAACAAGATTTTTAGAAGACTCAACAGATTTAGTTACACTTCCTGCTGCATTAGCGGCTGTAAGATTATGAAATGTAGTTGCGCTAAGTCCATTAATGTTTTGGTTGTTGCCATTAAGCACAAGTGTACCGCTATTATGGTTGAAAACTCCATTATCTATAAAATTTCCGGCCAGGTTTAAAGTTGCAACACCATTAAATGTTGTTCCATTACCAATATCCAGATTACCAGTGATTGAAAGATTAGTTGCAGGAACAACTACAACTGTTCCGGAGGTTGTTAAATTACCTCCAACAGTTATTGCACCCAAACTAAAAGTTTTTGTTCCTGAACCGGTAAGTGTTAAGTGATGATAGTTAACAGCTCGAACAGTTTGGTTACCTGCTGCATTATAAAGTACAGTATTCGGGTTTGTATTAAGGGTTAAATTCGTAATGCCAATTGCCGCTGTTAAACTTAACGTTAAAACTGATCCAGAAGCTTGTGTTAATCTGCCTGTACCTGCAAGAGATGTTGTTATGGTAAGGTTGTTGTTATTAGTAAGGGTAACACCTGTTACAGTTATCCGGGCAAAGTTAAAATCTCCTGTAAGGGCCTGATTATTAGTAATGAAAGTATACGTGCCAGTACCAGCTGTAAATGTTCCAGTATTTGTTATACCATTTCTTACAGCGATAGATGAATTTCCTGAATTAGACCATGTGCCATTAACGGTAATAGCACCTATAAATGTTTTGGTTCCTGTGGCTGAAGTAATTGAAAGAGTTCCATTTACTAAAGTAGTACCTGAAACTGTTACACCCACATTTGGAATTACAAATGTGGCCCCATTATTAATTGTAAGATCTCCGTTTATGGTACTTGTTGCAGCTCCGCTTAATGTTTTTGTTCCCGTACCAGACATTATCAGATTCTGATACGTTAAGGCTCTTACGCTTTGGTTGCTGTTACCGTTGTATTCTACGCGGCTACCCGTAGCATTTATAAGTGTTCCTTCGGTTGTAAAAAATAGCGAACCTGCTAATTGCAAAATTCCTGAACCTGTAAAATTGATTGTACTACTTAAACCAATGCCAGTAATGTTTCCAGAGAATGTAGCCGTTCCTGTACCAATACGCAATTGGTGGCCTGCGCCACTTGGCGTAGCTGTAAAATCTAGATTAGTGGCCGATAATGTACCTGCATCTACATTTAAAATGTTAGATCCCGAAGTTGCTGTTTGAGGTATAGTAATTACATCTGTTACAGTTAATAGTACTCCGGCATTTATATTCAATTGATTGGTTACAGAAGTGCCCGGATCGAAACTAATTGAACTGGCATTAGCGTTTGAAGTTACTGTTACTGTAAAACCTCCACCAATTACCACAATATCTGATGCACCTGGGAAACTAGCAGCTGGAGTTCCACCTATTCCAGCTAAAGACCATGTTGATGCAGAGTTCCAATCGCCATTGGCGCGCGTGTAATATGTATTACCTACAGCTAAAACATTTAGTAAACCTGTACCAGCAGAAAAGAAGGTTGAGTTCACAAAAGTTGCACCAGACCCAGTGCCACCGTAACTACCTGCGCTGGCTTGTAAATCTCCAGCAAGAATTAATGTATTGCTTTGATGTGTTGTAATAGAGTTTAAGTTGGCCACAACACCGGTTTCTATAGACAAAAATCCGTTTATTATGGTTGCCGTTTGTAAAGTTTTAGTGCCCGAGCCGCTAAATCTAAGGTTACTGAAAGTTCCTGCACCTGATATATTTTGACTGGTTCCATTAAAGTTTAGTTGTGAATTTGATGAAGCAGTAAACGTTCCAGAATTAACAAAATCGCCACCTACGTTGTGTGTAAACGCTCCGGTAACAAACGAAGATCCGAGGCTAATTGTAACTGATCCATTAATCGATAAGCCAACAACTGCGGTTATAGAAGCAGAACTTGTTATTGAAAGATTACCGGAAATAGTTCTGGTTAATTCAGATAGCGTTTTAGTACCTGCTCCGGAAAAACCAAGGTTATGGTAATTTATCGCGTTTATTGATTGTGCACTAACACCTGTAAAATTAACTGTATTATTTGCCGCTGTGGCTTGCAAAGTTGTGATGGCACTTGTGCCGCCAAGATTTAGCGTTGTTCCAGTACCTTGTGCAAATGTTCCTGTACCTGCCAGAGCGGTGTTTATTGTAGTTGTTCCATTATTGGTTAATGTAATTCCTGTAACAGTTATACGTGGAATAGATAAAATACCATGTAGAGCCTGTGCATTGGTAGAAAAAGTATAAACGCCAGCATTTGCTGTAAATGTGCCTGAATTTGTAATGCCACCTCGAATGGTAAATGCTTCTGCTACAGTTGCGTTCCATGCACCGCCAACCGTTAGTAAGCCGACAAATGTTTTTGTTCCTGTTGTTGATGTGAAATTAATTGTTCCATCAATTAGACTTGTTCCGTTAACAGTTAAATCAAGGCCACTAATGTTTACTGTTGCGCCAGCACTAACCGTTAAATTACCATTAACAGTAAGTGTTCCGGTTGCCGCACTGTTCTTCGCTCCACTTCCTGAAAATGTTACATTCTGGTATGTAAAATTTTGCAATGTTTGAGCAACATTACCAGCGTAAGTAAAGTTAGATCCTGCTGCCATTGTTAAAGTTCCTTCTGATGCACTGAACATCGCTCCCGAAACTGTTATCTGACCTGTTCCGGTAACTTGTAAGGTGCTTGATGCCCCTATACCCGTAATGTTTCCGTTGACTTGTAATGTTCCATTATTAATTGTTATTCGATGGCCGGCTCCACTTGATGTTGCCGTAAAATCCAGGTTATTGGTCGTTAATTGTCCATTTCCGATGGTGATTTGGTTTGTACCTCCGTTAGAAGTTTGTGGAATTGTAACATAATCAGAAACAGAAAGTGAAATACCATCATTAATTGCCAATGTGTTAGTCAGATTATTTGATGGTGCAAATTCTATAGCAGTAGCAGATGCATTTGCATCAACTGTTACCGTAAAACCATCTCCGACAAAAACATAATCTCCGGCACCCGGTGAAGTTAGTGCCATTGGTCCTCCAAATCCACCTGTAGACCAAGTCGAGGGCTGATCCCAATCTCCTGAAGCGATGGAGTAATAAGAATTGCCTCCTGTCAAAATATTAATTCTTCCGCCATCAGTTGCAAAGAAAGTTGCATTGATGTTAGTAGCACCAGAACCCGTACCACCCCAGGTTCCTGTGGATGATTGTAAAGATCCATTTAAAACAAGGCTATTTGCCTGATGCAAAGTAATGCCTCCTAAATTCACTATAACTCCGTTACCTATTGAAAAATACCCCGTAATCGTTGCTTGCAAGCCAAAAGTTTTTGTGCCTGAACCAGATAAAACAAGATTACCAAAAGATGTATTCGCCCCAGTTATATTCTGATTTGTACCATTTAAAACAAACGAACTTGTACCAGCATTTAAAGTGCCGTTTTTGGTAAAATTACCCCCAATAGAGTGGGTAAAACTTCCAGCATTAAATGTTGTACCAACACCCGTAGAAAAATTTCCTGAAACTGTAAGTCCGGTAACGGCTGTTATCGTATGTGTACCTGATGTTGTAAAGTTTCCGAGTATGTTGGTGATTTGTTCGCGCAGAGTTTTAGTTCCTGTACCTGTAATATTTAAATTGAAATAAGTTCCTGCTGCAAGAGTTTGATTTCCGCCCGTATAGCTAACCGTGTTATTAGTAGAGGATGCATTAATTGCGCTAATAGTTACAGTTCCTGCTAGCGATAAAGTTGCAGAAGCTCCCTGTACAAGTGTTCCTGTTCCTGCTAATACGGTTGAAATCGTTAAAAAATTGGAGTTTGTAA
>Ga0068877_10003080_pt1 | contig 13324 bp, 12 predicted proteins | sample NOAtaG_FD_66437 | JGI IMG/M metagenome (GOLD analysis project Ga0068877, IMG submission 66437) | Freshwater lake microbial communities from Lake Erie, under a cyanobacterial bloom - NOAA_Erie_Diel6S_1000h metaG | ecosystem: Environmental > Aquatic > Freshwater > Lake | place: USA: Ohio, Lake... | reverse complement strand
CCGGTCGCCGGTGTAGACCATCGGCTCGTAGTCGCGGCTCGGGTCGACCCGGAGGAACGAGTTGCGCACCGTGATCTCGGAGGCCGCGCAGTCGTACGCGTCGCGGTAGTAGAGGTAGCAGGTCGGGATCGCGCCGAAGCCCTCGATGTACGAGGTGCCCGGCTCGACGAAGAGCCGGTTGACGATGTCCATGTAGTAGACGTCGCCGTTCTCGTCCGACTCGAAGCGCGGACGGTTCGGGTCGTTCTGGTCCTGCACGTAGTAGGCGACCGGCTCGGCGCGGACGCCCTCGAGGAGGCGATCGATCGCGAAGAGGTCGGTCGCGTCCGCGAGGTTCGTCGACCAGTCGACGCGCATGAAGCGGCGCTCGTACCAGGGACGATCCGAGGCGTTCTCGACGACGACGTTGAGCTCCTCACCGGTCACCGGGTTGTAGGCCCGGCGGATGTCGAAATGCGACTCGATGCGGTAGGCCGCCACGACCGCCCCGTCTTCGGCGACGCCCGTGAGGCCGCTCGGCTCGGCGCCCGCGATGTGCTCGTAGGAGCGCCGCGCGATGAGGAAATCCTCCTGGATCTCCCAGCGAATCCGCTCGAGCGTGCCCTGGTAGCCCACGAACGTGAAGCTGCTGTAGGGCGTGTCGATGACGGTCTGCTGGGTGTACCACTCGCCGGCGAAGACGGACTTCTCGACGACGTTGGGCTGCACTTGGTTGATCGCGGGGCGAGGCTCGAAGCATCCGGGAACGGACACCATCGAGGCGCAGAGTGCGCCCATGAGCGCGAGGCGAAGATGCGGAGCGAAGCGGCGAACCATCACGGGCCTCCTGGGCTCCCGAAGGAGCCGACGGCGAGGGGCAAGAAATGTGCGAGGCCGCGGATCTACGCGATCGGGCCGGCGTGTCGAGGCTTCGTCAGGCCCGTGACGGGCCGAGCGTGCGGGAACGATCAGTTCAGTTCCGGATCGTCCATCCGCTGGGCGTCACCCGAGAGCACCCCGAGGAGCCCCCGGACCTCGTTGGCAGCCTCGAACTCGGGGCGCGCATCGAGGAACCGCTCGAGGTGCCGGCGGGCGGCAGCCGCCTCGCCGCGGGCATAGTGCGCGAGCCCGACGAGGTACAGACCGTCGGCGTCCTTGGGATCCCTCGCGAGAATCTGCCTGCCGACCCGGAGCGCCTCGTCGTGTCGGCCCATCATGCGGAGCGCGTGACCGAGACCGACGAGCGCTCCCCCGAACCCCGGGGCAACGCGCAGGGCCTCGACGTAGGCCTTCACCGACTTCTCGAAGCGACCCTTCTCGAAGTGGGCAGCGCCGAGGAAGTGCAGCGCGTGTTCGTTGTCGGGATCGGCGAGCACGACCGCCTCGAGCTCGGCGATCGCGGCGTCGAGCTCCCCCTCCCGCAGCAGCTCGGCGCCCTCCTGCGCAGCGTCCCAGCGTGCGTCGGCGACCGGATCGCGCGGGGCGGGGCGGGGCTCGTCGTCGTCGTCACGCATGCGGCGATGCTGGCCGCTGGGCCCGCGCCGAGCAAGGCCGACGCGCGTGCCCCTGGCACCGCCAGCCGCCCTCGGCCGCGTCCCCGGGCCGTGCCATACTCGGCGCCCTTCCGTGCTGCTCACGATCCCGTGCTTCAACGAAGAGCGCCGCCTCGACGACGGTCAGGTGGCGCGCCTGCTCTCCGATCCGCGCGTCGAGGTCCTCTTCATCGACGATGGCTCGCGCGACGGGACGAGAGCGCGGCTCCTGGCGCTCGCTGCGCAGCACGCGGGCCGGGTGACGGTGCACGGCCTCGATGCAAACGCCGGCAAGGCCGAGGCCGTCCGCACCGGCATGAACCTGGCGCTCGGTCGTGGGGCCTCGGTCGTGGGGTACCTCGACGCGGATTTCGCGACGCCGCCCGAGGAGGTCTCGCACCTGCTCGACGCCCTCGAGGCGAGCGGTGCGAAGGCCGTGCTCGGTTCGCGGGTGGTGCGCCTCGGCGCGGAGCTGGAGCGAAACCTCGCGCGGCGTTTCCTCGGGCGCGCGTTCGCGACGACGGCCTCGAGCATCCTCGGCCTGCCCATCTACGACTCGCAGTGCGGCGCCAAGCTCTTCCGCGACACGAAGGCGCTTCGGGTCGCGCTCGCCCATCCGTTCAGCTCGCGCTGGGCCTTCGACGTCGAGCTTCTGGGACGGCTCACCACCGGCACCGCGCAGGCGCCGCCGCTCGCGGCCGAGGACCTGCTCGAGGTGCCACTGCGGCGCTGGCACGAGGTCGGAGGAAGCAAGCTCGGCGCGCAGGGCATGGCACGCGCGGGAATGGAGCTCTTGGCCCTCGGACGACGGGTCGAGCGGCTCGGCCGGCGCGGCTTCTTCCCCGACCCCTGAGTGCGGCGTGCACGCGCGCGAACGACGTTTCACAGTCGCCCGCCGTGTCCGCCCCCGCGACGCCGCCTGGCCCGACGCACTCGCCGGCACACTTTCGTGCGGCCCTTGGGGGGCCGGCGCGAACCGGGCTGATGATGGCGCTCGTCGCCTTCGCCCACCTCTATCCGTACCCGTACCACCCCGAGGTCAACAACCCCAACGAGAACGTCCGCTTCTACATGACGGCGGCGATCGTCGAGGAGGGCAGCTACGTCATCGACGGAATGCGGGGGCGGTGGGGTTGGTGCAACGATGCCGCCACCTACGGCGGACACTTCTTCAGCGTGAAGGCGCCGGGGAGCAGCTTCCTCGGCGTGCCGGGGTATGCGCTGTACCACGCGTGGACCCGCTGGACCGGAACGCCGCTCGACCGCACGGCGGCCCTCTGGTGGACGCGCCTGAGCGGATCGATCGTCCCGGCGCTTCTCTTCTGGTTCTTCTTCTATCGGTGGCTCGCCCGGCGCGGCGGATCGCCGGTCGTGCGCGACGCGCTGTTTCTCTCCCTCGCGATCGGCTCGCCGCTCTACGCGTACGGGATGATGTTCGTGAGCCACACGCTCTCGGCCGCGGCGGCCTTCGGCGCGTTCATGATCCTCTTCGATGCGCGGCGGCGTGGCTCCCTCGGCCACGGTGCAGCGTTTCTCGCGGGCCTGTGCGCTGCCGCCGTGACGGCGTTCGAGTACCCCGGCTTCGTCTGCTCGGCGGTGCTCTGCGTGTACGCCCTCTTCGCGCTTCGACCCGGAGCGCGCCTCGTGTCGTTCGCGCTCGGCGGTCTGGTGCCGGTCGCGGGGGTGCTGCACTTCCACTGGCGCGCCTTCGGCAACCCGCTCACGCCGGGCCACCGGTACCTCGAGCACGCCCCGTTCCGAGAGGCGATGGAGGAGGGCTTCTTCGGTGCCGAGCGCTGGGACTGGAATGCGGCAGGGGGCCTGCTCTTCGACCCCGCCTACGGCGTCTTCTGGCTGACGCCGGCGCTGCTCCTGATGTTCGTCGGGTATCCGGTGCTCCTGTCGCGCCGCGGCGGAGGCCGCCACGACCTGCGGCTCGACGGCCTCTTCGCGCTGCTCGTCCCCCTCGTCCTCTACGTGCTCATCTGCCTGATGAACAACTGGCGCGGCGGCTGGACGATCGGCGCCCGCTATCTCGCGGCCTGCTTTCCCTTCTTCGGGTGGGCGGCGCTCGAGGGCTTCCGCGTGCTCGGACGGCGGTCGCCGCGCCTGAGCGGATCGATCGCCGTGGGGACCTTCGCCGTGTCCCTGCTCGCCTGCGCGGCGCCCTCTGCATGGTACCCGCACATCCCCGAGAACGTGACGCGGCCCCTCTTGCACATGATGCGGCCGCTCGTGCGCTGGGACTTCGCGCCGATGAACGCCGGGAGCTTCCTCGCCCCGCGGCTCGGACTGGGCGAGCTCCACGGGACCCGCTCGATGCTGCCCCTCGTCGTGGCAGGGCTCCTCGCCGTGTTCGCGGTGGCGTGGGCCGAGCGGCAGCGCTGGAACCGCGCCCTGCTGCTCACCGGCGGGATGTTCGTGTGCTCGTGGATCGTGACGCCGCTCATCAGCGAGGACCCGTCGCACACGCTGCTCGCGCGGGACGCGATGAACTACGTCACCCGGTACTGGAGCCCCTCCGGCAACGACCTGCCCGCCCGCCTCGAGCGGCGGCTCCAGGAAGGGAACGTGAGCACCCGGGAGCTCGAACGGCTGCGCGAGGCCTACGACGAGACCGGACGGAGGCTCGACGTGGCGCGGCTCGATCGGATGATCGCGGCCCGCGGCTCGTCGCGGGAATGACCCGTGCCGGCGCGTCGCCCCGAGCGTTCGTTCCTGCTCACCTCGCTGTGCGCCCTGTTGGTGGCGGGGCCCGTCGCTCGGGCGGACGAAGCCGCGGAGCGCAGCACCGGTCCGGAGGCGGACCTCGGCGCCGAGGGCGTGGCACGACGGACCATCCCCGCGGGCAGCGACCTCGACCCCACGGCGGCCTCGACGCGCCTGCGGGCACGCCCTCGCGCGCGGGCCCTCGAGTCGCTCGACGAGCTGCTCCTCGAGGCGCCGGGGGCCGTGGTCCGGCGCACCGGCGGCCCCGGCTCCTTCAGCGGCCTCGCGCTCCGTGGCAGCGGCGCGGAGCACACCGCCGTGCTCTTCGGAACCGTCCCCCTGACGAGCCCGGACGGCAGCGCGTTCGATCTGTCCACCCTCCCCGTCTGGGCGCTCGACCGCGTGGACGTCTACCGCGGCGGCGCACCCATCTGGCTCGGCGGCGGCGGCCTCGGCGGGCTGGTGCACCTGGTGCCGCGACGCGCCGAGCACGACGGCTTCGAGCTCGCCGGCGGGGTCGGATCCTTCGGGCTCTACGAGGGCCGCGGCAGCGCCTCGGTCCGCCGGGGCGACACCGCGCTGCTGGTCGCGGTCGGCGGCACACACTTTTCCGGGCGCTACCCCTACCGCGACGACGGACGCACCGCGCTCCGCCCCGAGGACGACAGCGACCTCGTCCGGACCGGCGCCGGCAACACGGACGCGAGCCTCGCGCTGCATCTCGCGACCCGCATCGAGCGGATCCACGTCGAGCTCGCGGGCGTCGGCTTCGAGCGGATCGGCGAGCTCGGTGCGCTGCCGACCCGGCGCGCCGATGTGCCGACCGGCGAGCGGCATCGGTCACGCTACGTCGCGGGGCTCACGTTCGGGTACCGGGACGACGGACGCTCCTGGGATGCGCCCTCCGAGCCTGGACTCCGCGTCGAGCTCGGCGCGTCCGCCTCGGTCGAGCGACGCGAGCTGCGCGACCCGCTCGCGCAGTTCGGTCTCGTACCGCGGGACGCGGACGACCTGCTCACGCGCTGGTTTCTCCGCGGCGCCCTCACCGCTCGCCCGGTCACACCGTTCGCCGTCACCGCGGTGGCCTCCTACAGCCGCGACGGCATCGCTCCGAGCGACCGGCTCGCACCGGCGGGCCCGCCGAGCGGGCGGGACGCCCTGAGCGCCGCGATCGAGCTTGCGCTCGACGTCTCGATCGGCGCGATGCGCCTCGAAGCGCGCGGCTCGGGGAGGATCGAGGCGGCGTTCAGCCGGCTTGCGCCCCTCGGCTCGGAGGACATCGCGCGGGGCGAGCAGGCCCTCCCGAGCGGCCGCCTCGGCCTCGCCCTCGCGCCGGTCCCGTGGCTCGCGATCCAGACGTCCTTCTCGACCGCGGGCCGCCTGCCCACCGTGCTCGAGCTCTTCGGCGACCGCGCCTTCCTCGTCGGCAACCCCACGCTCCGGCCGGAGCAGTCCACTGGCGGCGATCTGGGCGTGGTCCTGTCCGGCGCGAGCGACCCGGAGGACGGCGTGCGGGCGGTGAGCGGCGACGCGGAGCTGCGCGGCTTCGTCACCGCGATCCACGACCTCGTCGTCTACCGGCGCAACGAGGCGAGCCAGCTCGTCCCCTTGAACCTCGGAGAGGCCCTGAACGTCGGGCTCGAGGCCCGCCTCGCCGGAACCCTCTTCGAGCTCGTCGAGGCGAGCGCGTCGCTCACGGTGCTCGACGCGCGCGACGCGCGGAGCGGCCGCGCCCTGCCGCTCCGGCCGCCCGTCTCGTCGCTCTGCCGCCTCGGCGTCGTGCTCCGTCCAAGCAGCACCGTACGCACCGTGAGGGCCTTCGTGGACCTCGAGCAGGTGAGCGCCACCTTCGCCGATCCCGCCAACCTCGTGGCGCTCCCCGATCGCGTTCGCCTCGGCGCAGGCGTGGTCGTCGATCTGGCCGAGCACGCCGAGCTGGCGCTCACGGTCCGGGACCTCTTCGATGCGCGCGGCCTGGACCTGCTCGGAGCACCGCTGCCCGGGCGGGCGGTCTCGCTCGCGTTCACCCTCCGCTGACGGCGTCGTCGGAGGCCTCCTCGGACGCAGCCCCCTCGGAGGACGGCTCCGCGGCCTCGGCGTCCGACGTCTCGCTCGGCCCGTGGGTGACGGTGGTGCCCACGGAGGCGCTCTCGGCGAAGAACAGCACCACGCCGAGCACGCCGAAGCCGATCGCAGCGCCGAGGGCCGCGTCGGACCATCCGGCGAGCCCGCGAGCTTCGCTGAGACGCGCTGGATCGAAGGGGCTCAGCGCCGCGCTCTGGTCGCTCGCTGCGACCCCCCCGAGGATGGCGCTGCCGACCAGCGAAGCGCCCGCTAGACCGAACGAGATCCACGCGAAGACGGGAGAGCCGGGCTGAGATCGGTAGCCGGTAGCGGGCAAGAGTTCGACGACCGCGCTGGTCCGCATGCCCGCCTCCACCGAGACCTCGGCCTCGTAGGGCGTGTAGCCCTCCGACACGACCGAGACCCGGTGACGCCCCGGCGCAAGCTCGAATGGCTCCGCGAGCGGGCTCGTACCCCGCTCGTCGCCGTCGATGCGGACTGCTGCCCCTTCGCGGTCCACGCGCACGACGAGGGTCCCGGTGCTGGGCCGAGCGAGCGCGGAGCGACGGGCCGCCTCGGCGAGTTCCGCGAGCTCGGCGATGTGGGCCTCGACCTCGGAACGATCGGGCGGATCGACGCTGTCCGAGAGGTAGCGCCGGTACGACGCGATGGCAGCGTCCCAGTCCGCTGGGCTGCCCTCGCGGCGAGCGAGCTCCTCGTGGGCCCGGGCGATGTTGAACGAAAGGTCGGCGCTCGGAGTGAGCGATGCCGCGACCTGAAAGCTGTGGATGGAGTCCCGGTAGCGGCCGCTCCGGTAGTGCTCTACGCCCGCCTCGTACTCCGCACGGGCCCGCCGCGCGGTCTCCGCATCGAGGTGGGCCGCCTCGGCCTCGCTCTCCGCCGCCTCCTGCCCGCGCACGGGCGACGCGACGAGGAGCGCGGCCAAGCACACGGCGAGCAGACGGGGCATCGGCGAGGGAGGCTACCAGAGGCGGCTGCGCGAACGCCAACGTCTCCCGCGCTCAGCGCAGACGCGCTACCACGACCTGCGACTCCGACGCATCACTCAGCGCCTGACCGTCGAAGGACCCGAGGTGCTCCTCGATGGAGAAGCCGTTGTAGTGGAGCAGCGCCTCGAGCTCGCGCGGGAAGAACTGGCGGTGCGCGAGCGCGAGGAGGTGTGCGGTCTCCGGCCGCCCCCGGTCGTGGGCCATCGTCGTCACGAGCTGGATCTGAGCAGCCGCGTCGTAGGCGAAGGACTCCGCGCTCTCGACGATCACGTTGCGCTCCAGATCCCGCACCGGAGGGCACTTGTAGGGCCGCATCGGATCGCGGACGAACGCCCTCATGTCGGGCATCGGCACGTCGAACACGAAGCGGCCGCGCGGCGTGAGGTGCGCCGCGACGGTCTTCATCGCGGCCTCGAAATCCGCGCGCGTGTAGAGGTGACTCAGCACGTTGAAGGGCGCGATCACGAGAGGAAACCGCCGCCGCAGACGGACCTTGCGGAGGTCTCGCTCGACGAACCGAACCCGGGCGCGCACGCCCTTCGTCTCGCCCTCGAGCCGGGTCCGCGCGTGCTCGATCATCGGCGCGAGCGCCTCCACCGCCACGACCTCGACCCCGGCCCGCGCGAGCGCCCGCGCCACCCGCCCACTGCCGGCCCCGAGTTCGAGCACGGACGAGGCCCTGCGCCGCGCGGCGAGCTCGACGTAGAAGCGCACGTCCCTGCGGCGACGGCGGTAGGTGTGCTCGTACTCGGCAGCATCCAGGTAGTGCGCCTCGGCGCCGAAGCGGAGCGCCTCGTCGGAGAACATCGCGCTCGTACGCGGAGCACGGCTCACAGGTCGCTCCCGCGGAGGATGTCGGGGATCTCGGTCAGCACGTCGCCTGCCTCCATGCTCTCCACGCGCCAGAGCTCGCCCTCGGGTCGCACGACCCAGGACATCTCGCGGCGGTAGGGCTCGTTCATGAACTCGTAGGAGGCGACGCCGGAGAGGAGGATCCCTCCACCCTCGAGCGCGTCGCTTCGGGTGAACTCGACCTCGAGCGGCGCGCCGGCGAGGCGAGTCCATACATCGCGCGCCATCGCCCGGTCGACGGGGTCGACCTCGGCGTCGGCGGCGCGCTTCTCCGCAGCACGCGCGCGCGCCTCACCGATCGCGACCAACTCGGCCTGATCCCACGCCCGTCGGCGCCACGCGTCGAGGTAGCTCTCGGCGGCGCGCTCAGGCGTGCGATCGTCGATCACGAGCGCGACGAAGTCGGGCCCCTCGGTGAGTTCGTCGTCCCGCGCGCCCGAGGGGGTCGCGATCGAGACCATCGCGAGGCCGCCCGCCGCGAGCATCGAGCTGGCGGCGGCGAGGACCACTGGCGTCGGGATGCGCCTCACGTGCGCTCCAGCGCGGCGGCCCACGCGCGCACGATCTCGGCCACGCCACGGCCGCGATCGGCCTCGGTGACGAAGCGGGGCGGGACGGACAGCGAAGCGAGGTGATCGGTCACGTTGGCGACTCCGATGGTCCGGGCGAAACGCGCGAACGCAGGCGCATCGTTCCCCGAGTCGCCGACGAAGATCCACTCTTCGAAGAGCTCCTCCGCGGCCACGCCCAGCACCACCTGCGCGGCGCGCGCCGCGCCCACGGCCTTGTCCCAGCCGCCGAAGATCGCGTGCAAGTGCACCGACGACACGACCACCCGCGCTCCGTACCGCTCGGCGAGCGCACGGAGGGACGCGATGCGGGATGAAGGCAGGCGCACGCCCTCCCCGACGTCGAACGCGACATCGCAGGTGCGGAGCGACGCGTCGCTCGCCAGCGCGACGTCGGGCATCGTGCGACGCACCTCGTCGAGGAGCCGCCCGGCGCGTTCGGCCCGCTGCACGGCCTCGGCCTCGGTCTCGAAGCGGCCCCGTTCGAGCACCCGCCCGCCAGCAGCCGCGCGCATCCACGCCCAGCCCGCCCCGTTTTCCCCTACCGCCACCGCGACCGGCAGGATCGCCGCCATCGTCTCCGCCCACCCGTTGGGGCGGCCCGTCACCAGCATCGCCGTCCGCCCGAGGCGCCGGACCGCGTGCAGCGCGTCGAGCGCATCGACCTCGAGAACGCCGTCCCGGGTGAGCGTGTCGTCGACATCGAGCACGATGCCGGGCGCGCGGCGCCACACCTCCTGCGGCAGCTCCGCGAGCGGACGCATCAGGTGACCCGAAAGAACGCGCACTTGAGGTACCGGCCCTCGGCGAAGGCCGCGGGGGTGGGATGGTCGGGGGCCTGTTGGCCCAGGTGCACGAGCACGAGGTCCCTGCCGGCGTCGCGCGCGCCGAGCGCGCACGTCCGCACGAAGTCGTCGGGCTGCATCGCGCCCGAGCACGAACAACTCACGAGCAGTCCACCGCGCTGCACGAGCCGCGACGCCTCCGCGTTGAGCTTCCGGTACATGCCGCGCGCTTTGTCGAGGTGCTTCACGCTCGGCGCGAGCTTCGGCGGGTCGAGCACGACGATGTCCCAGCCCGACCTCTTTCGGTGCAGCGCCGCCATCTCGTCCCGCGCGTCGGCCCGCTCGAATTCGATGCGGCCGGAGAGACCGTTCAGGTGCGCGAGCCGGGACGCAGCTGCCATCGCCGGCGCCGACGCATCGACCGCCCGCACCAGCTCGGCCCCGCCCCGTGCTGCCGCGAGCGCGAACGCTCCGACGAAGGAGTAGAGGTCGAGCACCCGCGCCCCTCGCGCGAGCCGCTCGAGCATCGCGCGGTTGTCGCGCTGGTCGAAATAGAAGCCGGTCTTCTGCCTCACCTCGGCGTCGAGTTCGAACACGAGCCCGCGCTCGGTGAGCCGGATCGTCGTCGGATCGGGCCCACGTACGACCCGGTTCTCGGCGGCGAATCCCTCCTTCATGGCGGCCTTCTCGCTCGCCACCTCGATCACCGTCTTGGCGCCCGAGACCCGCGCGATGTGGGCGAAGACATCGTCTTCGCGGAGCTTCGCCCCGATCGTGAGGAGCTGGACGGTCGCGACGTCCCCGAGCACGTCCGCGACGATGCCCGGCAGGCCGTCGCCCTCCCCATTCACGAGCCGGTAGCCGGTGGTGTCCGCCGAGGGCAGACCGAGCGCTCTGCGCAGGGCGAAGGCTGCCTCGACCTTGCGGCCGATGCTCGGACCGTCCAGCGGATCCCGTCGATCGCGCGACGCGATGCGCACTGGGATCGCCGAGCGGGGCGAGTACCAGCCCCGCCCGAGGTGGTTGCCGTCCCCGTCGAGGACGTCGACGACGTCCCCGGGCCCCGGTGCCCCATCGATCCGCTCGATCGCCTGCGCATAGACCCACGGGTGGCCGGCCCAGACCGGCTGCACGCGGCCGCGCGCGAGGATGACGTTCGCCACGGCCCGACTGTACGAGATGTGGAGCCACTGCCCAGCCTGCTCGGCACCAGACGTGGCATTCGGCCGCGGGATGCTAGACTCGATCCTCGGCCGCGCGTCGCGGCCCGGAGCACCGAACGAGGATCCCATGGGCGGCCTTGGAATGCCTGAGCTGATCGTCATCCTGCTGATCGTGGTGATGGTCTTCGGCGCGAGCCGGCTTCCCCAGATCGGCGAGGGCCTCGGCAAGGGGATCCAGGCCCTGAAGCGCGGCCTGAAGAGCGACGACGACATCGACGTGACCCGGGACCCCAAGCGGGTCGGCGAAGGCTCGACCGCGAGCGGGAGCGCCGCGAGCAAGGTCAGCGACGCCGAGATCGTGGACCGTAAGAGCTGACCGGCGGCCGCGACGCCGATGCGCTCCGGCGCGCACCTGCACCTCGTCACCGGCAAAGGGGGAACCGGGCGGACGACGACGGCGCTGGCCCTCGGGCTCGCGTGGGCGGCGCGGGGCGCGTCGGTCCTGGTGGTCGAGCTCGGCGCCGACGGCGGGCTCGCGCGCACGCTGGGCCTGCCCCCGCTCGACGGCAGGCAAGAGATCGCTCCGCGCTGCATGCTCGAGAGCCTCGCCCCCGAGCCCGCGCTCGACCGCTTCCTCGAGGCCCGGCTGCCCTCCCGACGGCTGGCCGCGTTCGCACGGCGCTCGCCCGTCCTTCGTGCGCTCTTCCACGCGGCCCCGGGGACGGTGGAGGTAGCACAGCTCGACGCGCTCACCCGCTCGACCGACCACTTCGACCACGTCGTCGTCGATGGGGAAGCGAGCGGCCAGACCCTCGCGATGCTCGAGACCCCGGAGGTCTTCGGCGCTCTCGGAGCCCGCGGCCTCGTGGGCGAGCAGCTCGTCGCGCTCGGCCGTGGGATCCGAGACGGCACCTGGTCGGCGCTCATCACCACCCTCGCTCGGCCCTTCGCCGTCGCCGAGACGAGGACGCTGCTCACCGGGCTGACGGATCGCGGGCTCGACGCCCGCGTCGTCATCACGGGCGCTCCGCCGTGCGGCGTGAGCGCGAGCGCCGCACGGGCTGCCTACCTCCTCGGGACCGGAACGCCCGCCGAGGAAGACCTCGGGTTCCTCGCCTCGCTCGCCGCAGAGGAAGAGGTCGCTCTCCGAGCCTTCCCCGCCGCGTTCGACCTCCGCGGTCCAACGCCCCGCGGTCGACCCGCCCTCGCCGCGCTCGGCTCGCGTTTGCTCTCGGCGATGGAAGCTTCATGAGCGTCCTGCGCTGGCTCGGCGACGCGCGCCTCGTCATCGTCGCAGGCCCTGGCGGCGTGGGAAAGACGACCAGCGCCGCCGCGATCGCCGTCGCCTTGGCACGGAGCGGCCACCGCACCCGGGTCCTCACCGCGGACCCCGCGCGTCGACTGAGCGAGGCGCTCGGGGAGCCCGGCCCCGGCCAAGCACGCCTCTCGGCCGGCATGATCGAGTCCTCCCAGGCCTTCGCCGAGTTGCTCCCCCGCATGGTGCCGGACGCCGCAGCCCGACATCGCATCGAGCGCTCGCCGGTGTTCCAGCGCTTTGCCCGCTCGCTCGCCCGGAGCCACGCGTACGCGACCCTCGAGGTCCTGCACGACGCGCTCTTCGGCGCGAGCTCGAGCGCCTTCGACGTCGTCGTGCTCGACACACCACCGATGCGCGGCGTGCTCGACTTGATGGACGCTCCCGCAGCGCTCGGACGCTTCGCCGGTTCGAGCGCGGTGGACCTCTTCGCGCGCCCGGACCGTCCGGGCAGCTGGGCCCTCTCGCGCCTCCTCGGGTTGGTCCTCGGCACCGAGCTCGCCAGCGGCCTCGGCGAGTTCCTCACGGCGTTCGCTCCATTTCGGGGTGGATTTGCCGAGCGCTCGGCGGCGGTGCTGGGTGCGCTCCGGCATTGCGCCTCCGTGCTCGTCACGACCGGCGAGGCCGCGCGGGTCGCCGACGCCGCGGCCCTCGCCGATGCCCTGCAGGCACGCGGCGCCCGGCCCACCCTGCTTCTCGGCAGCATGGTCCTCGGCCGCTCCCGCCCTGACTGGTCCACGCAGGCGCTGCCTGGCTGGCCCGAGGCCCACCGCGAGGCGCTCCATGCGGCGCGTGCGCTCGGGCAGGCGGCCCGCTCGGAGGAAACCGATGCGCGACGCGCGCTCGCGTCACTGGCCCGCGACCTCGACTGCCCGCTCGTCCTCACCCGCCGCCAGCCGAGGGAGCCGGTCGGCCCCGACGCGCTCGCTGCACTCGTGGAGGGGGCGACCGAAGCTCCGCGCTGAGCGTGCGGAGCGGCACCGCGCCGAGGCACCCGGCGGCCCCACGGTCAGAGCGCGTTGTTGCGCTGGTCCTCGAGGAGCGAGAGCGAGATGGAGAGCGCCTTGCGGGCCCGCTCCAAGATCTGCTCGTCCGACGCGAGCTTCGCGCGAAGCTTGCCCGCCTCGTCACGGCTCGCGCTGAGTTCGCGCTGGGCGGTCTCGGCCTCGGCGCGGGACGCGGCGAGCTCGCCTTCGACGCGGGCCATGCGCTGCTTCAGCTCCTCGACCTCGCTTTCGCGGTCGGAAGCCCGCTCGGAGGCGATCTCCAGGGCGCTCTCGGTCTCGGCGATCTTGCGCCCGAGCGTGGCGAGCTCCGCACCATGTTTGCGGGTCGCTTCGTCGGCC
>Ga0068877_10003079_pt1 | contig 13325 bp, 13 predicted proteins | sample NOAtaG_FD_66437 | JGI IMG/M metagenome (GOLD analysis project Ga0068877, IMG submission 66437) | Freshwater lake microbial communities from Lake Erie, under a cyanobacterial bloom - NOAA_Erie_Diel6S_1000h metaG | ecosystem: Environmental > Aquatic > Freshwater > Lake | place: USA: Ohio, Lake... | reverse complement strand
CGGGAAGGAGCGCCGCCGCCTTCGCCAGCGTGGCCTCGTCGATGTCGGCGATCGCGACGCGCAGCCCCGCCGCCGCGAAGGCGCGCGCCATGCCGAGGCCGATCCCGCTCGCCCCGCCCGTGACCAGGGCGACCTTGCCCGCCAGCTCGACCATCCTGCCCTCCCGGCCTCAGCGCTTCGCGCCGCTGTCGAAGACCGCGCCGCCGCGCGTGGAAAGGTCCCGCGGCGCGGTCGCGCGCTTCAGGAACGCGCCGGCATGCGCCTCGTCGGAGAAGCGCAGCCCCGCCGCGCGCAGCGCGTCGTCGCCGACCTTGTCGAGCTTCGTGTAGCGGGGGTGGTGGTGCTCGCGATACGGGTCGTTGCGCGCCGCGTTGTAGCAGCAGATCAGCGTCCAGCGCCGGTCGGGCGAGCGGTTCTGGTCCGAGCGGTGCAGCGTGTTGCAGTGGAAGAAGAGCCCGTCGCCGGGCTCCATCTCGGCATGCACGATCTCCAGCTGCTTCTTCGCCTCCTCGACGCGGGCGAGGTCGGCGCCGACCTGCTGGCCCTCGAGCAGGCCGTGGTCGATGCGGCCCATCAGGTGCGAGCCGCGCATGACCTGGAGGCAGCCATTGGCGCGCGTCGTGCGGTCGAGCGCGACCATGCACGACGCCATCAGCGGGAAGAGGCAGCCATTGTTGTACCAGTAGCCATAGTCCTGGTGCCATTCCCAGGCGCCGCCCTCGTGGGGCTCCTTCGCCGTCAGCTTCGAATGGTAGTGGTAGACCTCGCCGCCCAGCAGGTCCTCCATCGTGTCGACCATCCGCGCGCAGCGCGCGGCCATGCCGTAGACGCTGTCGCCGGGGTGGTTCCACGTCACCATCTTCGTCGCCGCGCCGGTCGCGTCGTGGCGGTCGTAGAAATGCGCGGCGATCGCCGGGTCCTTCTCCATCGCCTCGCGCAGCAGGCGCGCTTCCTCCGCGTCGAAGAGGCCGCGCGCGAGGACATAGCCGTCGCGCTCGAAGGCGGCGCGCTGCTCGGCCGTCAGGATGCTGGGCATCGTGTCTCGTCTCCCGCCGTCAGCCCGGCCGCTTCGTGCCGGCGGCCTGTGCCTCGAGCCGCGCGTAGTCGTCTTCGGTATGGCCGCGCGAGACGGTCGCCTTGTGCTCGACGCCCTTGAGCAGCGCGACCAGCGCCGCGTTGTAGGGCGTGGGGATCCCGTGCCGCGCGCCTTCCTCGACGATCTTGCCGTTGAGCGAGTCGATCTCCGTGCGCTTGCCGGCATGGATGTGCTGGAGCATCGAGGGGCGGCTGAACTTCTTCCAGCAATGCGCCTTGAGCGTCGCGCGGAAATCCGGGTCGGCGAGGGTGATGCCGTTCGCCGCCACCACCGCGAGCAGCTCGTCGATGATCCGGTCCTGGAAGGCGTCCATCGCCGGCAGGCGCGCGATCTCGCCATGGCGCAGGCCCGTGGTCGCGCAGAGCGCGTTGACCGAGCAGTTGATCCCGAACTTGGTCCAGACGAGCGAGCGGATGTCGGGATGGACGCGCGCGTCGAAGCCGGCCTTGGCGAGCTCGGCGGCCACCGCCTCGGTGCGCGGGCTGCCGCCGCCGTCGAGTTCGCCGACCGAGCTCATGGCCATGTGGGTGAGCGTCGTGTGCGCCGGGCCCTGCATCGCGGCCGAGCACATGCTCGAGCCCGCGATCACGCGCGGCTTGCCCAGCACGTCGACCAGGATCTCCACGTTGCCGAGCCCGTTCTGCATCGTGATCGCGAAGCCGCCGGGGGAGAGGACGCGCTTCGCCGTTTCGGCCGCCGCGCGGGTGTTGTTGGTGTCGGTCCAGATCATGGCGAGGTCGGCGCCGAGCCCGTCGGGCGGGGTCGCGCTCGCCGGGATCCGCGTGACATGCGTGCCGCGCACGCCATCGAGCTTCATCCCGTGCGCGTTGATCGCGTCGACGTTCTCGCGCCAGGTGTCGACGAAGGTGACGTCGTTCCCCGCGCGCGACAGCAGGCTCCCGTAGGCGCCGCCCATGGCGCCGGCGCCGATGACGCAGATCTTCATGCTGGTTCCTCCTGGCCCTCTCCCCGGCCCCGGCCGGGGCCGCCGGCGGCATCGTCGTGCCTCCGGCCCGTCCTGTCCAATGCCGCGTCGCGCGCGTTCAGGGCGGCGGCGCGCCGACGACCCATTGCTCGACGTCGATCGTCGCGCCGGTGGTCACGCCCGAGATGTCGGAGAGCAGCCAGACCGCGAGCGCCGCCGTCTCCTCCGGGCGCCCGAGGCGGCCGAAGGGCAGCGAGGCATGCGCGGCGTCGCGCCAGCCCGGCCCCTTGCCGAGGAGCCGCGCCTGCTTGTCGTGCTCGGCCGGCGTGTCGGTCCAGCCCATGGCGATCGCGTTGACGCGGATGCGCTCGCGCAGGTGGGCGTTGGCCGCGTTGCGCGTGAGCGCCACCAGCGTTGCCTTCGACGCGGCGTAGATCGCGAGCGCGGGCGTACCGCAATGCGCCTGGACGGAGGCGATGTTGACCACGGACCCGCCGCGCCCCTGTTCACGCATCGCCGCGACCGCGCGCTGCATGAGGAAGAAGGGCGCGCGGGCGTTGACCGCCATGATCGCCTCCCACTGCTCCGGCGTGCCGTCCGCCAGCGAGGCCTCGGTCGTCACGCCGGCGGCGTTGACCAGGCCGTCGATGCGCCCGAAGCGCGCGAGCGTGGCGTCGACGATCGCCGCCGGTGCCGCGGGGTCGGCGAGGTCGCCCGGGACGAAGAGCGCCGGCGCGCCCATCGCCTCGAGCGACGCCGCGACCGCCGCGCCGCGCGTGGCGTCGCGCCCGGTGACCGCGATCCCGGAGACGGCGCTGCCCGCGCAGGCGCGCGCGATCGCCTCGCCCAGCCCCTGGGTGCCGCCGGTCACGAGGACCACCTTGCCGTCGAGCCTGATCTCCATCGTCCGTCCTCCGTCGCGGGGGCGCATCCTGCCATCGGCGCGCGCCCGTCGCCGCCGGAGATTGACGCTGCTTGGCGCGTCCCGTATTCCGGCCGGTGCCATGACAGCCCCGATGATGTCGCCGGACGGCCCCGGCATCCGCATTCCCGCAGAGCGCGGCCGCGCCTGGCCCTTCGAGGAGGCGCGCAAGCTCGTCGCGCGCTTCGCCAAGGCGCCTCCCGCGAAGGGCCACGTGCTGTTCGAGACGGGCTACGGCCCCTCGGGCCTGCCGCATATCGGCACGTTCGGCGAGGTCGTGCGCACGACGATGGTGCGCAACGCCTTCCGCGCGATGTCGGACCTGCCGACGCGGCTCGTCGCGTTCTCGGACGACATGGACGGGCTGCGCAAGGTCCCGGACAACCTGCCGAACCAGGAGATGCTGGCTCAGCACATCGGGCGGCCGCTGACCTCGATCCCCGATCCCTTCGGCACGCATCCCAGCTTCGGCCAGCACAACAACGCGCGGCTGCGGTCCTTCCTCGATTCCTTCGGCTTCGACTACGAGTTCGTGTCGTCGACGGAGATGTACCGCTCGGGCCGCTTCGACGAGACGCTGGTGGCGATGCTGCATCGCTACGAGGCGGTCAGGAACGTGATCCTGCCGACGCTCGGGCCGGAGCGGCGCGCGACCTACTCGCCCTTCCTGCCGGTCTCGCCGCGGACCAACCGCGTGCTGCAGGTGCCGATCCTCGAGGTGAAGCTGGACTCGAACAGCGTCGTGTTCCGCGACGAGGACGGGGTGCTCACCGAGGTGCCGGTGACGGGCGGCCACTGCAAGCTGCAGTGGAAGGCCGACTGGGCGATGCGCTGGCTGGCGCTCGGCGTCGACTACGAGATGGCCGGCAAGGACCTGATCGATTCGGTGAAGCTCTCCGGGCAGATCTGCCGCGTCATGGGCGGCCAGCCGCCGGAGGGCTTCAACTACGAGCTCTTCCTCGACGCGCATGGCGAGAAGATCTCGAAGTCGCGCGGCAACGGCCTGTCGGTCGAGGAGTGGCTGCGCTACGGCCCGCCCGAGAGCCTCGCGCTGTTCATGTTCAACCAGCCGAAGGCGGCCAAGCGGCTGCATTTCGACGTCATCCCGCGCCAGGTCGACGACTACCTGGGCCATGTCGCGAAGTATCCCGAGCAGGCCGGGCCGGACGGCGATCCCGCGGCGAAGGCCGGGCAGCGCCTCGACAACCCGGCCTGGCACGTCCATGCCGGCCACCCGCCGGCGCCGGAGCGCGACGGGCTTCCCTTCAGCGTGCTCATGAACCTCGTCGGCGTCGCGAACACCGAGGACCCGGCGATGCTCTGGGGCTTCATCACGCGCTACGCGCCCAACGCGAGCCCCGCCGCCTGCCCGATGCTCGACCGCCTGGTGCGCTACGCGATCGCGTATTTCCGCGACTTCGTGAAGCCGGCGCGGCGCTTCCGCGCGCCGACCGCGTCCGAGCGCGAGGCGCTCGAGGACCTCGCGGCGACGCTCGGGCGCATGCCGGCCGGATCGGATTCCGAGGCGATCCAGTTCCAGGTCTACGAGGTGGGCAAGCGCCACGGCCACGCCGCGGACCTGCGCGGCTGGTTCCGCGTGCTCTACGAGCTGCTCTTCGGCACCGAGCAGGGGCCGCGCATGGGCAGCTTCGTCGCGCTCTACGGCGTGGCGGAGACGATCGCGCTGGTCCGCCGCGTCGCCGCGGGCGAGACGCCGGGCTGAGCGCCGCGACCGCGCCTCAGGCCGCGCGCGGCCTGAAGCTGCGCGCGGCGAAGTCCTGGTAGAGGCTCCAGGCGCGCTGCGCCACGGGGCCGTGCGGCAGGGCGCGGTCCTCGAGCTTCGTGCAGTACCGGATCTTCGCGTAGTTGCCGGTGGAGAAGAGCTCGTCCGCCTCCATCAGCTCCTCGAAGGCGATCGTGCGCTCGCGCACCTCGAACCCGTCCGCGCGCAGCAGCGCGATCGTGCGCTGGCGCGTGAGGCCGTTGAGGAAGCAGCGGTTGTGGACCGGCGTCGACACGATGCCGTCCTTCGCCATGAAGAGGTTCGCGGCCATGAACTCCGCGACGTTGCCGTTCGGGTCGAGCACGACCGCGCCGTCGAAGCCGCGGCGCTTCGCCTCGAGGTGGATCAGGCCGACCTGCGCGTAGAGGCCGGAAGCCTTCGCGTCGGTGGGCATCGTCTCCGGGCTCGGGCGCCGGCGCCGCGCGAGGCAGGCGGTGAAGCCCGTGCCCGCGGGCAGCTTCGCCTCCTCGAGGTAGAGCGCGAAGCGCGTGGTCGCCGCATCCGGGCCGAGCGGGCCGTCCTCGGCCCAGAACATCGGCCGCACGTAGAGCTCGGCGTCGTCGCCGAACTGGTCGGCGCCCTGCCATGCAAGGCGCTCGATGGCCGGCCCGTCGATGGTCGGCGCGAGGCCGATGGTGCGCGCGGACTCGACGGCGCGCGCGCAATGCAGGTCGATGTCGGGGCCGAGGCGCCGGTAGATGCGGCCGCCATCGAAGACCATCGAGCCGAGCCAGGCGCCATGGGTGTTCGCGGTCATGATGGGCGTCCTGCCGTCCATCCACGACCCGTTGAAGTAGGTGACCGACCTGCCGCCCGACTGCATGCGCCGCTCCTCGCGTCCGAAGGAGCGCGGAAGCTACTGCGCGGCGGCGCGATCCGGAAGGGGCAGGCGCCGCGCGCGCGTCACTGGCTGGCCCAGAGGATGCGGTGGAGGAAGCCGACCTCGCCGCGGGGCAGCTCCAGCGGTGCGACGGGCAGCGGCAGCGGGTGCAGAACGAGCATGGCCTCGTCGAGCCGCGCCACCTCGCCCATGACGAGGCCGCCGCCGCGGCGGCCGAGCGCGACGCGGTCGCCGACGCGCGCCGCGCTGCGCGGGCCGAGCACGATCGTGTCGCCGGGGCGGTAGACGGGCGCGCGCGCGTCGTCGACGACGCGCATCGCGTAGGCGTGCGGGTCGCCGATGCCCGGGAACTCGATCTCCGCCCAGCCGCCGCCCGCGGGCAGCCCCTGCGCGTCGAAGCACCCGCCGTCGGCGACGCGGTCCCCGGGGATCAGGGGCAGGCGCCGTCCGCCCGACCCGGGGTTCGCGAACTCGGCGAGGCTGCGCCCGGTCGCCGCGAGGATCTTCGAGATCGACTCGGTCGATGGCCAGCGCGGCCGCCCACCCGCGGCGAGGCGCTTCGAGCGGTTGAAGGTGGTCGGGTCGAGGCCCGCGCGTCGCGCGAGGCCCGAGGGCGAGGTGCCGCTATCGGCCGCAAGCCTGTCGATCGCGCGCCATATGTCCGCGTGGCTGAGCATGCCCTGGAGGCGACCACGCGCGGCCGCGCCGGGACATGCGCCGGATCACGGCGGGCTGCGGCGCGTCAGCGCTGCCGGTCGCGGAACGGATGGCCCGGGTAGACGCCGAGGATGCGCAGGTCGCTGGCGTAGAAGCGCAGTTCCTCGAGCGCCAGCTGCAGCGGGCGCTGCGAGGGATGGCCCTCGACGTCGGCGTAGAAGCGCGTCGCGGTGAAGGAGCCGCCGACCATGTAGCTCTCGAGCTTGGTCATGTTGACGCCGCTGGTCGCGAAGCCGCCCAGCGCCTTGTAGAGCGCGGCCGGCACGTTGCGGACCTGGAACACGAAGGTCGTGATGACGCGGCCCTTGCCCGGCTTCGCCATGCGCGGGGTGCGCGAGAGCACCAGCATGCGCGTGGTGTTCGAATGGTCGTCCTCGATGTTCGCCTTCAGCGTGGCCAGCCCGTAGAGCTTGCCCGCGAGCGACGAGGCGATCGCCGCGCGCGTGACGTCGCCGCTGGCCGCGATCTCCGCCGCCGAGCCGGCGGTGTCCGAGCCGACGACGCGGCGAAGGCCCAGCCGCCGCGTCGTGCCGCGGCACTGGTCGAGCGCCTGCACGTGGCTCTGCACCGTGCGGATCGTGCGCAGCGTGGCGCCCTTCGGCGCCAGCAGCTGGTGGCGGACCGGCTGGAACCACTCGCCGACGATGTGCAGGCCCGCGTCGGGCATCAGGTGGTGGGCGTCGGCGACGCGGCCCGCGGTCGAGTTCTCGATCGGGATCATCGCCAGGCGCGCGCGCCCCTTCTGCACCGCCGCGAAGGCCTCGTCGAAGCTCGCGCAGGGCAGGGTGCGCATGCGCGGATAGGCGCTGCGGCAGGCGAGGTCGGAATAGGCCCCGGCCTCGCCCTGGAAGGCGATGAGGGCGGGCGGCGTCCTGGGCATGGGTCAGCTTCCGGGCTTGAGCATCTGGCGCGCGCGCTCGAGGTCCTCGGGCGTGTCGACGCCGAGCGGCACCGCGTCGACGACGATGGCGTCGATGCGCATGTCGGCCTCGAGCGCGCGCAGCTGCTCGAGGCGCTCGCGCCGCTCCAGCGGCGCGGGAGGCAGGGCCACGAAGCGCGTCAGCGCGGCGCGGCGATAGGCGTAGAGGCCGATATGGTGGAAGAGCGGGCCCGGCCCGGTCGGCGCGGTGGCGCGGGTGAAGTAGAGCGCGCGGCCGATGCGGCGCGCCTCGTCGCGCATCGACAGCACCGCCTTGACCACGTTCGGGTTGGCGCGTTCCTCGTCGCGGACGATCTCCGCGACGAGCGTCGAGATGTCCACCTCGGGCGTCTCGAGCGGCTCGAGCGACGCGCGGATCGTCTCCGGCGCGATGGTCGGCAGGTCGCCCTGGACGTTGACGATCGCGTCGTGCCGTCCCTCGGGGTCCACGCGCAGCAGCGCCTCGTGGATCCGGTCCGAGCCGGAGGGATGGGCGGGATCGGTCAGCACGGCCCGCCCGCCCGCGGCCTCGATGGCCGCGACGATGGCCGGCTCGGCCGCGGCGACGACGACGGGGCCGATCCCGGCCTCCATCGCGCGGCGCCAGACATGGACGATCATCGCCTCGCCATGGATGTCGGCGAGCGGCTTGTCCGGCAGGCGCATGGACGCGAGCCGGGCCGGCACGAGGATCAGCGGGTTCCTGGGGCGGCTGGACATGGGTCTCGTCGGGACGGCATCGGGGCTGCGGCGGATTGTCGCGGCCTCGCGGCTCCGGGCCTGTGGGGCGCGCGGACCATAAACCCTTCCGCCGCCAAGGCAAGTCGCGCGGCGGCCGGGGCGCGGTTCGTGTTGAAGCGTCGGCGGCGCTTGGGCATATTGCGCGCGCTTTCCGCGTCCCGGCGAAGGATCTTCGTGCAGGGCCCAATCCAGAGGCTGAAATGGATTCGTTCGAGTTCAACAAGATCGCCGGCGCGTTCCTGCTCGCGCTGCTGACGACGACGGTGATCGGCTACGCCGGCAACGCGCTGATCCATCCGACCAAGCTCGAGAAGAACGCCTTCGCGATCGACACCAGCGCCGTTGCCGCCGCGCCCGCGGGTGGTGCCGCGCCGGCCGCCGCGCCGAAGCCCGACCCGATCGCGCCGCTGCTCGCCGCGGCGTCCGTCGACGCCGGCAAGACCGTGGCCCAGCGCCAGTGCGCCTCCTGCCACAGCTTCGACAAGGGCGGCCGCAACGCCGTCGGCCCGAACCTCTGGAACGTCATGGCCGCCCAGAAGGGCCGCAACGAGACCTTCAAGTACTCGCAGGCCCTCCAGGCCTCCGCCAAGCAGGCCGGCGACGACGGCAAGTGGACCTACGAGAACGTGAACGCGTTCCTGGTCAACCCGAAGGCCTACGTGAACGGCACGCTGATGGCCTATGCCGGGCTGCGCTCGGCGCAGGACCGCGCGAACCTCATCGCCTACCTGCGCGGCCAGGCCGACTCGCCGGCGCCGCTGCCCTGATCGCCGCGAACATCCCGGCTCTCCATCGAAGGGCGGTCCCGCGGGGCCGCCCTTCTTCGTTCCGGGCGCGTGTCCGGCGCGAGGCAAGGCTCGCTTAACGGCTTGCGACGAGATTGCCCGCGGCAGGCGCGAATCGACCGCGCCGGGACAGCTACGGGAAGGAACATGACGCAAGCGATCACGACCGGACTGAACCTCGACGCCTCCATCCCGCTTCCCGCGCTGCCGCGGCTCGACGGCACGGAGCGCCGCACCTGCGGGCTCGCGCTGCTCTGGTGGCAGGACCTCGCCGGCGAGCGCCGCGCGCCGTCCCGCCAGGACATCGCCGCCGCGCCGGCCCCTGAATTCTGGAAGCACCTCTTCCTGCTGCGCTGCTCGCCACAGGGGGCCGAGTCGAACCGCTTCGAATGGGCGGCACCGATCGCTTGCCAGGCGCTGGGCCTCGACCCGAAGGGCCGCAGCCTCGCCCAGGCCTGGCCCGAGGACGCGCTCGAGCGCGCCGCCTTCGTGCAGCGCTCGGTCGCCGAGCTGCTGGTGCCGATCGAGGAGACCGGCCGCTGGCGCCCTCCCGCGGGCGGGGACGCGGCCTTCCGCTGCCTGCTGCTGCCCGTCTCCGACGGCGCGGCGCCCGCCAGCCACCTGCTCGGCGTGCTCTCCTTCCGTCGCCAGCGCGCCCTCGGCGCTTGAGATCGGGCGGGCGGCGTGGCCTTATCGCCCCGCCGATGACCGCCGAACTCCAGCGCTTCAAGTCGCTCGCCCTCCGCCTCGCCGACGCCGCGCGGCCGATCGCCCTCCGCCATTTCCGCAACGACCCGGACACGGAGACGAAGGCGGACGCCTCGCCCGTGACGATCGCCGACCGCGAGTCGGAGCGGGTGATGCGCGAGATCATCCGCGCCGAGTTCCCCGAGCACGGGATCATCGGCGAGGAATGGGGCTCGGACCGGCCCGACGCGAGCCATGTCTGGGTCCTCGACCCGATCGACGGCACGAAGTCCTTCGTCACCGGCCGCCCGCTCTTCGGGGCGCTGGTGGCGCTGTGCCGCGACGGCAAGCCGGTGGTCGGGGTGATCGACTGCCCGGCGGCGGACGACCGCTGGGTCGGCGTCTCCGGCGAGGCCAGCACCCACAACGGCAAGCCCTGCCGCACGCGCGCCTGCGCGCGGCTCGCCGACGCGGTGCTCTACGCGACCTCGCCCTACATGTTCACCGGGCGCGACTGGGACGGCTTCGACCGCCTGCACGAGCAGGTGAAGTTCCCGATCTTCGGCAACGACTGCCACGGCTACGGGCTGGTGGCGAGCGGCTGGGCCGACCTGGTGGTCGAGGCCCAGCTCAAGGTCTACGACTGGGCGGCGCTGGTTCCGGTGGCCGAGGGCGCCGGCGGCGTCATCAGCGACTGGGGCGGCGCGCCGCTCGGCCTTCACAACGACGGCCGCGTCGTGCTCGCGGGCGACGCGCGCATGCATCGCGCGGCGCTTTCCGTCCTGAACGGCTGAGGCCGCCCGCGCGGGCGGCCCGGGCGCGGCCCCCTTGCCGGGAGGGGGGCGGCTCTCCACACTTTCCCCGCCTCGAACCCGCGGAGCGGACATGCGTCTTCTGGCCCTGATCTCGGCGATCGGCATCGCGACCGCGGGCCTCGCCCCGTCCATGGCCACCGCGCAGGCCACGCGCGCCCATGGCATCGCCATGCATGGCGACCTGAAATACGGGCCCGAGTTCCGGCATTTCGACTACGCGAACCCCGACGCGCCCAAGGGCGGCGAGGTGCGGTTCCACGCGGTGGGCACCTTCGACAGCTTCAACGGCTGGATCCTGGGCGGCGTCCCCGCCGGCGTCGCGAGCGCGACCATCGACACGCTGATGGCCAGCTCGGCCGACGAGCCCTTCTCCAAGTACTGCCTGGTCTGCGAGAGCGTCGAGCTGCCGGCCGACCGCGGCTGGATCGTGTTCCACCTCCGTCCCGAGGCGCGCTTCCATGACGGCTCGCCGATCACGGCCGAGGACGTCGCCTGGACCTTCGAGACGATCCGCACGAAGGGCCATCCCTTCTTCCGCTCCTACTACGGCGGCGTGCGCACGGTCGAGGTGGTCGGCCCGCGCGCCGTGCGCTTCACCTTCGCCGATTCGACCAACCGCGAGCTGCCGCTGATCGTGGGCGAGCTGCCCGTGTTCTCGAAGGCGTGGTGGGCGACGCGCGACTTCTCGCGCCCGTCGCTCGAGCCGCAGCTCGGCTCCGGCCCGCTGCGCGTCGACGCCTTCGAGGCGGGGCGCTTCGTCACCCTGCGCCGCGTGCCCGACTACTGGGGCCGCGACCTGCCGGTGCGCCGCGGGCACAACAACTTCGACGCCATGCGCTACGACTGGTACCGCGACCCGACGGTGGCGCTGGAGGCGTTCAAGGCCGGCGAATACGACATCCGGCAGGAGAACCAGGCGCTCGCCTGGGCGACGCGCTACGAGGGCCCGGGCCTCGAGCGCGGCCTCTACCGCAAGGAGGAGATCGCCGAGGAGCGCACCAACGGCATGCAGGGCTTCGTGATGAACACGCGCCGCGAGCAGTTCCGCGACGCGCGGGTGCGCGAGGCGCTGGCCCACGCCTTCGACTTCGAGTGGTCGAACCGCCAGCTCTTCTTCGGCGCCTATGCGCGCACGCGCAGCTACTTCGACAACTCGGAGCTCTCCGCGCGCGGCCTGCCCGACGCGGGCGAGCTCGCGCTGCTCGAGCCGCTGCGCGCGCAGCTGCCGCCGCGCGTCTTCACCGAGGAGTACCAGCCGCCGCGCACCGACGGCAGCGGCAACCTGCGCGACAACCTGCGCGTGGCGACGCGCCTGCTGCGCGAGGCGGGCTGGCAGGTGAAGGACGGCGTGCTGGTCGACCAGCAGGGCAAGCCGTTCCGCTTCGACATCCTGCTCAACCAGGGCGGCCTGTTCGAGCGCATCGCGCTGCCCTACCTCGAGAACCTCAAGCGCCTCGGCATCCAGGCGCAGACGCGGCTGGTCGACACGGCGCAGTACCAGCGCCGGCTCGAGGAATTCGACTTCGACATGACGGTGACCGTGTTCGGCGCCTCCGATTCGCCGGGCAACGAGCAGCGCAACTACTGGAACTCCGCCAAGGCCGACGTCGTCGGCTCCGGCAACCTCGCGGGGCTCAGGAACGAGGCGATCGACCGGCTGGTCGAGGCGCTGATCTCGGCGCCCGACCGCGCCGCGCTCGTGACCCGCACGCGCGCCCTCGACCGCGCGCTGCAATGGTCGTTCCTCGTCGTGCCGCACTGGCACACGCGCGTCGACCGCGTCGCGTACTGGGACCGCTTCGCGCGGCCTGCCGTCACGCCGCGCGTCGGCTACCTGTCCTCCGTGTGGTGGGTCGACCCGCAGCGCGACGCCGCGCTGCGCGACAGGCGGGCGCAGGGCCGGTGAGCGCCGCCCCGCATCGCCGCCGGGGGCGCTGAGCCTTGGGCGCCTACATCGTCCGCCGCCTGCTGCTCGTGGTCCCGACGCTGTTCGCGATCATGGTCATCAACTTCGCGATCGTGCAGGCCGCGCCGGGCGGCCCGATCGACGTCGTGGTCGCGCAGATCAAGGGGCTGAACACCGACGCCACGGCGCGCTTCACCGGCGCCGGGGCGGGGGACATCCAGGGGCAGGGCGGCGCGCCGGGGCAGGGCGGCGACGAGCGCAGTCGCGCCGGCCGCGGCATCGACCCGGAGATCATCCGCGACCTCGAGCGGCAATTCGGCTTCGACCGGCCGATCGTCGAGCGCTTCGCGATGATGATGGCGCGCTACGCGACGTTCGACCTCGGCCGCTCCTACTTCAAGGGGCGCGACGTCGTCGACCTCGTCGTCGACAAGCTGCCGGTGTCGATCTCGCTCGGGCTGTGGACGACGCTGATCGTCTACCTGATCTCGATCCCGCTCGGCGTGCGCAAGGCCATCCGCGACGGCTCGGCCTTCGACGTCTGGACCTCCGGCATCGTGATCGCGGGCAACGCGATCCCGGGCTTCCTCTTCGGCGTCATGCTGATCGTGCTCTTCGCGGGCGGCGGCTTCCTCAAGCTCTTCCCGCTGCGCGGCCTCGTGTCCGAGGGCTTCTCGTCGATGACGCCGCTGCAGCAGGCCATGGACTACCTCTGGCACATGGTGCTGCCGGTGACGGCGATGGTGGTCGGCGGCTTCGCGGGCCTGACGATCCTCACCAAGAACTCCTTCCTCGACGAGATCGGCAAGCAGTACGTCGTCACCGCCCGCGCCAAGGGCCTGCCCGAGCGGCGCGTGCTCTACGGCCACGTCTTCCGCAATGCGATGCTGATCGTGATCGCGGGCTTCCCGGCGGCCTTCATCGGCGTGTTCTTCACCTCGTCGCTGCTGATCGAGGTGATCTTCTCGCTCGACGGCCTCGGCCAGCTCGGCTGGGAGGCGGCGATCAACCGCGACTACCCGGTGATGTTCGCGACGCTCTACGTCTTCACCCTCATGGGGCTGGTGATGAAGATCGTGGGCGATCTCACCTACACCCTCGTCGATCCGCGTATCGATTTCGCGGGGCGCGCATGAGCCTCGTCGCGCGCCTGACGCCGCTCAATCGCCGGCGGCTGGAGAATTTCCG
>Ga0068877_10003078_pt1 | contig 13326 bp, 14 predicted proteins | sample NOAtaG_FD_66437 | JGI IMG/M metagenome (GOLD analysis project Ga0068877, IMG submission 66437) | Freshwater lake microbial communities from Lake Erie, under a cyanobacterial bloom - NOAA_Erie_Diel6S_1000h metaG | ecosystem: Environmental > Aquatic > Freshwater > Lake | place: USA: Ohio, Lake... | reverse complement strand
AGGCCATATTTTGAAAGAAATAATAGCTTCCATTGACTTACTACCCATTTCAACAAATGATTTTAGCAATGGTGTTTATACAGTAAGCATCACGGGGACAGGTTACAATGTTGTTAAGAAAATTATCATCATTCACTAATCAAATCAATGCTACGCATTAAAATAATATTAGGTATAAGCTGCGCTTTAATGGCATATATAAATTGTCAGGCACAGCTTATTCCTAATTTAGTAAAAAATCCTTCGTTTGAAGAATTCTATAAATGTCCTGATGTCTTTCTTTGGCGAGGCAATATTCATTATGCAAAATACTGGCATAATACAAGATTTGAGAACCCTCAATACTATAATTCATGTGCAATACCACCAGTTAATTGCCAAACCTGTGGTTATTTAGGGATACCATATGGCATATGCTATCAGTATGCTCACACTGGTTCAGGAATGTCGGGCATTTTATTATGGGCTTATTCTTTGCCGTTTAAAAACCTTGTAAACACTAGAAATTACATTACAGGTGAATTAAAGACGCGACTTACTATTGACAGTGTTTATTGTTTTGAAATGTATTGCAATCGTGTCTACAATAAAGATACTAAAAGTCAAACTCACTCAATTGGTGCATTATTCACTATTTCTCTATTTTTTGATACTTCCAACTATTATTCTAGTTATGACACAATAGGAAAAACACCTCAAGTCTCAAACACAACTACATTAATAGAAGATACATTAGGATGGACTAAAATTGCACAGGAATTTATTGCTACAGATACCTTCAGATACTTAACCATAGGAAATTTTGAACCTGATGCCACAACCTGGTTTACTGTATTTGACACCTCTGAATGGATAAACGGCTCATTCGTCTACATCGACGACGTAGCCGTTTACAAAGGCAAGTGCCGCGAGGAGGATAAGCCACAGAAAACATTTTTTAACCTGTACCCCAACCCGGGCAGCGGGGTGTTTAGTTTAAACTATGGTGTGGCGCAAGATGCGCACCTTGTGGTGTATGATATTCTGGGCCGCACCGTCCTTAACGAAACCCTTGCGGCAGATAAGGTGCTGCATCATTTTATTATGCAGCAGTATAGCAATGGTATGTACTTTTTAAAAGTGTTTGGTGCTAATGATGATGAATTGTATTCACAAAAGTTTTTGTTGCAGCGGTGAGAAATAATACTACATATCAAACAACGAGTTACACTCCCGATAATCTTCCGGCTATTTATGAAAGAGATGCAGCCAATATTTATTTACAATATTTTACACACAATGATGATACTTTGATAAGTACTGCTGATATCGACAGACTCATAGAAATTGCAAACAAATGCCCCATTGTTAGTGGCTATGCGGTATATGATGAATTGCTGAATATGACTGATACGCTTGGTAACTCACTCAACGACAGTTTATACCTAAATAAACTAAATAACATTCAAATACTTTTAGCTCAATTAAGCTGTAATTCTTTAGCATCAATAAATGAACGTATTGTTTATACGATATTTACCAATACCCTTGCAGAAGGCGTTGATACACTAAATGAGTCTTACAAATTAATATTAGAAGATATAGCCCTGCAATGTCCTGTTTCGGGAGGGAATGCCGTTTATGATGCTATTGCTTTATTGACCACTTTCTATCCTGAATTGCAGTTCAATGTTTTTGAAAATTGTTTGAATAATGGATTAAGGCTTGATGATGCAACATTTGAATCTATTGAATTAAATGAGCGTGTTCATCAGAATGATGTATCTGTTTTCCCTAATCCAACCAGCGGAATTTTATATGTCCAAAATCCTAGCACTGACAACACTCTATTAAAAATTACCGATGTAACCGGTCGTTTAATCATCTCAAAAATTATTGAACCCAATAGTATTAATACAGTGCCTGATCTTATACATTTACCTTCCGGTATTTATTTATATCAAATAGTTGGTTCAAATACACTAAACGGTAAAATTGTTAAATCTGATGCACAATGAAAACGTTCTTTCTTACGACCTTAATAATCTTTCATTTGATAGCTATAAGTGCATTTGCTCAAATCTATACAAAGGGTGAAAATCTGGTTGAGAATCCTTCATTCGAACTGACGGACTCTTGTTTAGGTTATTCAAATTCTGTTTTTTATCTAAAAAATTGGCGACATATTAATAATACTTTACCAATGTATTATAACGCTTGTGCTCCAAGACCTGACGAAACTCCATTAGGATTGTCATTAAATGTGCCATACACGAACACTATGGATTATATACAATATGCCCATACTGGCCATGCTTTTATTGAACTAGGTATTAGATTTCATGATAACACAATCAAATATGCAAGTTATATTGAAACAAAACTTAAACATACCTTAATTAGGGACAGTGTGTACTGCATAGAGTTATTTTCAAATCTTCCCGATTACTCGTTAGTTGATGAAACAGCATATACAACATTATTGTTTAAGTATTTTACAACATTATTTACAGAATCAACGATAGATTCTAATCAAAATCTTGATGACCATTACTATCCATATGAACCCAGCGTAAGACTATACGCTGACAATAAAGAATACATAGAAGATACTGTTAAATGGATTAAAATGTCGGGCAGCTATCTTGCATCGGGAAAAGAAAAAATACTAACCTTAGGTGCATTTAATATTCCATATTATGACTTGAAAGTTGCAGTAGTTAACCATCCAATACAACGTGTTGGCTCTATATTCATCGACGACGTAGCCGTTTACAAAGGCAAGTGCCGCGAGGAGGAGAAGCCTCAGAAAACATTTTTTAACCTGTACCCCAACCCGGGCAGTGGGGTGTTTAGCTTAAACTATGGTATGGCGCAAGATGCGCGGCTTGTGGTTTATGATATTCTGGGCCGCACCGTGCTCAACGAAACCCTTGCGGCAGATAAGGTGCTGCATCATTTTATTATGCAGCAGTATAGCAATGGTATGTACTTTTTAAAAGTGCTTGGAGCAAATAATGATGAAGAATTGTTTTCACAAAAGTTTTTGTTGCAGCGGTGAGAAATAATACTACATATCAAACAATGAGTTGCACTCCCAATAACCTACCGGTAATATATGAAAGGGATATAACTAACATCTACTTACAGTATTTTACAGAAGATGAAGATACCTTGGTAAGTACAACCGATATTGACAGGCTTATAGAAATAGCCGGTAAATGCCCCACAGTTAGTGGCTATGCGGTTTATGATGCGCAGGCTCTTTTGCGCACTATTAATCCTGAAATTGAATTTGATTGGGTGTTTAATTGTGAAAATGCAGGATTAAGAATTGATGATTATGAGGAGAAACTCTTACCACAATCAGAAGGTTTAAATGAAATCATCATTGCGCCAAATCCCGCAAAAGATATTATAAACCTTAGCGGAATCTCCGAATCTTGCCAATTACAAGTTTATAGTCTAAATGGTGTATTGTTGAAAAATATTATCGTTGCAAAGAATATAAGCCAATTAGATGTTTCAGATTTAGAAAATGGAATTTATTTTATGAAACTGCAAGGTCAATTGACGAATTCAGTATATAAGTTAGTTATAGCTAAATAGAATGAGTATGCTATTAACTAAGATATTTCTGATTAGTACAAGCATATATTTTATTCATTTATATGATTGTACAGCACAGTTACAAAAAAAGAATTTGGTTAAGAATCCTTCCTTTGAAGATTATCATACTTGCCCTAAATACATTATAGAATGGCGTGGTACAATTAAGTACTGTAAGAATTGGTATAATACACAAATTTCAACCCCGGATTATTTTAATACTTGCTATGGAGTAGGGGAAGCATGCTGTGCCTCACCAGGCATTCCATATGCCGCAGGTTATCAGTATCCAAGATCTGGAAATGCTATGAGCGGCATTGCTTTGTATGCATATTCAAGTTCTTGGCAGAATTTAACTAATTATCGTGAGTACATAACCGGAGAACTTTGGGAGGCATTAGAAACAGATTCTATTTACTGTTTTGAGATGTATTGTAATAGAAATATCAGATCTTTTACGTATATTTATTCCCATACCGTAGGAGTGTTATTTACTCATTTGTTAGACTATGATACTACTTCATTTAATTCATCTATCATTAATAAGGTTCCACAAGTCTCTAACACTACTTTTTTGATAGAAGACACTTTAGATTGGACTAAAATTGCTCAGGAATTTATTGCTACTGATACATTCAAGTACATTACAATAGGTAACTTTGAACCAGATGCTACGACTTGGGTCACTATAATAGATACCTCAGTTTGGTTTAATTCATCATACATATACATCGACGATGTAGCCGTTTATAAAGGCAAGTGCCGCGAGGAGGAGAAACCGCAGAAAACATTTTTTAACCTGTACCCTAATCCGGGCAGCGGGGTGTTTAGCTTAAACTATGGTGTAAGCCAAGATGCGCAGCTTGTGGTGTATGATATTCTCGGCCGCACCGTCCTTAACGAAACCCTTGCGGCAGATAAGGTGCTGCACCATTTTAGTATGCAGCAGTATAGCAATGGTATGTACTTTTTAAAAGTGCTTGGAGCAAATAATGATGAAGAATTGTTTTCACAAAAGTTTTTGTTACAGCGGTGAAGAATACCATTATTGTGTATTCATGCAAATAGTTGTACAATTCACAAAAGATCCATGAGTTATTATCATTCTTGCAAGACTGCATTTATATTGCAGTGGTGCAGCGATTATTAAAAATAGCTTCAGGACCTACGGCAGGCTTGCTGATTTATTTATTGATCAGAAACAAAGGATGTGATCACGAACTTGCATTTACAGCATTAACCGCTGCCTGGCTGGCCTTGTGGTGGGTTACAGAAGCCATAGACATTGGAGCCGCCTCGCTCTTACCTCTTGTATTATTTCCACTTGGTGGCGTCATGGATATGAGTGATGCTTCTTACCCGTATTTTGATCAGACTATTTTTTTATTTGTAGGAGGATTTATGATGGCGTATGCTATGGAGAAATTTGGCTTACACATCCGAATGGCCTATTTCATCATACTACATACCGGCTCTAAGCCCTCTCGTGTTTTACTGGGCATTATGATTTCCACTTTTTTATTATCGATGTGGATTTCAAATACCGCTACTACGATGATGCTGATTTCGGCCGTATCGGCACTATTATACCACGAACATCTTTATCACAAACAAGGCTATAAAAAGATTGCCGTTGCCTTTTTATTGGGATTGGCTTATGCCGCCAGCATAGGCGGTATGGGCACCCTTATTGGAACACCACCCAACATGGCCTTTGCAGGATTTTATGCTAAAATGTATCCAAATGCTGAACCGATTAATTTTATGCAGTGGTCTGTCATTGCCTTTCCGTTTAGTTTGTTCTTGCTTGCTATCACATATATACTGTTACGATTTTATTATATACCCAAACGTTTCGACCACCGATTTGATCTCACTTTCATACGCGATGCCTATCAACAGCTTGGCCGGCTGAATGTAAATGAGAAGCGCGTATTGATTGTCTTTTTTTGTACAATTATCCTGTGGTTTACCAGAGGTAACCTCACTGTAGGGCGTTTTGTTTTTTATGGGTGGTGTAATCTATTTCCAAACGCACTGTTCATTAAGGATAGTACGGTGGCCATTCTTGCCGCTCTTTTATTATTTATGATACCATCGTCTGAAAAAGGAAAAAATATCCTTGAATGGAATGATGTGGTAAAACTACCCTTACGAATAATACTGTTGTTTGGAAGCGGATTTACCCTGGCAGAGGGATTTGAACGCAGTGGCCTTGCCGTTTACATGGCTCAGCAATTAACAGTAATGGAGGGAACCCATTTGCTCCTTATCCTACTCTGCGTTGCCCTTATTGTAACATTCATTTCAGAATTCGCTTCCAACATAGCCAGCATTCAACTAATGCTTCCAGTGCTTGCGGCATTAAGTCTATCTCTTGATGTTGAACCTATCGTGCTTATGATTCCGGCAACACTTGCGGCTTCGTTCGGGTATATGTTACCGGTTGCCACGGCGGCAAATACCATTGTTTACAGTTCCGGTAAAATACCGGTGCGCAGTATGATTCGAACAGGATTAATACTCAACATCATAGCCATCGGCTTGCTTACCGTTTATATGTATATCCTAAGTCTGCTGTAATCAACCTACCCAGTCGTCCAAATCACGTCGATCTTTTTTGGTTGGCCTGCCACTCTTGTTAAATCGTTTGCCTCCATACGAATAAAATACAGACTTTAGCTTGATACGCTCCAGCTCTTCGGGTGGTGTACAATCTTTGAAATAAGGAGCTACTTCAGAAGCTTTCATTCGTTTATCCAGTACCTCCACCACTTCAATTATCCATTTTTTTTCACGGGTGTTTACACTGTATATTTCGCCCGGCTTAACCATATGTGATGCTTTCAGAGATTCGCCATTCAGTTTCACCTTACCTTCATCTATGGCATCCGATGCCTGAGACCTGGTCTTATAGAGCCGTATAGCCCATAAATACTTATCCAGTCTCACACGTTTACTACTCCCCTGCACCATTATGGAAATACACGTTTGGTTTCGTTCCACAAGGCATCCATCTGGGCAAGAGTCATGTCTTTTAGTTGTAAGCCTTTTTCAGATGCTTTATCCTCCATCAAGGTAAATCGGTTATAAAATTTATTATTGGTGTCGGCCAAGGCGGCCTCCGGATCAACATGAATAAATCGGGCATAGTTCACCAGTGCAAACAAGACATCACCAAATTCTTTTTTGCGCTCCAGATCTGTTCCCTGATTTATAGCTTCCTTGAGTTCACCAAGCTCCTCCTCTACCTTGTTCCAAACCTGTTCAGTATTGTCCCATTCAAATCCAACCTGTTTGGCCTTATCCTGCATTCGATAGGCTTTTACAAGTGCCGGCAAAGCGGCGGGTACACCACTTAGGAGCCCTTTTTTTTCTTTAGTTGATGTACGCTGTTTAATGGCCTCCCAGTTTTGCTTTACTTCCTCCTCGTTATTTACAGATACATTGCCATAGATATGCGGATGACGGACGATAAGTTTCTCACAGAGTTGATGGATAAGCGAACCGATATCGAAAGCGTGTTGTTCATCAGCAATCTTTGCATAGAAAATAATATGCAGAAGCAGATCGCCCAGTTCTTCCTTAATCGATCCCATATCGTATTGAGTGATGGCCTCAGCCAGTTCATACATTTCTTCGATGGTAAGTATGCGGAGCGATTCCATCGTTTGCTTCCTGTCCCAGGGACATTTCTCGCGCAGATCATCCATGATATCCAGCAGACGGCTGAATGCGGCTAATTGTTGTTCTCTTTTAGACATATCGTATCAATAACAAACCTATTAAAGCAAGGGCATACTTTGCAAACTATTTAAAGTGCAGTACAAACTTATTTTGGAAATAATCTTCTTGGAAGTAATCCCTTATTGATCGAATATGAACCCGTTTTCCCAAATCAGAAATTTCCTGATGCAGATCACCACCTTTAAGCAGAATCCATCCGTTATGTTCGGCTTCACTTTTTCGGTTATGCAGATTTTTGGTCCATTGATAAAGTTCCGGCAAAGGAGCAACCGCCCGGCAAGTGATATAATCATAGGTGCCGATGTGCTGTTCCACGCGTTCGTTAGAGGCTGTAACATTGAGTAAGCCAAGACCACTAATAATCTCCTGTACCACTTTTATCTTTTTGCCAATAGAATCAACCAGATGAAAAGAAAGTGCCGGATAAAATATGGCGAGCGGAATTCCGGGAAAACCACCACCGGTGCCAAAGTCGAGCACACGGCCTGATTGTAAAGGAAATGCCTTTGCGATGGCCAGGGCGTGCAGAAAATGATGCAGATGAATGGCCTCTATGTCTTTTCGGGATATTACATTGATTCGTTGATTCCAGTATGCATACAATTCAGCGGCTTTGATGAACTGAAGGCGTTGCTCAGTGCTGAGTTCCGGAAAGTAATGCAGGAGCAAATCCACGGGGTGCGCTACTAATAGCGGGTGCGGGTTGGATTCAGAATCTGGTAGAGTAAATCCTTAGCACGGAACAATTGCGCTTTTACGGTACCCAAAGGCAAATTCATTTTGTCGGCAATCTCCTCATACGACAACTCATCAAAAAAACGAAGTTCAATGAGCATCTTGTACTTAGGATTGAGTTTATCTAATGTCTCACGCATCAGTTTGGCCCGTTGTTCCTTGATGAATCGCTCTTCGGGATCGAGTATGGGCGATTGCAAATCCATTTTATAGGAGTCACCGCTATCGTTCTCGGTTTCTTCATCTATGGACAAGGTCTCCAGTCTTTTTTTGCGAATGAAATCGATCGAGTTATTCAAGGCTATTTTATAGAGCCAGGTGCTGAATGCAAAATCAGGGCTGTATTTATCCAGATTATTGAATGCCTTGCCAAAGGCTTCTATGGTCAAATCATCTGCATCATCCGGATCGTGCACCATCTTTAAAACAAGAAAATAAATTGAATCCCGATACCGTTGCATCAGTTTGGCATATGCTGTTTGATCGTTCTGCTCCAGAGCCCGACTGACCAAATCATAGTCCTCTTTGGCTCTCGGAGAAAAGTTAGGATTACCTTCCTGCGAGAAATCGGGGGCCTGACCGGATGTTGTTTCTTCTTCCATCACTTCCATGGGTTTTGTTTTTTATTGAATATTCCGGGCAACATCATTACAAAGTAGACCAGATAAAGCACATCAAAGAACGGAAAGGTAAGAAACAAATCCAGTGTCTTTAATCGCTTCATGGCCTTGAAATGTACAATGCCGTTTAAGAATAAACGCATTCCAAAGATATATAGTACCCACAACATCCACACTTTAAAAACTATTAACACTATGAACAACACATAGAACAATATTTGTGACACTTGAAACAGGTTCAACAATAAAATGTGTTTGAGTTTATAGTGAACGGCTGTAGTCATATGTCTTCGCTTCTGATAGATCCACTCATCCCATTGTTCCTTGGGTCTGGACACGGTAAACGAATCGGGATGCAGAGACACCGTGGTATTGCTCCCTGTAGCAATGGCGTTAATCACCAGATCATCGTCGCCGGAAACTAACTGCGGATTTTTTACAAATATGTTCTGGCTTAAAAAACGTTCCCGCGTGTAGCCCAGATTTCTGCCCACACCCATGTATGGTAGTCGGGCGAGTGCAAACGATAAATATTGTAATGCAGTGAAGTACGTCTCAAAACGTATGCAGGCATTAAGAAAACCCTTACGTTTTTCGTACTGACTATATCCAAGTATTATTTGTTTTTTATCTGTAAATCGGGAAGCCATCCTGCTCAGCCACTGTTCATTCTCCGGATAACAATCCGCATCGGTAAGAATAATATGATGATATCGAGCCGCTTTAACACCAATGGTTAGCGCAAACTTCTTTCCCTTTAGCACCTTGGCATCCTGAGGTATAGTTCGGTAATCCAGTTGCTCATACACGCTGCCGTAATCAAAAAGTAACTCCATTGTGCCATCGCAGGAATTATCATTAACAACCAGCACCTCATATCCCGGGGGATAGTGCTGTTTACAGATCAGCGGCAGATTTCGCCGTAAGTTGTTCACCTCATCTTTTGCACAAATGAGTACCGTAACCGGTGGTGGTGTGGTTGCCGAATCTTTGACTTTAAAGAAAGCAACGCGAACAAAAAAGAATATATAATAGAAGACCTGAATAAAGGCAACAACCGTGAACGTGTAAAAAAGGTAATCCATCCGGGCGCGAAACGTGTATTTTTAAGGCCTTAAAAGTATCCTACACCGAACGAGTGAACAGAGCAGATTTTCCACAATGTTTTTCAGTTTAGACGCAAAAGACACAAAAAGCAAGGCCAGAGCAGGAACTCTACAAACCGATCACGGAAGTATTGAAACGCCCATATTTATGCCCGTAGGCACGGCCGGCGCTGTTAAAGCCGTTCAACCCGGCGAGCTGGATCAAAAAATACACGCTGAAATTATTCTGGGTAATACCTACCATCTGTTTTTACGCCCGGGCATTGATGTGTTAAAAGCCGCAGGCGGTTTGCATCAATTCAATGGTTGGCATAAACCTATCCTTACCGATAGCGGAGGATATCAGGTGTTTTCGCTTGCAGAAAACCGAAAAATTACTGAGGCCGGCACCACATTTCAATCACATATAGACGGTACCCGTTTTACGTTCACGCCCGAAAATGTAATGGATACACAGCGCGTAATTGGAGCAGACCTTATAATGGCTTTTGATGAGTGTACGCCCTATCCATGCGAGTTTCATCAGGCTAAAAAATCAATGGAGCTCACCCACCGCTGGCTAAAGCGTTGCGTTGATCAGTTCCGGGCCACTAAACCCGTTTACCACTATCAGCAATATCTCTTTCCGATTATACAAGGTAGCGTGTATGCCCCACTCCGCAAGCTGAGCACCGAAACGATCGCCTCTTACGATATGCCGGGCTATGCCATTGGCGGATTATCTGTTGGTGAGCCCGAAGAAATGATGTACGAAATGAGCGCCCTTTGTTGTGAGATTCTGCCACAGAACAAACCCCGGTATCTTATGGGTGTTGGCACTCCGGTTAATCTTCTTAAAAATATTGCCTTAGGTATCGATATGTTTGATTGTGTGATGCCTACACGAAATGGCCGAAATGGCATGTTATTTACATCGCAGGGGGTTATTAACATACGGAATAAAAAATGGCAATACGATTTCAGTTATATCGATGAAGCACTATGCAATGAGATCAGTAATTTTTTCAGTAAAGCCTATTTGCGCCACCTGGTTATTGCCGGCGAAATCCTTGGCTTGCAGATTGCCAGCATACAAAATCTTAGCTTTTACCTTTGGCTGATGAAAGAAGCCCGCAGGCAAATCATAGCGGGTAACTATCAGGCATGGATGGAACAAATTATACCACAAATCAGCCGCCGTTTATGACCACGAAGCTCCTTGGGCGTATGGACCGTTATGTGCTCCGGAAATTTTTTAGCACCTATGTCGTTGTGCTACTCACCTTCATTGCCATATCGGTTGTATTTGATATTACCGAAAAACTCGACGACTTCATCAATTCCACTTCCGGCATTGGTGGAATTATTGTAAACTACTATTTCAACTTCGTTCCATATTACGGCATACTCCTCACACCCCTACTCCTTTTTTTATCCGTTGTTTTCTTTACGTCGCGCATGACGGCCAACAATGAGTTTATTGCCTTTCTGAATACCGGCACCTCTTATTACAGAATACTCGTTCCCTTTCTGGTAGGCGCATCCATGGTTTGTGCACTCAATATTGTAATTAACCACTACTGGCTCCCGGTGGCCAACCGCAACCGCATACTTTTTGAATGGGAAAACCTTAAAAATAATTATGCGCCTAATGCCACTAATGTATATTTCCAGAACGAGCGCAATTCATTTATATACTTACAGAACTACAATGGAGCCGACAGCAGTGGCTACAACTTTCAGCTCTCTACATTTAAGGACGGCAAGCTGATTCGGAAACTAACCGCAGACCGTGTTAAGTGGAATCGCGAAAATCAAACGTGGCGCATTACAAACTACGCCATACGGCATAATAAGCCTATGCTTGAAAGCCTGCACTATGGCCGCGATTCGGTCATTAAACTCAATCTGAATCCTGCTGATTTTGATAAAAGCATCGAAACCATTGCCGCATATACCACCCCCGAACTGAACCGCCTGATCAAGGAAGAAACGCTAAAAGGATCCAATCAGGTGCCCTTCTATTATCTCGAAAAATATAAACGCACGGCATTTCCATTTTCAATAATCATCCTCACCATTATTGCGGTCAGCATCTCAACCAGAAAAGTACGCGGCGGTACCGGCCTTCACCTGTTTATCGGTATTGCCCTTAGTTTCTCATACATTATGTTTCAGCAGTTCTTCGGGGTATTTTCTACCAATGCCGACCTGCATCCCGCTTTTGGAGCCTGGATACCTAATTTCATTTATCTCCTCATCGGAATTATTGCCTTTCGTTTCGCTCCAAAATAAGCATCAACTATTTCCGTTAACATTGTACAATGAAAACATTCAGGCCAACCTCCTACCTGCGCATCGCCCTGCTGATTGGTTTAACCTTTTTGCTGTTTAGTTCATGTGCCAAACGCGATTGTAACGGACACCGTAAAATCCGTTTGAGTAACGGCGTACTGCTCTAACGGGTTCGCCGGAGCATCATGTCGGCAAATGCGGTTAGCACCTCTTTCTTTTCTGGTGCCACCTGTACCGCTTGCAATGCCTCACTTGCTTTTTGATGATACGTATTTAACAAGTCCCGTGCGTACGACTCGGCGCCGGTATCGATAAAGATATTTTTTACTGCCGCAATCTTACCCGTTTCATCGTTGGAACGGGATAGCCAGGAATGAAGTTCGGCGGCCTGCTCGCGGTTGGCTCTTTGTAGTGCGCCCAGTAATAAAATTGTTTTTTTGTTTTGTATGATATCGCCGCCAATACGCTTACCAAATTCCTCGGCATTACCAAACGTATCCAGTATGTCGTCGAGCAGTTGAAAGGCAATACCGGTATTTTTTCCAAATTCATAAATATGGTGCGCATCCGATTCTGATGCACCACCCATAATGGCCCCTATGCGGAGTGCGCCTCCCAACAGAACGGCTGTCTTTAGGGTAATCATTTCAATATAGGCCTCGGCAGACGGAATGAGTGATTCAAATTCAAGATCCAGTTGTTGCCCCTCGCATACTTCAATTGCCGTTTGATTAAATACAGAAACAAGACTGCCCGGCGAAGGTGGATTATTTTTAAGCAGATACTCGTAGGCATATACCAACATCACATCGCCACTGAGAATGGCGGTGTTACGATCATATTTTTTATGAACGGTTTCTTTACCGCGACGAATTGGGGCTTCGTCCATGATATCGTCGTGAATAAGCGAAAAGTTATGAAACAGCTCCACGGCAAAAGACTGAGGTAATACCTCGGCGGGGTTTCTGCCAAACAGCTCTGCCGACATCATCACCAGCAGGGGGCGCAAATGCTTGCCTCCCAGGCCGAGTATATAAGATACCGGTTCGTACAGCGATTTTGGTTTGCGGTTGAAATGCTGTTCTTGCAAATAATGGTTAAACAACTGACTTAACTCGGGTATGGAATGCACGTGCTTGTATTATTTCGCAAAGAAAAAGAAAAACAAAGACAAGGATAATTTTACCTTCCTAAGCCCGGTGTGCAAGCGAGCGGAACAGAAGTTAAAAAATAGATACCTGATTCTTCTCTGATTG
>Ga0068877_10003075_pt1 | contig 13330 bp, 11 predicted proteins | sample NOAtaG_FD_66437 | JGI IMG/M metagenome (GOLD analysis project Ga0068877, IMG submission 66437) | Freshwater lake microbial communities from Lake Erie, under a cyanobacterial bloom - NOAA_Erie_Diel6S_1000h metaG | ecosystem: Environmental > Aquatic > Freshwater > Lake | place: USA: Ohio, Lake... | reverse complement strand
CAAGACCGCGTCGAGCATCGCGCGCCGCGCGGGCATGGATCTGGCGAAGCTCGACGCGGCTTTCGCCTATGCACAGGGGACGGCGCAGCATGGCGGATTGCTGGTGGTGCGGCATGGCTATCTGCTGTACGAAAAGTATTACGGCCGGGGCGACCGGGAAGCGCTGCCGGAGTTGGCCTCGGTGGGGAAGGCGTTCACGTCGGCGGCGCTGGGTATGGCGATGATGGACAAGCCCGCGGTCTTTGCCCAGGGGCTGGATGAGAGGGTGTGGACGCCGAAGCTGTTGCCGGCGGAGGCGTTTCCCGTCGACGACGAACGCAAGCTAAAGATTACGCTGGGTCAGGTGTTATCGATGGCGGCCGGGATTCGCGGCACGAATCCAGTGTATGTGAAGGGGGAAAAGCAGGTCTGGGAGAATCCGACGATCGACAATGGACCGTGGTCGACGACGGACGAATTCGCGCTGCGGCAGACGTTGTGGTGCCACCCCGGGGATTGCTACTCGTACTCGACGGCCTCGAGCCATATCCCGGCGATAGTCGTCCGCCATGTGATGGGAATGGAAATGGAAGAGTATCTGCGGCGGCGGCTGACGGGGCCGCTGGGCTTTGGCGATTGGGGATATGCGATGTACCGGCCCAAGCTGAAGAGCGGGATTGACGCGCAAGGCCGCATGCTGCACACCCCCGGAGGCGGCAGCATCGCCGTGCGGGCGACGGATATGCTGCGTTTTGGCTATCTGTTTCTCAAGCAGGGGCGCTGGGGGAAGCGCCAGATCTTGCCGGCTGAGTTTGTGGCTCAGTGCGGGCGCGGTGTTTCCTACAACCCGCACTATACACACTCGTTCAACTTCAACGTGAACGAGGACGGGCATCTGGCGGGGGCGCCGCGGGACGCATTCTGGAAGGGCGGCGCGGGAGGATATGCGATCTATGTCGTGCCGTCGCTCGATTTGGTGGTTTGGAAACTGGGCGGCAATGAGGGGCAGTATGATCCGGCGTTGACGCGTTTGCCGGTGCGCTACCGCTATGACGGCTCGCGGGCGGACTGGAAGGCGCCGGCCAATGCCGGCGACACCACGGGCAAGACGCTCGAAATGGTGATCCGGGCGATTACTCCTTAGCCTCGGGCCGATATAAGCTCGATGCATGTACGTCTTTGTCCCCGTTCTGCTGGCCGCGAGCTTGCTGGCGCAGACTGAAGCGCGGCCGGGCCGCTTTGTTGTGGAACATCCGACCCTGCACAACCTCGGCTTTGAGTGGAAGATCGAGGGGGATGCCAACCGCAATGCCCGCGTCGGGGTGCGTTACCGGGCGGCCGGGGAGACGGCGTGGAAGACGGCGCAGCCGCTGTTGCGCATCGGCGGTGAGCGCCCCCATCGCGAACGCGAAAGCATGACTTACACGGTGCCACACGGGTTTGCGGGATCGATTTTCGGGCTGAAACCGGGGACGGCCTATGAGTGTGAATTCACGATGGCGGATCCGGACGGCGTGAGCGGCAGCGCCGTCGAGCGGGTGAGGGTGGCGACGCGGACTGAGCCGCGGCCGTATCGCGGCGGGCGCGTGTTGCATGTATATCCGGCCGATCATGTAGGGCCGAAGATCGAGCCTTCCTATATTGGGCTGAAGGCGGCTTATTATGGCGAGGGCCGCGGCGACTGGACGGCCGTGCGCATGACCAAGGCGCAGCCGGGGGACACGATCCTCGTCCATGCCGGGCTGTACCGGCCGGAGCGCTATAACTACGTCGATCCGCTTTCGGCGCCGTTTACCGGATCCTGGTCGCTGTCGCTCAAGGGTACGGCGGAAAGGCCGATCACGATTCAGGGGGCGGGTGACGGGGAAGCAATTTTCGACGGCGGGGGCAATGCGCGTCTCTTCGACATGATGGCCTCGGCGCATCACATTATCGAGGGGCTGACCTTTCGCAACACCGAAATTGCAATCTTCGCCGGAGAGAAGGAAGTGCTGGGGGCGAGCCATCTGACGGTGCGCCAATGCCGTTTTGAGGATGTCGGTACCGGCGTCTGGACGGAATCGGCCGACTCGCGGGACTTTCTCATCAGTGACAATCTCTTTCTCGGGCGGGAAGACCAGATGCGCCTGATTGGCTGGAATCAGGCGGGACAAAGGACGGCGGGCATTTATCCATCGCATCAGCTAAGGAGCTTTTTCGCCGTGAAGGTATATGGGCCCGGGCATGTGATCGCCCACAATGCCGTGGCGTATTTTCATGACGGGATTTGTATCTCCACGTATGGGCCGCCAGAGGCCGACCCCGAACGCCAAGCCTCTTCGATCGATATCTACAACAACGACATCCATCTATCCAACGATGACTTCATCGAGGCCGACGGCGGTGTGCATAATATACGGGTCTACCACAACCGGGGGGTGAACGCCGCCCACAACGGCTACAGCGCGCAGCCGGTGTTCGGGGGGCCGGTGTATTTTCTCCGCAACTTGGCGTACCAGATTCCCGCCGGCGGGGCGCTGAAGTTCAATGCCTCACCGGCCGGCATCATCGCTTATCACAACACGTTCATTGCCGAGCAGGCCGCGGGTGAGCCTTATTACAACGCGCATTTCCGCAACAATCTCTTTCTCGGCCGGGATACGCCGAACAAGGGCATCATGGTGTGGGCGCATGCTTCGAGCGACTTTAGCAGCGACTACAATGGCTTTCGCCCGAACCGCGGGGTAAAGGAGCAGTATACGTGGCAGGGGCCGGGGGCGGCGAAGCAGAGCTTCGCCACGCTCGAGGAAGTGCGCCGGGCCACGGGGGCGGAGAGCCACGGTATCGAGCTCGATTACGACATTTTTGAAAAGCTGGGCGCCCCGGATGCCAACCGCCGCTATCAGGTCTACCATTCGCCGGATCTCAACTTTGGGCTTCGCGCCGGGGGCCGGGCCGTGGACGCGGCCGAGCCGCTGGTGAATATCAACGACGGCTTCAGCGGCAAGGCGCCGGATCTGGGCGCGCTCGAGCTCGGCCAGCCGCTGCCGCATTACGGGCCGCGCTGGATCACCTGGGCGCCGTTTTACCGGTAGACGGCGTTGTAATGGCAATGTCGGCGAGTGTTTCACCGAGCAGAAAGTCATCGAAATAAATGGTGTCTTCCGCCGCGGTGTGCGGGCTGCGGTGGATGCCCGGCTGGCAGAAATAAACCGCCTCGGGCCCTTTGGCGCGGACCTGTTTTTCCAGCACGATCTCGCCATCAAACCAGAGCCGGACGAAGCCTTTGGTCTCATCCTCGCTCCAGCGGATCTGCATGCCGAGCTGGTGCCATTGGCGGGGGCTGAAGCGGGCCGTCCAGTGCACGCCGTCGCGGCCGAGGTTGCCGGTGCCGTAGCGGATGAGGGTTTGGCCTTCGCTGCCGGGCTCGAGCCACCACGTCATGACATTGCGGTAGCGGGGCGGCGGGTTGCCCTCCCAATAAAAGAAGTTGTCGCGCTCGCGCGGCGGGTCTTCAACGCGCAGCCAGAAGCTGAGGAAGGTTTCATCGCCTTCGGCCACAGTCACGCGCGGGCCGCCCAGTTGCGCCCGCAACTGCTGCGCGTTAAAAATATCGTCGGCATGGATCGTGACTCTGGCGGCATAGTCGCCGCTGCGCGCCAGGCCTTTGACGACGGCGATGTTGCGTTCCTGGTTGTTCTGGCCCCGCGTGCCGGTGTTGTTCCACTGGCTCAGGTCTGCAGTCTCGAAGTCGGCGCGGAAGAGCACCTTGCCCGCCAGAACGGCGGCGGTGGCGGCCAGCAGGCCGGCTTGACGAAGTGCGCTCATCTGACTACTCCGTCCACAGCTTGTGATAGCGGCCCATCCAGTAGGGCAGCAGGAAGGTGGTTCCATCGTCCTCGGAGATGGGGTCGCCGCCGCCGTCGAGAGTGAAGGGATTGCTGTTCCACTTCATGACGGCGCGCTCGTCGGCAGGCAGCAGCACGGTGGTTTCGCGGCGTCCGAAGCGGTCGGCGCCGGGGGCTAGCGGCAATTCCTTGCGCCAGCTGTTCTCGACGCGCCATTTGCGCAGGTCGAGGGGCATGCGCTCGAGAGTTTCAACCGAGGCGCGGCGCAATTGCCGGTTCTCACCCCGTCCCAGTTCGTAGATTGCGTTCCACAAAGGATTCTTCTCGCGCCGCTCATTTTCGAACCAGTCGTCCATGGCCTTGAGGATCGCTTCGCGGTATTGCGGATTCTTTTCATAGCGAATGAGGGGATAGAAGCTGAGCATGGCGAGTTCTTCGTCGCTGTAGTTGAGCTCGATGCGGCGTTGTTTGAGGAGGCCGGCAATCTTGAGATAACCGAGCTCTTCGGCGACCTTCTTCATTTCGGCGCCGTATTTAGCGTCGCCGGTTACGTGTTCGGTTGTGCGGAGAAAGCTCATGAGCTCGACGGAGTTGAGCGGACTGTCTTCCCGGCCCTCCCCGTCGAAATAGGCCGGCGACCATTTGCCCCAACGGGTGGGCTTGCCGGTCTTGGGGTCGATCAAATGGTAGCCGTGCTGGAGGATGTAATCCATTTGCCGGCGGCAGGTTTCACGTACCTGATCGCGCAATTCCCCACGCGGGAGGAGGTCCCAGGCGAGACCGAAGAGGAGGAAATGCCCGACGCTCTCATCGGAGCTGGTGTCGCTCTTGAACTCATGTTTCTGGTCTGGGGTCCAATACCAGAAACCGTCTTTGGGTTTCTCTTCGGACGGGTCGATGTAGGAGCGGGCGGGATAGCCCGGGGTTCCGGTGATCTGTTCGAGAAACAGCACGGCCCGCGTGGCTCGTTCGGCGCGGGTGAGCGCCTCCTTGCTGCCGGTGGCCGCGTACTCAAAGAGTTTGGCCGCGGCGTACATGGCCGTCCAGAGTCCGTCGTTATCGTTGGAGACACGCTGTCCGCCGCGGGTATCAGCGATAAAGCCATGACGGTCATGCCGGGCCGCGATCTCCTCGTAGTGGCGCGCTTTGTCGGCCAGGCGGATCTTCTGGAACCAGAATTCACTTTGCCCGCATCGGGTTTGCACGATGACGTGGCCTTTTTCGGATTCGCGAAACCCGAGGACTTCATCACAGGGCAGGAAGCGCTTGCTGTGAAATAGACGGTCTTGGCGCAAGACGCCGCGCTCGCGCCGCGTCCAAGTGGCGCCATCACGCGCTTTCCAGGTTTCCTTGCCAGCTGAAGCAATGATATCGTCTTGCTTTACGTATACCTGTTCAAATGGTTTAAGCATTATGGATTGCGAAAGAAGGGGCAGGCAAAGCAGTAGAAAGATGAAACACACCATGGTGATAAACATAGCGGAAAATAGACTTTTTTGCCGATACGAGTTTAGGGAAAGGTGCCGTTGCCTCCAATCGGGGGAACACGAAGAAAAAAAGCTAACGTAATGCCGTAGACTCGAAAGGTAGCAGGTTGGTCAAAGAGCAGAGGAATGAAGGTTCTTATCGCTGACGACTCGATTGTGAGTCGGCATATGTTGGAAGCAACGGTGCGCAAATGGGGTTATGAGCCGGTAGTGGCTTGTGACGGACAGGAGGCGTGGGACGTCCTGCAGCAGGAACATGCCCCGCAACTGGCCATATTGGATTGGGTGATGCCACAACTGACCGGCCCGGAGGTATGCCGACTGACGCGGCAGCAGCACAAGGACAAGTACACCTATATGTTGCTGTTGACGAGCAAGAACCAGCGGGAAGATCTGATTGAGGGCATGGATGCTGGGGCGGACGACTACATCACGAAGCCGTTCAACCATCATGAGTTGCAGGTGCGTTTGCGCGCCGGACGCCGCATCGTTGATCTGCAGAGCGAATTGCTGCTGACGCAGGCGGCGTTGCGGCTACAGGCAACGCATGATGCGCTGACGAAGGTTTACAACCGGCACTCGATCTTTGAGGTTTTGGGCCGCGAGTTGGGGCGGGCTGAGCGTGAGAATCTGCCGATTGGCGTGGCGCTGCTCGATATCGATTTTTTCAAGGCGGTCAACGACACCTATGGACACATTGCGGGGGACGCGGTCTTGGTTGAGGCCGCGCGCCGGATCAAGGCCGCTATCCGTTCATACGACTCGATCGGGCGCTATGGCGGGGAAGAATTCCTAGTGATTTTGCCTGGCTGCGATGAGGAGTGCACGCGCAATCAAGCGGAGAGAATTCGGCGGGGACTGGCGAGTGAACCAATGCCAATCCATGAGGATGCTTACTCGGACGTGTCCCTGGCTCTGACGGCGAGTTTCGGGGCGACGACGGTACTGCCCGGTTTTGCGGCCACGATCGAAGAAGTATTGCGGATTGCCGACGAGAACCTCTATGAGGCGAAGAGAGCAGGGCGAAATCGCGTAACATTCCGCTCGATGCTGGAACGAGACGAAGTTTCCGCGACCAGCCTCTAGAAGGCTAATCGTTGCTGGAGCGTTGGGCGACGGAGAAATGGCTGAGTGTATTGGCGTATTGGGAGACGCCGCGGAAGAGTGCTTCGGCGATCTTCTGGCGATAGTCGGGCTTCTTGAGCAGTGCTTCCTCTTTGGAATTACTGAGGAAACCCACCTCGGCGAGGACACTGGGCATGGCGGCGCCAACCAGCACGATGAACGGAGCTTTGCGAACGCCCCGGTCTCTGGTCCGGTTTCCGGCCCGTATGCTGCCCTGAAGGAGGGCGGATTGGACCTTACCGGCGAACTCGCGGGATTCATCCATTTTGTCTTTCAGGGCGATTTTCTTGATCAAATCCCCGAGGTCGGCGACGTTCCGCTCGCTTGAGGCATTTTCCCTGGCCGCCACCTCAAGGGCTTCCTGCGAAGTTGTGAAATTCAAGTAATAGGTCTCGACGCCCGCGGCGGTCTTGAGCAGGGAGGAATTGGCATGGATCGAGATAAACAGGTCGGCGCGCTGTTGATTGGCAATTTCGGTGCGCTGCTCGGGGGACAGGTAGACGTCTTCGGTGCGGGTCAGGACGACATCGCTGCCAAGGCCATCCTCGATCAACTTGGCCAGACGGCGGGAGATATCGAGTGTGACCTCTTTTTCGACGAGGCCGGTGACACCAGTGGAGCCGACGTCGTGGCCTCCATGTCCGGGGTCAATGACGACTTTGCCGATCTTGAGGCCCAGCACGCGGGTGAGCGACTGCTTACCGATACTGGTGCGGCTGGCAGCGATACCGGCCGCCGCCGGGCGTTCGGGTGAGCGTGAAGACAACGATGAAAGTCCCTGGCCCGGCCATTCGCGCAGAGTGAAGCCGCCGACGCGGTAGGGCATCTGACCCGGCTCAGCCTTGGGGAGGACATACTTGGCCATCAGGACTGGCGGATCGGCCAGGGTGAAGCGGGGAGTGGGCTTTGCCCGGAGGGGGGTGGCTGGCGCTCTGGCCGGGGCCGATGTCGAAGTGGGGGGAGAGCCGGCTTTCCGGGGCCTCAATTCGATGACAAGGCGGGCTGGATTGCGCTGCAGCTGGGTTTGATAATCGACCTCACCGTGCTCGAGGTCGAAGACCAGACGGGTCAAGCCTTTTTGGTTTTGCGCCACGCGGATCTGCCGCAGGAGGGGGGTATGCGCAGGCACGGTCTTGATCGCGCCGCGCGGGGCTTTTTCCGCATCCAGCGCGGGAATCGTATCGAGGAAATCAATAAAGATACGGGGCGGGCTCTCGAGCCGGTCATGCCGGATGTCGATGACTCCCTCGACCAGAACAGTTACCCGGGTCCGGGCTGGCTTGCCATCGACAACGATTTCCGTAAGCCGGCCGACCCGGGCCTGATCCGGCCCTGCCGCGAAGGCGGGCGAGAAAGCAAGCGCAAGCGCGAACACTGCGCTAGATCGAGCCCCGAGTTGTCCGCTAATGGCCATTCCTGCTCCTATGGCATCGTGATGTGGATTCTTCCTTCCGCATCCACAAATTGCACAATTCTGGGTTGGGCCTTTTCCGGGGGGGGCAACGGTGCGGCGGGTTGTTTGAGCTTAGCTTCACCATACTTGCGGCCCACACGATACACATATTCAATGGTTTCGGGATAAGGCGGAATCCAGCCATGCTTCTTCACCGCGCCCTCACCTGCATTATAGGCAGCCAGAACCAGCCGGTCGTCGCTGAACTTCTCCTTTAGATAGCGCAGGTATTTCACGCCGCCCTCAATGTTTTGCCGGACGTCAAACGCATTTGTCACTCCGAGCTGCCGCGCCGTGCCGGGCATCAGTTGCATTAAACCCATGGCGCCCTTCGGGGAAAGCGCATTGGGGTTGAAGTTACTCTCCACCTGCATGACACTACGCACAAGCATGGGGTCGACGCCATGCTCGGCGGCGGCTTTCTCGACAATTTGCTCTACTTCCGTCTTTAATTGCACGGGAGAAACCACGGTTGCGGATCTTTCGCGGGCAATCACCTCCACGGGAGGAACTTCGCGGGGCAGCACCAATTGTGTGCGGACGAGGCGCCCACTGCCACGGTCTACCCGCACCGTTGTGCGCACCAATTCCGAGTCGGCACTCCAACCGCCTTGCGCCGCCATGGCCGCCAAACACAGGCTAAAGTAAAAAGGGGACATTCCTGCTCGTCTCATGGTATCTGAAAAACCTTTTTGAATCAATGAATTATCCTTTGCCATTACGCGCACCTACGGCCCTTGCGGCGTTTCTGCTCGCTGGCGGCGCCTCCCGCCGGATGGGCTCGGATAAGGCGCTGCTGCCGTTCGGCGGCAAGACGTTGCTCGAGCATCTGACCGGCCTGTTGTTGACGCTCACACCGGCGGTCCATATCGTGGCACCGTCCGGACGGTACGAATGCTTTGGCTTTCCGGTGTTAGCCGACTTGCGGCCGCACTGTGGGCCGCTCGGCGGGATCGAGGCGGCGCTGAGCCATTCCCCGGCGGACTGGAACCTCATCCTCGCCTGCGACCTTCCGCACATCACGGCGGACTGGCTGCGAACCCTGACGAAGGCAGCATGGGCCGATCCGCGCCTGGAGATCGTTACCTCGGGCGAGCCGCCGAACCCGCTTGCCGCCGTCTGGCATCGATCGGCCTTGTCTGAAGTAAAGGAGGCGCTCGACGGCGGGGAATTGCGCGTGCGCGATCTGCTGAACCGGTTGTCGAGTAAAACACTCATTCCCCAGGACCCCGAAATCCTGGCAAACTGGAATCGCCCGGAGGACATGCAAAAACTTGGCTGTTGAAGGATTTCCCTACTACATTGAGTTCCGGCACGTTTTTAAGACGTTTGATCGTCCCGTTTTGGTCGATTCGAATTTTTTTGTGCCTGCCGGGGAGACTGTTGCCATCATTGGCCGCTCTGGAGTGGGTAAGTCTGTTGCCTTGGCGCACATCATGGGCTTTCTCAAGCCCGACGAAGGCCGGGTGATTGTGAGCAACCGGGATATTACGTTTTTCGACGAGGCGCAATTGCGCCGGATCCGGCAGAAAGTCACGATGGTCTTCCAGAGCGGAGCGCTTTTCGATTCCCTCACGGTCGGCGAAAACATTCTGTTTTCCCTCGAGCTACGGGAAGACTATGATGCCCAGAACAAGGAAGACGTCGTCGATGGTCTTCTGGACCTCGTGGACCTGCTTCCGTACCGCGACCACTACCCGTCGGACCTCTCAACGGGCTACCGTCGGGCCGTCGCTATCGCCCGGGCCCTTGCCGCGCAGCCAGAGTGTGTGCTCTTCGATGAGCCGACGACGATGGTCGATCCGATCATGGCGAATCACCTTGGCAATCTGATGCTACGCCTGAAGATGCAACTCCGGTTGACAAGTGTCGTTGTCACGCATGATCTGGAGTTGATGAGGAAGGTAGCCGACCGGGTTGTCTTTCTGAGCGAAGGGAAAGTCGCCTATTTCGGACCTGTCGAAGGCCTCGAGGAATGTGACCATCCACAGTTACAGGAATTTCTCAACCTCGACCGGATCGCCTGAGCGAGGGGGAAGCCTAACCGCCAAAGCCCTGTGCGATGCGCTTCTTGGCTTCCTCGAAGATGGTAATCTTGCCGTCCTTGATCATCTGGCGCACCAGGGTCTCCTCAAAGATGTCGGCGCGCTCGCTTGCCTTGCGATTCTTCACCATGTTCACCATTTCGGCGCGCCGCGCCGGCAACTGGCTCAAGTCGGCTTCTTTTTTTCCGATAACCTTGGCGACAAACCACTTGCCATCGACGGTGAGAGGCCCGATCATGTCTCCGGCTTTCTTGCTAAAGGCCGCGAGCACGGCCGAGGCCGGACCGATGCCATCGGCAAAGCCGGAGCGGTTGAACTCCTGAGTGTCCTTTAGGGTGAGGCTGAGATCTTTGGCCAGCTTCGCCAAGTCGCCATTCGCGGTACTCATATAAGCGGCTGCCTTTTCCTTCAACTCATTTGTCTTCTTGAGTCCTAAACTGACTGTTAGCGTGGAGACGATGTTGGAGCGTGCCTCATCCAGTGTCATCTGCCGCGGCGGCAAGATTTCATCGACGCTCAGCACCGCCATGCGTCCTTCACCAATTGTGATCGCCTCGGTTACCTCACCCCGCTTTAGCCGCTGTGCCGCTCCAAACAATTCCGGCTTGGGGCCGATGCCCGGTACGGAAAAATTCTGGTTCGAGTATTCGAATTTCAAGGGGGTCAAGCCGAGGCGCGAGGCCGTGGCCGGGATAGCCGCCGTGTTTTTTGACAACTCCGCCCGCAACGTATCCGCCGCCTGACTCAGGCCATTGGCGTTTTTCTGATTGCGCAGTTCCGCTTCGAGTTGCGGCTTGACTTCCTCAAAGCTCTTCAATCCGGCTGGCTGCCTATCCAACACTTCGATCAGGTGGTAGCCAAACTCCGTCTTGATCGGCGAGCTGAGCGATTTCAGCGGCGCCGAGAAGGCATATTCATCGAAGTTTTTCACGGTCTGGCCGCGGGTAATGAAGCCGATGCTCCCACCAGTCCCTTTCGAGCCCGGATCCTCGCTGTATTTTGCCGCCAAGTCCTCAAACTTGGCTCCGGCCTTGAGTTGCTTCCACACATTTTCGGCCTGCTGGCGGGCTTTCTTCTCGGATTCTTCCTTGCCGCTTTCGGTCTTGAACAGGATGTGCCGCACGTTGGAACGCTCCGGCGAACGGAAGTTATCGATACTGTCCTGGTAGAGTTTTTTCAGTTCCGCATCGCTGACTTCGACGCGGGCATTCACGGCCGAGGCTTCAATCGTGTACAGGGTCACCTTCCGCCGTTCGGTTGTGTTGAAAGAGTTTTTCTCTTTCGCATATTTGGCCTGAATCTCTTCCTCCGGAATGCGCACCCCGCGCGTGAGTTCCTGCGGGTCGATGACCAAGTATTGCAGCTTCACCCGTTCTTCCTGCTCGCGGAAGGTGTCCTCAACTTCCTTCGGGGTCGCCACGGCGCTCATCAGAACCAGGGTGCGCAGCCGTTGCGTTTCGAGATCCTTGCGAATGCCGTCTTCAAACTGAACAACTGTCAAGCCGTTCTGCTTGAGCATCGCCTCATACATCTGAGTGCCGACATACTTCCCTTCCTGCCATAGCGAGGGAACATCCTTCTGAATTTTCTTAGCCACTTCCTCGTCGCTGGCAACCATGCCCATCTGCTGCGCATAGCAGGCGACACCCTTGACGGCCACATACTGGTCGACGAATTGTGGAACGAAGATCGCGGCGCTTTCCGGCGGCATGCTCTGTTTGTTGAGCATCTGTTGCAGCTTCATTCTGACTTCGCGCGCCGTCACGGTCTCCCCACACACCTTGGCCACGGTTTCCTCGCCCAGGCCTACATTGAATCCCGAGCCTCCGAAACCCGGAATTAGGGTCACAACCATGGAAAGGGCCACCAGACCCAGCAGGACTCCCAGCAAAATACGCAAGTTGGTGTCCTTGCGCCGGAACAGATCAAACATGCAAACTCCTGAACAATTGTGTTTTGGCGGGGTGCCGCGTCAGCCCGCGCACGGGTAAACGCACCTAAATTATAGCGAATCCCTCCGCCCGTCATCGAATTGACTGAGTGCAGTTTCTTGGAATCGATCTCGGATGGACGGGGAAACCCTCGGGGCTGGCCCTGTTGGATCAGGAGGGCGAGCGACTGAAGCTGTGTCATCTGTCCCGCCCGGCATCGCACGCGGAGTTGCTGGCGGCAATCGACCGGCTGCTCGCCCCGGACGCGCCGGTGTGGATTGGTCTCGATGCACCGGTGCTGATCACAAACGAGTCGGGTTCGCGCGCAGCGGACCGCATGGCGCACTCACTTTTTTCGCGCGAACATGCCGGGGCCTACCCCGTTCACCTCGGTCTGCCATTTGCCGCGCCAGTTCTCGCGCTGGTTGCCGCTCTGCGCGAGCGCCAGTTTTCGACCACGCTGCCGGAGGCGGCGCGGCTTGAGACGAGGCAGGTTTTCGAGGTCTTTCCGCACGCGGCCGCTTTGCGGCTTTTTTCTCTGCCGCGGATCCTGCCTTATAAAAAAGGCCCACTGGCCGAACGCTTGAAGGCGTTGGAGGCCTTTCATCACCTGCTATCGACCGGCTTGGCCAAGCGCCGCCCTGCCTTGCGGCCCCGGCACCTCCCGGCCGCCGGGAACACGCTGGCGGCCCTCAAATCATGCGAGGATCAACTCGACGCCCTATTGTGCGCCTATATCGCCGCCCATTTTTGGTTCTGGGGCCTGGCCCGCACGAACATTCTCGGCGATGCCCGCACGGGCTTTATCGTCAATCCTAGTTTTTGACCTATGCCGCAAAACCGTTACGCTGAACTGCGAGAAAACTACCAGATGGCGGGCCTGCTCGAGTCCGCCGCCCTGCCTGACCCGATTGCTCAGTTTCACCGCTGGTTCGATGAAGTGCTGGCAGCCAACGTGCTTGAGGCGAACGCGATGGCTCTGGCCACCGTCGGCCCCGGTGGCCAGCCCAGCTTGCGTATGGTGCTGCTGAAGGCACTCGACGAGCGGGGGTTTTCCTTCTTCACGAATCACGAAAGCCGCAAGGGCAGGGAACTGGCCGGGCATCCGCAGGCCGCGCTTTGCTTTCACTGGAAGGAACTGGAGCGGCAGGTGCGCGTCACCGGTACGGTCTCGCTGCTGTCGCGCGAGGAAAGCGCGGAGTACTTTGCCCAGCGTCCGCGGATCTCGCAAATCGGCGCCTGGGCCAGCAATCAGTCGAGTCCCATCATGGGCCGTGAAACTCTCGAAGCAGCGCGTCGTATGTATGAAGAGAGGTTTGCCGGTCAAGCCGTGCCGATGCCCGAGTTCTGGGGAGGATACCTGCTTTTCCCGCAGGAGATCGAGTTTTGGCAGGGGCGGCCGGGCCGCTTGCACGACCGTCTGCACTATGATCGACAAAGCGACAACACATGGCGTATTTCCCGCTTATCTCCCTAATCGCGA
>Ga0068877_10003071_pt1 | contig 13334 bp, 9 predicted proteins | sample NOAtaG_FD_66437 | JGI IMG/M metagenome (GOLD analysis project Ga0068877, IMG submission 66437) | Freshwater lake microbial communities from Lake Erie, under a cyanobacterial bloom - NOAA_Erie_Diel6S_1000h metaG | ecosystem: Environmental > Aquatic > Freshwater > Lake | place: USA: Ohio, Lake... | reverse complement strand
TGCCGAGGATTTCAAAGAAACGATGAAGATCCAATTCGATGCAGTACTCCCGAAATTCAACTACACCGCAATTCCTCAGCCAAAATGAAATCTGGAAGTTATTCGCAGACTATTCCTTAGGAGGACGGAATGGTGGCAACGCAGATGGGTTGAATGCTGGCAACGGTGTTCTGAGTTCGAACCAGGAGAATACGAACCCTATCACTCGTATGCGAGATGTAACGGATGGCACGTCCAATACCTTTTTCATTGGTGAGGCATTGCCAATTCTTAGTCAATGGACTTGGTGGTATAACCCAAATGCAGCAACTGCAACCACCGCCATTCCACTAAACTTTGCTTTGCGTCGAAGACCACCGTATAACACATGCGGATTACCTGCTGGTAATTTCGCTCGATTAGCGGATTGCGATTGGGGGAACAACTATAGTTTCAACAGTCGGCATACTGGCGGTGGGAATTTTGGACTGGGTGACGGCAGCGTTCGATTTGTAAGCGATGGTGTTGATACCGAAGTCTATCGCGGCTCCGCCTCTATAAGCAGTGGCGAAGTGGTTTCTTTGGGTGAATAGAAATTCATTCCGTGCGGATTCGATAATTACAAAGATGCCTAGAGGTTACTCTAGGCATCGTTGGCTTGATAAACGTGGGTTTTAGCATCGATAACGTGAATTTTGACACACTTCTTTAGGAGGGTTCCCTTGACTTTCAAACGATGTTACGTCTTGGTTGGATTGATGTTTGCGTTCCTTGGTTGTAGTGAAGATCATGGAGCAGTCCCTGTTACCGGAATTGTCACTTACAAGGAGAAGCCAATTGGAAGAATCAACGTAATGTTTGTGCCCGAAGATAAGGAGGGGAATATTGCGCAGGGTACATCAGACGAAAACGGCAAATTCGTACTGCAGACAATCGACCCTAACGATGGGGCCATTCCAGGAAAATACAGAGTTGCATTCAAGCATGATTCCGAGATTGTTCCAGATATGCCAGGATTTGCAGGTGGAGTTAAACCAGAGAAGTCACCTATTCCGCTAAAGTACGCAGATGATGCGAAATCGGGTTTTACCGCCACAGTTGACAAGAACTCATCGAAGAACGACTTCAAATTTGATTTGAAATAAGAAACCTGCTTCCATTGAGCCGATGCTTGAGAATCGGACGCTTCTAGGATGCGCGATGGACTCTCTTGAGTTCGCGCATTTGTGCTGAAGGTTGAAATGAATGTGCTGGGGAAATGTTATCATGTCCCCAGCGTCGCGATCGAAATAGATCGATCGACATCGAAAGATTGTTTTTCGGGAACGAACAACAAGAATTCCTTCGAAGCGACGAAACACACGAAACACACGAATCAACCCCATCTTGCCTTTCATTCAGCACTAGGAAAGCGAAAAAATGTTGACTATATATTGCCCGAATTGCTCCAAAGTATACCGGTTGGCTCCAGAGCACCTGGGCAAATCAGTTCGATGTCAGGATTGCTCCCAAGTCTTTGAGGCAGCAACTCAACCAGCTACGCCTCCTGAGTTTGTTTCAACACCTGCGCCGAGATCGCAGCCTCATGCGAATCCAACTCCGCATTCCGTAGCAGCGAACGCGGGAGGTTTCTCGGCGGCAGTACCTGCTCGGTCTTACCAATCCCCGGCCGGCAAACAGGGCATGTCCGATCAGATTGATTACGTGATTCACGGAGACGATTCCCAGTTCGTCGAGATTACCCTAGATCCCGGTGAGACTGTGATTGCCGAGTCTGGAGCCATGATGTTTATGACGTCAGGTATCGAGATGCAAACGGTCTTTGGTGATCCATCCAGCAGTGGTGGATTTTGGAACAAGGTTGTTTCCGCAGGCAAACGAGTCCTCACGGGGGAGTCGCTATTCATGACAACCTTTACCAACAGCGGTTCGAGACGTGCACAGATTGCATTTGCGGCACCAACGATCGGTCGGATTACACCAATGCATTTGGATCAGATGGGTGGAGAGTTGATTTGCCAAAAAGGCGCATTCTTGTGCGGTGCTAAAGGCATTCAAGTATCGATTGCTTTTCAAAAGAAAATCGGAGTGGGGCTATTTGGCGGAGAGGGCTTCATCATGCAGAGACTTCAGGGCGACGGAATTGCCCTCGTTCATGCGGGTGGCGCGATGGTGTACCGTGAATTGGCTCCAGGTGAACAGCTGAGATTGGACACCGGCTGTTTGATGGCTCTCGGGCCAACCGTTCAGTATGACATCCAATTCGTCGGCGGATTCAAGAACACGTTGTTCGGAGGCGAAGGATTGTTCATGGCCACGGTGACTGGCCCCGGGCCGGTATGGCTTCAAAGCCTCCCGTTCTCTCGACTTGCTTCCAGTATTGTTGCCGCTGCGGGTGGGGGAAGCAAGCATGCAGAAGAAGGATCCGTCCTCGGAGGTTTCGGTAGTCTGCTGATGGGAAACCGCGAGTAGCACGAATCGCGATTAGTGCGTTGGAATTGAAAGAGCATCGCGATCTTCAGCAGATTGCTATTACCGGTTCCTTGACAAAAAGAAGCTAATCACAAACCCGAAAAAGCTAGCAAAGCCGATCCCTAGGCATGTGTACATTTTGGGCGCTGCGGCTTCGAAACTTCGCTTGTAACGAAAGTAGTTTGGTGTTTCTATATTCATCAGACCGTTGTCGGCTAGGTTATTCCAAGTGTCCCAGGTGCTAGCTGGAGAAAGTTCGTCCAGCCCGACCGACATATCTTTGACGTAGTCTTCTTCGGTCATGTTAAGGTTGACGGGAAATGTCCAACGTTCGTAGGCCATAATTCCGCCGTAGCTCAAGAAACCGATACTTAGCAGCAAAAGAATGCCGGCAATCACTCGCAATGCAAGGCTCGGCCCGCGAGAAGCACGCTTCGGAGCAACGGTGTTGCCAGATGCTGCGGGTTCTAAGCTATTTAGATGACGAATCGTCGGCACTTCTACCGATGTTCCGCATTGAGGGCAAGGTAGTGTCATCCCCGCTTGACTGCGGTTGATGGGAATTTTCGCCCCACACAAACAGGGCAATAGAAATTGGCTCATAGGCTGGAAAAACGCTTTTGGTTTGAAAAAGAACGGCGGAAGCAGAATCGATTCTATCCTGCCCCTCAAGCTACTCCACCCCTACGCGAACCGATAGACTTCGGTTTTCCGCCCGACGGCAGCGTTTTCTTTGAAGCAAGGAACCTATTTGAAACCAGTAGGCAGGAGTTCGTGCTTGAAGGATCGCTTCCAAGAAAGTTGTTGTAGGCTGAACATCCAAAGCCTAGCAAATATTCCTGATACTGGTGGCTAGACCGAGGCATTCATCCAGTTAGAATGGTGGTGCTGTCAGTCGAGTCCCTCGGTGGGATTGGATACTTACTAGCAACACCACAAAGTCGGTTATAGAGCAGTCCATGCAGGAATTGTTCTTGTAACCCGGACCCGCCACACCTCAACACTTGCTGAATCGTTCGCGTCATATAAATTCCCAGCCTGTTTCATTCTAGGCTGGCTATCCATAAAGAACACGACCGCCGATCAGAAGTTAGTTGCACCTGTGAAATCCCCTAGGACTCTTTTGTGTTGAAAGAAAGTGATGGCATCAAGGATGAGACCGGTCGTGTTCCGCAAATGCAGAATGAGCGAGAGCTTGTTTCCACTCACGAAATTCCGTTTCGTTGTGGTCTCCAGATTGGAGTCCAACGGTAATGGGGATGAACGGGGAGTTTGAGGAGTGTAGCGACTGCTTCAGGGGCGCTGTTGCAGTTCGACGTGAGCAATGGATGCTGCAAATTTTAGTTATTCGTAAATATTTACCATTTGTTATCGGAGAGACGTTCGCATTCAGAAAGGTGCTATAGTTCCCTTGCCTCGCTAAGGCAGGGGAGAGACGCAAATCGCGTCCACTCTAGCTGCGGATCGATTTTCCTGTTTGGGAGAATCTCTTTGCGGCGCTGCAGAGCGGATGACGCGGTTTGAGGTCTCGGACCATGCTGATATACGAGCACTCCGATCCTCCATTCATTTCGTGGTTTCAGGAGCTATTACCTTGTTCGACGGCCTGTTGGATTTCGATGATGACTTGCCTCGCAGCGCTGACGACTTGGATGGCCTTCGCAAACTGTCGCTTGAGGAGGAAGGTGACGATCTGGGCGACGCGGTTGCCGATGTCGTAGTACCAGAGGACCAAGTTCAGTTGGACAGCGATGATGATTTGCTGTCCGGCATGGACGAAGTCGAGACTTGGTCGGATGATCCAGTTCGAATGTATTTGACGCAGATGGGCGAGATACCTTTGCTCACACGCCAAGAAGAAATTCGTCTGGCTAAAAAAATCGAAGTCACGCGACGTCGATTCCGTACCAAGCTGCTCGAGTGCGATTATGTGGTCCAGTATGCCTTCAAGATACTTAAGCGTGTTCACACAGGCGAATTGCCATTCGATCGCACGGTACAGGTGTCGGTTACCGACAAATTAGAGAAAGATCAGATTTTAGGAAGATTGCCAAACAATCTCAAAACGCTCGACGTCCTACTCAAGCGAAATCGTAGAGATTATCGCAACGCCCTGAGTAAGAATTTGCCCGAGAAGAAAAGAGTAGAAGCTTGGCAATCTCTCGCACGCCGCCGTCGCAAGACGGTTCGTCTGATCGAAGAATTAGGGCTGCGAACGCAACGAATCGAAGCGATGATCAACGTTCTCGAACGTTTGAGCAATCGGATCGATGAAATTCTCCATGATTTAGCGACACTCAAATCGTATCAAGTGGCCCCTTCACAGGTGGCTCAACTGAAACGCGAGTTTCGTCAGATTCTGGTCGCAACCCAAGAAACCCCATCGTCGCTACGCAATCGTGTTGCGATGGTGAAAAAGGTCTTCACTGAATACCAACGCGCGAAGAAACAGCTAAGCGAAGGCAATTTGCGTCTGGTAGTTTCCATTGCGAAAAAGTATCGAAACCGCGGCCTTAGCTTTTTGGATCTGATCCAAGAAGGTAATGCCGGTTTGATGCGGGCTGTTGACAAGTTCGAGTACCGGCGCGGGTTTAAGTTCTGCACGTATGCCACATGGTGGATACGGCAGGCGATTACTCGTGCTGTTGCAGACCAAAGCCGAACCATTCGGATTCCCGTTCACATGGTAGAAACCATGTCGCGCGTCCGAAATGTTTCCCGGCAATTGCTGCAAGAACTCGGTCGAGAGCCAACGCTCGAAGAAACTGCTCGCCGCGCTGAGACGACTATCGAAGAAGCGAGACGGGTGCTGGCGATGAGCCGTTACCCAATTTCGCTCGATCGGCCAGTCGGAAATAGCGAGGATAGTCAATTCGGGGATTTGCTCCCGGATGGTACCGCCGAAAGTCCAGCTATTGGTGCAGCACAAGAGATGTTGCGATTGCGAATCAACACCGTCCTCAAGACGTTAAGTTACCGCGAACGCGAAATCATCAAACTGCGCTATGGTTTGGGTGACGGTTATAGCTACACGCTGGAAGAAGTTGGACACATTTTCAAAGTGACGCGCGAACGCATCCGTCAAATTGAAGCAAAAGCAGTTCGAAAACTTCAGCAACCCAGCCGTTCGCAAGAACTCGTCGGCTTCCTCGACTAGCATCTCTTGCTCATAACGTGAGTGACATCCTAGTATCGTAAAAATCTAAGGCTCTGGTGTTTGAGTTCAAATGCCAGAGCCTTTTTTTATGCCGCCGCTGAGTCGCTGCTGGACCGTAGCTTGGGACCATCGTCCCGAGCCGATGGATTTGCGATGGAGCTTGGACGGAGTCACGGGCTGCTAGCCTGTGACCTTGAAAGCCCTGCAACACCGGTTGATGCATAGCACTTCAGTTTCTTCCTTTCATTCTCCTAATCGGTGCCACCCACCAATATATGTCGAACTCGCGCCAATGTATGGCGGGTTCTATGGCAGAAAAATCGAACGCAGAAAGATAGATCAGAAAATTTTCTCTGCGTTCGATCTTTCTGCCTAATTTGCAAGTTTCGACTGGTTCTTTTTGGTCCAAGCGATCCTTTGCTATATCTACGGACGATGCATTCGGAAGAGCACCCGCCAGTTGCGGTGGTGTGTTACGCTAACTCGGGCGTTGGCCGCATGGGGTATTGTCAGCTCTCCCATGCAAGGGACCAAAGACAACAAATCACACGATCTAGCCAAATTGGACTCGACGAATATGGTCAATCTGTTGTCAGGATGGGCGGTAGGCGACATCCGGGGAAGTGATAGAGGATTCTCGTTATTTTTTCGTGAACCAATATCAGTAAGGAGATTCTTCTTTCTCGTGGCAATGGAATCTTCGGTTGCCAACTCGGCCCGTTAGATCCAGCAAAGCGCCCTAATGGGAGTTTGCTTGCAATGGCACGCTGATCCCGTGAGATTTTTGACCTCGTAAAGCTCTAGACTCCAAGTTGCTCTTGGTGCATTATTGGTTGGGTCAGGGATGCGATTCGTTTATTCATGTTTCTAAGGTTTCTTCCGTGAGTTCTTGTTCGACGCCGGCGCGGACGATCACCGCCGTTTTCTTTAGTGCCAGTACGTACTTTGTGCATTTCCTAGCACTCGGCTTCAGTTCCTTTCCATTGCAGACCCATCTTCGAAAGACGCTGTCTCCTGCGACGGCGAGTATGGTGGCAGGCCTGATTCCGATCGCTGCATGTGCCACTTACTTTTTGCTTCGTTTTGCGGAAAGCAAAGGTTGGACCAAGTATCCGCAACGAACGCAATTCGTGGCGGCTGTGGGAGTTGCCATCATGCAATGCGTACTCGGGTTTCGGCTCCAGGGACTTGCAGAAGGGCATTCGTTTTTCGGACCAGCGATTGATATTGCGCTTTGTTTGCTATTGCTCGGTTGTTTGCAGTCGAGCGTGATGACATTGCTGAATCACATCAGCATCGCGACCATGGGTTCGCTCGCGTATACCGTTCGAGCCTCCGGTTCTGCTGGTTACATGGTGGCGTTGATGATCATGGGGGCCATTGGGGGTGATTGGTTCAACATTGAAAAACAGCACCTCTTTGTTGGTTCCTGCATCAGTGTTTTGCATTGCCTTTTGGCGTTGGGCTCCTGCTTTTTCGTCCCTGAGCACCCCGAAGTACCAGCCCTTCCAAAACAGAACGCCCCCAAGACACCCAGCACCACCTCGCAGAAGTTGGAGTGGATGGGGCTCCTCGCTCTCGTTTGGTTAGTGGCAGTCTGCGAGATGTCGTATGGATTGTATTCGCACGAATTTCTTACGAACACGTATGGCGAGTTCGGCTACTTTATATTTGCTACTGCCGTGGGAGTAGAGATAGCGATACTACTCGTGATTCCCATTTTTCCTCAACTGAAGAAGCGATTGCTGTTTGTCGGACCGCTCGGTTGGACGATCCTATTCATCGGTTGCATCGCTTCAATGTTTGGAATGCCAGCGTTAGGTTTTTGCGGAATCGCATTGGCGCTCAATTGTCCGTTTCAGATTTCTGCAAACGAGCATGCCCATCGAATGAACCCTTCGGTCATGGGAATAGCATCGATGACCCTCGCTCAATCGCTCGGGTATGTGACCGCGGCGATTCTTTCCTCCGTTTGTTCGCGAATCACGATCCTAGAGCAACTCTTACCGACCATGCCCGCAACCTTGTGGATCCTGGTGTTACCGCTCGCGACGTTATCGCTGGTGCTCTCCGTTCGAAAACTCGCCCGCGAGAACGCGTCTCTCGATATCGACGATCTTGGCCAATCGAGCGGCATGGCGGGGAGCGGGGGTATACCGAGCATTGAGAAAAGCCCGAGTGATTTCGAAGGCGACTTCAGGACCAATCACACGAGCCCCGATGCAGAGGACGTTCATATCGTCGTGCTCGACCCCTTGGCGAGCCGAGTAAGTGTCGTGACACAAGCTAGCACGAATGCCAGGGAATTTGTTAGCAGCCACGCTGACGCCCACACCCGAACCGCAGACGAGGATGCCTCGATCGATTTCACCCGCCAGGATTCTGGTCGCGATCGCCTCAGCAAAGTCCGGGAAATCGCATGAATCCGCGGAGTGTGTGCCGCAGTCGATGACCGAGACCTTTAGTCCTTCGAGCAATTTACGGACATCGTTCTTCATCGAAAAGCCAGCGTGATCTCCGGCGATGGCATAACGAATGGATGACGGCTGACTCATAACGATAAACCTTGGTGTTGCTTAGAAAAAGAAAGGCTGATACACTCTTGCCCTTCGCGTTTGCTGACATTAGTGGGATTGCGCGTGCAATTCCGTCAGAAAACTGCTCCACTTACCCGCTACGCCGAATCTCAGTTCAGAACTTTATCGACAAGAAGGAATCCCGTAAATCGAAGTTTAGGCGGTTACCCTTGTTTCTGATGTTTCTGGTCAGGTTTGCAAGCGATCCATCAGGACCCTATTTCGTATGGTTAACCGCACTCTAATCCGCTCCCTTGAAGACGATCTCTTAGAGCAGGAATTGGATTCCCTCTTCGGCGATACCGCAGAAGAGTACATTCTTGAGCATCTTGAGGATGCAAACCGCCAGTTTGATGTCAATCAAATCATCGAAGGCAAGATCGTAGAAATCAATGACGAGTTTGTTATCGTCGACGTTGGTTTCAAGAGTGAAGGTGCTATCCATAAGAACGAATGGGAAGAAGGCGAACCACCACCGGCTGTCGGTGACATGGTCAAAGTGTTGATCGAAGAAGTCGAAGATCAACACACCGCGCCTGAAGATTCTCGTTCGATGATCAGCCTCAGCAAGAAGAAGGCAGAAAAGATCATCCAGTGGGAAAAGATGATGTCTTCCGTTCAGGAAGGCCAAGTTGTTACCGGTACCGTTGTTCGCAAGATCAAGGGTGGTTTGCTGGTCGACATTGGCGTCAACGTCTTTTTGCCTGCTAGCCAAGTGGACATTCGTCGGCCTAACGATATCGGCGATTACATCGGCCGAGTTGTTCAGTGCGAAGTCCTCAAAATTGACGAAACACGTCGCAACATCGTTGTCAGCCGTCGGTCGCTCATCGAAAAGCAACGCGAGGAAGATCGCGAACACCTCATGGCCGAATTGGAAGTGGGCCAAGTGCGCAAGGGTATTGTCAAAAATATCGCGGACTTCGGTGCATTCGTCGATTTGGGAGGCATCGATGGTTTGCTTCACATCACCGATATGAGTTGGGAACGCATTGGCCATCCAACAGAAATGGTTGCTATCGATCAAGAAATCGAAGTCAAGATTTTGCAGATCGATCGCGAAAAGCAGAAGATCGCCTTGGGTCTCAAGCAAAAGCTCAACAACCCATGGACCAACATCGCCGAGAAGTATCCAGTCGGCTCGACGATCCCTGGCGAAGTTGTCAACGTAATGAGCTATGGTGCGTTCGTGAAGCTCGAACCAGGCATCGAAGGTCTGGTGCACATCAGCGAAATGTCATGGACACGCCGCATCAACCATCCAAGCGAAATGGTACAAATCGGCGACAAGATCGACGTCAAGATCTTGGGCGTCGACGCTCAAGGACAACAGCTGTCTCTCGGTATCAAGCAAACACAATCCAATCCTTGGGATGTTGTGCTTGAAAAATACCCAGAGAACGCAGAAGTGTCTGGCAAGGTTCGGAACCTTACCAACTACGGTGCGTTCATCGAACTCGAAGAGGGAATCGATGGCTTGCTCCACGTTTCCGATATGTCTTGGACTCGCAAGATCAGTCATCCAAGCGAAGTGTTGACCAAGGGTCAAGTCGTCAAGTGCCGCGTATTGAGCGTGGACCAAACTCGACGTCGTATCGCTCTCGGACTCAAACAATTGGATGACGATCCATGGAACACCACTATTCCAGCCAAGTACCAACCAGGTCAACTGGTACGTGGTACAGTTACGAAGATCACCAACTTTGGTGTATTCGTCGGTCTGGAAGATTCGCTCGAAGGATTGCTCCACATCTCTGAGCTTTCCGATGACAAAGTCGAGAACCCAGAAGACGTGGTCAAGGTTGGCGACGAGATCGAAGTCAAGGTCTTGCGAGTCGATAGCGACGAACGCAAGATTGGGCTTTCGCGTAAGCGGGTCGATTGGTCCGAAGAGCAAATGCGAGCTGAAGAAGAAAAAGAAGCTCAGCAAGCTGCTGCTTCCGTCAAGGCCGAGAAGCCAGCGATGGAACTCAAGGGTGGTCTCGGAAGCGAAGGTCCATTGATCGGCCCAGCAACCTAAAGAGCTTTTTTGTTCATGCGGATTTTCAAGTAACGCAGGCTTTCGGCCTGCGTTACTTTTTTATGAACCTCAGATTTATAATCGCCCACACGCAGTGCGATTCGCTACACGTAGCTGAAGCGTCGATTTAGAGAGCATTCTTGATCTTTCCTGATCTCCACAAACGATACCCATAAGCGGAACTTGGTGTGGCGAGTCGCTCAAACCGCAGGAGTACGGTGATTTCTTGCATCAATCGGTACAAAGTATGCCAGATAGCCTAGCAAATGTTCTCGTTGGAATCCACCATTATGGATTTATGGTCTGATACCACTTTCAACGCAGTACTTGGCTTTGTGCTGGGCTTCGGGTGGGAGCAGTATGTGACAACGGGAATCGAGAAATGCTGGGTAATCGCTTCCACGATTCTGCTGTCATCTGTTAGCGTTCACGATTACGTTGTCGATTCGATCATTTGGCGACGATCTGCTGGGCGATAGCCGGTCAATAATTTCAGTCGCCGCTTTGCTCTCGCACTTGCAGTTCAAGCTTCCACATAGCATCGCTACGCGTGCTCTTGCACGATAGCTCCAATACTCCGAGCTCTGTGACCTTGCTATGAAACCGGACAGGGATAAGACCGTTGGATTCCGAAGCTGGTAACTCGGTCTCCATGGGTGAGGTTTCTGAGAGTTCATCTTCATCCCACGAACGAAGAAGAACTCCCGGCTGGTCCTGTGTTCGCATCGTGCTAGAAAAGAATCGAAACCGCGCAGGTTTTCCTGTTCGGATCCCAACTTCTTTGCTTTGGACAGCGCATTCGGTTCCTTCCTCCATCCCGTGTGGCACCACGCAGAGCGCATGAAGTGGCCGCGGAATACCGGGTATGGCCGGTCCTGAAGATTCGATTCCAACGTAGTAGCTTCGAGCGGTTCCGCCCCGAATGCGGATACCACCGTGATGTTTCGCCCATACGTAATAACTGGCACCGCAGGCCACCGATTGATCCAGATCCTCGACGCCACCGAGGACTTGAGGTGATGACGCACCGCCGGTCACTCCCCAGTCGGTAATCGTCTGGATTAGTCGTGTTCTAAAGGAGTCGGCGTTGAAAACACCTCCATTGAACAAAAGGTGGGTGACACATTGTTGTGTCGATTCACTTAAATGATCTGCCAAGAAGGCTGCAATATGCCGAGTGATCGCCGAGTCTGTTTCAAACGGCAGTCCCATTTCTTGAAACCCCAGCTCCGATTCTGCTATTGGCCGGTCCTCTCTACCAACGCGTGGGAAAAAACCATCGACGAGCGTAGACTCAACAATCGATCGTTCCAAACTGATCGAAACCGTGCCACCAATGAGCTTGCTTCCGCGTCCCAGGACTGTTAGCGGGTAGCTCGATGGAGAGGTCGGTTTGAGCAGCGCTTCTTTTGCAAGCCGACAGGAGTGCCAAAGCGAAGTCGATTGCCACGCGTTCAGCTTCGTTCCCTGAGCATGGAACAATTGCGATGCAACGTGGGCCAAGGTCAAATCCATGTTGTCGCCACCGACCAACAAGTGTTTGCCAACAGCCAAGCGACGGAGTTGAAGCTCGCCTGCTTCCTCAATTACCTCGACTAAGGTGAGATCTGTTGTACCGCCTCCGACATCGCATACGAGGAGTGAGTCGTTCTTTTTCAAGTGTGAACGCCATTGATCCCCTTGAGAATGAATCCAATTGTAGAGGGCCGCTTGCGGTTCTTCGAGGAAAAGAAAATCGTCAGGAAAGCCTGCTTCGATGGCCGCCACTCGAGTCAACTCACGCGCATCCAAATCAAACGAAGCAGGTACGGTAAGGACGACTTTCTGAGATGCAAACGGAGAATCTGGGAACTGCAAATGCCATGCGTCGATCAGATGCATCAAATACGCTGTTGTCGCTTGAACGGGGGAGATCTTGGCTTCAGGTTCTTCGGATTCCCATGGCAACACTGGAGACTGCCGATCCACATCTTGATGGCAAAGCCAGCTCTTCGCGGCAGCAATGACACGCTCCGGTTGTTCGCTAGCGATGCGACGCGCATATTCCCCGCACACACCGAAAGATGATCGAATACCAGAGACTTGCAATGCAGCATCGCTGGTGTCGGTTCGCCAAAGAAAGGACGGTAGCGAGAGTCGTCTCTCGACCGTTCCTGGCGCGACCAGTTGCGGGATAGGAAGAACCGCGACCATCGCGTTCGACTCCTCCATTGGAGCAAACGCCAAGACCGAATTGGTGGTCCCTAAATCAATTCCAATACAATATTCTACAGACATTAAGTTTTCGATTTTCGAAGCGATGACAATCAAGCGAACGTGTAATCTCGATCGACGTGGGGCGGCAACAATGTTCGTGCCCAAGGCTCCGAATTATCGCGACATCGCCAGTGTCAGCAACTCCAACGCTGCGTGCTCATTTTCCCCAGCTGTTTTCTCGATCACGATTCGGTGCCGGCTAAGTTCTGTTGCAATCTCGTCCGAGGAAATCATGTGTTTTCGGCTGGCGAGTACGGAAAGCTCCAAAATGCTGTGCTTGGCACGATTCCAGCCCCAAAATGGCCTCAGCGTATCCTGCTGGCTAATGTTGCATTTCACCATTGCTCGGGCGTCCGACAAGTTCCATTCGCCAGTCTTTAGACCAAAGTAGCGGTGCGAGTTCTTAAGAATCCAGCCACATTCTGGGACATAGTAACTCGATCGACTTGCATTGATTTGGGTACGCCATCGAGCTATCCACTCCGCCGCCCACGCCCCATAAAAGTGCTCGGTAATCCCCAAAACACTTGTCGCCATCAACAGAGAGTCATCGCTCACATGAAAAACGCCAGTCCCAGTCCGATGCAAGTTCTGAAATGTTTTCGAAGTCTTAAAGGGCTTCAATGTCCAATCGGTGAGTTCGTTGTTGACGTGTGGACCGATCGGAGCAACATGCATTGTGCCATCGGTATTTTCTGTGGTTATAATGCCTTCGATAATCATTGTGGTATTGTAACGAGCCAATGGTGGACGTAGCAGGCCTACTCGAAACAGGAGCGGATGAAACTCTGAACAGCTTGACCTATACACGGTATGAAGTGCAGCGAGCTTCCCGAGAATCACTGAAGAAGATTCAATTGGAAAAATTGAATCG
>Ga0068877_10003070_pt1 | contig 13338 bp, 10 predicted proteins | sample NOAtaG_FD_66437 | JGI IMG/M metagenome (GOLD analysis project Ga0068877, IMG submission 66437) | Freshwater lake microbial communities from Lake Erie, under a cyanobacterial bloom - NOAA_Erie_Diel6S_1000h metaG | ecosystem: Environmental > Aquatic > Freshwater > Lake | place: USA: Ohio, Lake... | reverse complement strand
CTGCCGCGGCGGCCCGGGGACCTGCCCCGCCTCGTCGCCGACCCGGCGCGCATACGATCCGAGCTCGGCTGGACGCCGCGCTTCGCGTCGATCGACGAGATCGTCGCGACGGCCTGGCGCTGGCGCCGCGCCCATCCCGGCGGCTACGCCGAGCTGGCGCGCGCGCGCGGCTGAGCGCAGCGGCTCAGGCCCGGCTGGCGCCGCCCTCGTCGCGCAGGCTGCGACGCAGCACCTTGCCCATCGAGTTGCGCGGCAGCGCCGCGACGAAGCGGATCTCCTTCGGCGCCTTGTAGCGCGACAGCGACGCGCGGCAGGCCTCGACGAGGTCGGCCCCGGTCGCGTTCATGCCCGCGCGCAGCGCCACGAAGGCCGTCACCGCCTCGCCCCAGTAGGCATGCGGCAGGCCGACGACGGCGCATTCGCGCACGGCGGGATGGGCGAGCAGCACCTCCTCGACCTCGCGCGGGTAGACGTTCTCGCCGCCGGTGATGATCATGTCGTTCTTGCGGTCGACGAGGTAGAGGAACCCCTCCTCGTCCATGCGCGCCAGGTCGCCGGTCACGAACCAGTCGCCGCGCATCGCCTTCGCGGTCGCCTCGGGCAGGTTGAGGTAGCCGGAGAACATGTAGGGCGAGGTGCAGGCCAGCTCGCCGACCTCGCCGCGCGGCAGCTCCGCGCCGTCGTCGCCGAGGATCATGACCTGCGTGGCCGGCAGCGGCTGGCCCACGCACTGGATCTTGCGCAGCTGGTCGGCGGGGCGCAGCGCGGTGACGATCGACGTCTCCGTGCAGCCATAGCGTTCGTAGAGCCTGCCCTCGCCGAAGAAATCGATCACGCGCTCCTTCATGGACTGCGCGAGCGGCGCGGTGCCCGAGACGACCGCCTTGAGCGACGACACGTCGTAGCGCCGCGCCGCCTCGCCCATCGCGAAGAGCGCCGCGAAATGCGTAGGCACCATGTAGGTGTTGGTCGCGCGGATGGACTGGATCGTGTCCATCATCCGCTCGATGTCGAAGCGCGGCAGCAGCTCGACGAAGCCGCCGAAATGCAGCGGCGTCAGCGTCATCAGGAAGCCCGCGCCGTGGAAGAGAGGCGTCAGCGTGATGGCGCGGTCGTCGGGCCCGTAGCAGCCATGGTCGGCGCCGATCGCGTAGGCGGAGAGCACGCGCCCGCGATGCGAGAGCATCACGCCCTTCCCCCGGCCGGTCGAGCCGGAGGTGTAGGGGATCGAGAAGATGTCGCTCTCCTGCGTCGGCACCGGGCAGGTGGCGTCCGAGGCACGCGCGAGCGCGTCCTCGTAGGCCTCCGACAGCACGATCACGTGCGCGACGCCCGCGGGCAGCGCGGCGCGCGCCTTCGCCTCGAGCGAGGGATCGACGAAGATCGCCCGGGCGCCCGTGTCCTCGCACGTGAAGCGGATCTCGGCCTCGGACGCGGCCGGGCCGATCGTCGCGCAGGCGACGCCCGCGAGCGACGCGCCGCAGACGATCTCGATGTACTCGACGCGGTTGGGCAGCAGGACGACGACGCGCTCGCCATGCGCGAGGCCGAGCCCGGCATGGACGAGGTTGGCGACGCGCCTGATCCGCTCCGCCAGGCGCGCATAGGTCAGCCCGCGACCGCTCTCGCGGATGGCGAGGCGGTCGGGCGTGCGCCGCGCGGCGGACAGGATCCCGTCGGAGATCGTGATCCCGCGCGAATTGCCCGGCCGGCGCGTCGGGAGGTCGCCGGGGATCATGGCGCCAGGAAGCGCGCGATCGCCGCGGCGCGCTCGGCGGCCGAGCCGACCCGCTCGACGACCGCGTGGGCCATCGCGGCGGCGGCGGCGTCGAGACAGGGCGCGTGGATGTCGTCCGGCGCGGCGAGCAGCAGCGTGGGCCGGTCGGGCAGCTCCGCCATGCGCTCGCGCAGCTCGTAGGACATGACGGCCTGCCAGGTCGGCGCGTAGCCGCGGGGGTGCTTGAGCATCTCCCGCGCGCGCAGCGTCAGCGACGCGGGATCGATGCGCGGCTCGGTCCTGCGCGCGTTCTCGCGACGACGGTCGTGCCAGGGCTGCCAGAGCTCCTGGTCGCGCAGGTGGTGCCAGGCGCGCAGCAGGTGCGTGCCGTCCATCTCCGGCGCCGCCGATGGCGCGGGCACCGCGAGGAGCGCGGCCCGCGCGACGGGGTCGAGCGCGGGCGGTCCGTCGAAGGCGACGCGCCGGAACCGCGCCGGCGCGCGGCGCAGCAGTTCCACCGCCAGCGCGGCGGAGCCGCCGCAGGCCAGCAGGTCGAAGACCGGCGCGTCATGCGCGCCGAGCGCGCCGAGCAGCGCCGAGCAGTATCCGTCCCACGGCCGCTCCGCGCCGCCCGGGGCCGGGCGCGACTGGCCATGGCCCGGCAGGTCGAAGCCCAGCACGAGGCGGTCGCGCGCGAGCTCGAGCATCAGGTCGGCGACGAGAGCCGTGGATCCCGGGAGCGGATGCAGGCAGAGCAGCGGCGGCTCGCCGATGCGCGCGGCCCCGCCGCTGCGCATGAAGAGCGCGCCCTGCGGACCGTTTGCGTAGTCCGTGGCCAGCCGCCCAGCGATCGGCGCGCAGGCCGGGGCCGGCGGCGGCACGTCGCCGAGGTGGCGGGACAGCAGGTCGCGCTCGCGCACCGTCGCGGCGACCGGGTCACGCGGCGTCTCCTCGAGCCAGGCGCCCGTCCCTTCGTAGGCAGGCTTCGTGCGGTAGAGGCTGTCGCCCGGCCGCACCGCGAAGCAGACCGGCACCTTGAGGTCGGCGAGGACGCCGAGCCCGCGGCCGCGGAACGCCGCCGCGTAGCCGATGCGGTACTCGTCGCCCGCATCGAGCAGGTCGATGACTCCCTGGTGCAGGAAACCGGCGTCGGGCACGTCCGTGTCCGCGCGATGCGCGAGGTCGTGGTCGTGCCACGGCCAGAAGACGTGCTGCTCGCGGTAGCGGTACCAGAGCCAGAGCAGGTGGCTGCCGTCCCATTTCGGCACCAGCGGCTCGAGGTAGCGCTTGAGCCGGTCCTGCGCCTGCGCGCCCGAATAGGCGGGATAGCCGTCCGCGAGGGCCATGGCGCAGCGGTCGGGATGGCGCGCCGCGAACTCGACCGCGATCGCCGCACCGGTGTGGTTGCCGTAGACCGCGGCGCGCCCGATGCCGAGCGCGGCCAGCGTCTCGGCCATGGCATCGGCGAAGTCGGCGATCTCCGGCTGGGCGATGTCGAGGCGATCCGAAAGCCCGAAGCCCGGCGTGTCGAAGGCGAGCGCGGTGAAGCGCGTCGCGAAGACCTCCTGCTGCATGCGCATGCGCGCCGCCGAGCAGGGCGAGGGATGGAAGAGGCAGACCGCCGGGCCCGACCCCGCGCGCGTGTAGTGGACGCGGCGCTTGCCGACGGTGACGAAATGGCTTGTGACGCGCGTGCTCATGCCGGTCCTCTTCCCTCCCCTGCCGCCCCGAGGCCGAGCACGCCGGGATTCATCCGGCCGCCCGGGTCGAGCGCGAGCTTGATGCGATGCGCCAGCGCGGCGGCGGCCGGATCAAGCGCCTCCGCGTAGCGATAGAAGCGCCCGAGCTGCGCGTGGACCGCGCCATGCGCGTCGAGCGCGTCGCGCATGGCCTCGCGCAGGCGCCGCGCGAGCGCGCGCCCCGCCGGGTTCGCGGCGAAGGCGCCGAAGCGCGCGCGGTTGCGCTCGGACAGGTACGAAAGATGGATCGGCGCGAGCGCGTCGGGCCAGTAGAACATCGGCTCGATCGTGACATGCGGCCCGGTCGAGGCGACGAGCCAGTTCACGGCCATGCCCGCGTCGTCGAGCGCCGCGCGCTCGGCCTCGGCGATGGCCTCGAGCGCGGCCAGCGCCGCGGCGGCGCGCGACAGCGGCAGGATGCCGTGCACCGGCACCCAGCGCTCGCCCTGCGGCCCGACCATGCCGCGGATCGAGAAGGGTCGCGCGCGCAGCGTGCGCGGGACGACGGCATCGACTTCCCGGCCCGCCGCGCAGAAGCCGCGCACGGCGTCGATGCGCTCCGCCGCGGCGCGCTCGCTCTCCGCCTCGGCCGTCACGTGCATGGACCAGGGCGCGTCGTCGCCGGCGCCGAGCCCGGCCTTGGCGAGGCGCGCCGCGTCGCGCAGCGCCTGGAGCGGCGAGGCGGCGGCGGCGACCACGGCACCGAGCGTGCGCGCGGCCTCGCCGGCGTCGAGGTTGCGCGCGCCCTCCGACCTCAGCCGGTCGAGCGCGAAGGCGCGCGTCGCGGCGCCGGCGCGCATCGTCGCGACCATCGCCGCCGCGAGGTCGCCGCCGCGCTCGAAGGCGAAGGACGCGAAGGCGGCGGGCCGCTCCGGCGCGAGGCGCAGGGCGAGTTCGGTCTTGATCCCGAAGGCGCCGCAATCGCCGAGGAACAGGCCGGTCAGGTCGGGCCCGTGATGGCGCCAGAATCCCTCGCCGCCCGGCTGCGCGAGCGCGCCGGTGCGCGCGAGGCCGCCATCCGCCAGCACCGCCTCGACGCCGATGAAGCCATCCATCGGCCCGGGCAGGTTCTGCGACGCGGCGCCGCCGATGGTCGAGTGGCTGCCGCTGATCGGCGCGGCGACGGCGGCGCGCAGTCCATGGCTCGACGCGGCCTCGGCCAGCGCCTCCCAGGTCGCGCCCGCGCCGACGCGCGCGCGCAGGTCCGCGGCATCGATCGAGACATGGTCGAGCCGCCGGATGTCCATCACCGCGACGCGCGGCGCATGCGGCACCGCTCCGCCGGTATAGGAGAGGCCGGCGCCGCGCGGCACCACCGCGTAGCCCGCGCCCGCGAGCAGGCGCATGGCCTGCATCGCCTCGCCCGCCGAGCCCGGGCGCAGCACGAGCGCGGGCGCCACCGCGCCGGGCCACTCGAAGAGGTCCGAGCCGGCCAGCGCAAGCCCGGCCTCGTCCGTCGACACGTGCGCGGCGCCGATCGCGGCCGCGAGCGCGTCGCGCAGCGCCGCGCTCATCCCGGCAGCTTGAACAGCCGCAGCGCGTTGTCGCGCAGGATCTTGCGCAGCGGCACGGGGCGGAACGCCAGCGCCTCCACCTCCTGCATCGCGCGCTCCGGCTCGATGACGGAGAAGTCGGTGCCGAAGAGGAACTTGTCCTGCCCGAAGGTGTTGGCGAAGTGCACGACGCTCGCGGGCCAGTGCTTGGGCGCGTAGGCGTCGCCGGCCATGAACACGTTCGGGTGCTTGAAGGCGACGGCGACCATCTCGTCGTGCCAGGGCCAGCCGAGATGGATGCCGATGATGTTCAGCTCCGGGAAGTCGAGCGCGACGCGGTCGAGCGCGATCGGCCGCCCGACGGACGGCAGCCGCCGGTCCTTCGAGTAGAGGAGGCAATGCCCGACCTGCAGCATGATCGGGATGCCCAGCTCCGCGCAGCGCGCGTAGTAGGGATAGAAGATCGCGGCGTCGGGCGCGGCCTCGAACCAGTGCGGGTAGAGATGCGCGCCGACGAAGCCGTATTCCTTCACCGCGCGGTCGAGCTCCCTGAGGCCCGCGATGCCGCGCGTCGGATCGATGCCGGCGAGGCCGGAGAAGCGCCCGGGATGGGCGGCGCAGATGTCGCGCACCCATTCATAGGGTATCTCGGTGGAGCCGCGGATCCGCCTGTCGCCGCAGCGCGCGGCGACGAGCAGCGTGCGCTCGATGCCCGCGCGGTCCTTCTTCGCGAGGTAGTCCGCGATCGTGACGCCGCGGCGCTGGCCCGGGTCGTAGCCGACCTTGTCGCGGAACCCGTCGTCGACCGGGATCCTGCCCTCGGCATAGGCCTCCGGCGTGTGGACGTTCGCGACGATGTCGATCGCGCCGAAGCCGAGGCGGGTGCGAGAAGCGTCGAAGTCATGTTGCGCCACGTCTGGTGCCTCCGGGCGAGTCGATGCGAGGAGCGATCAAGGCGGAAGCAGCCCGCCATGGCAAGGCCCAAACCCCCTTCCCCGCCGCGCCGATCTGGACGACCCTCCGCGCCTGAAATCCGCGAGGACCCGCACGTGCCGATCCAGATCCCCACCGAGGACGACCACCGCGACCTGCGCGACGCCGTGCGCGCGCTCTGCGCCCGCTTCGACGGCGCGTACTGGCGGCGCGTCGACGAGGCGCGCGGCTACCCGGACGAGTTCGTCGCCGCGCTGACGGGCGCAGGCTGGCTCGCGGCGCTCGTGCCCGAGGAATATGGCGGCGCGGGGCTCGGGCTGACCGAGGCCTCGATCGTCATGGAGGAGATCAACCGCTCGGGAGGCAACTCGGGTGCGGTCCACGGCCAGATGTACAACATGTCGACGCTGCTGCGCGCCGGGTCGCCGGAGCAGAAGGCGCGCTACCTGCCGCGCATCGCGGCGGGCGAGCTGCGCCTGCAGTCTATGGCGGTCACCGAGCCGGGCACGGGCACCGACACGACGAAGCTGCGCACGACCGCCACGCGCCGCGGCGATCGCTGGGTGCTGAACGGCCAGAAGGTCTGGACCTCGCGCCTGCAGCACTCCGACCTGATGATCGTGCTGGCGCGCACGACGCCGGTCGAGCAGGTGCGCAGGAAGTCCGAGGGGCTCTCCGTCTTCCTCGTCGACGTGCGCGAGGCGCTCGCCGGCGGCATGACCGTGCGCCCGATCCGCAACATGGTGAACCACGAGACCAACGAGGTCTTCCTCGACGGCGTCGAGGTCCCGGCCGACGCGCTGGTCGGCGAGCAGGACCGGGGCTTCCGGATCATCCTCGAGGGGCTGAACGCGGAGCGCGTGCTGATCGCGGCGGAATGCGTCGGCGACGCCTACTGGTTCGTCGACCGCGCCCGCGCCTATGCCGGCGAGCGCGTGGTCTTCGACCGGCCGATCGGCCAGAACCAGGGCATCCAGTTCCCGATCGCGCGTGCCTACGTCAACGCGCGCGCCGCCGACGCGATGCGCTACCAGGCGGCCGCGCTGCACGACGCGGGCCGGCCCTACGGCGCGGAGGCGAACATGGCGAAGCTGCTCTGCGCCGACGCCTCGTGGGAGGCGGCGAACGCCTGCCTGCAGACCCATGGCGGCTTCGGCTTCGCCGCCGAGTACGACATCGAGCGCAAGTTCAGGGAGACCCGGCTCTACCAGGTCGCCCCGATCTCCACGAACCTCATCCTCGCCTATGTCGGCGAGCACGTGCTCGGCATGCCGCGCTCCTACTGAGCGCGGCCGCCATCCTCAGATCCCCAGCGCCTTCGCCGGGTCCTCGAAGCCCTCGCCCAGCGCCGCGGCGACCGCCGCGTGCGTGATGCGGCCGGCATGGACGTTGAGGCCGTTGCGCAGGTGCGGGTCCTCGGCGAGCGCGCGCCGCGCGCCCTTGTCCGCGAGCGCAAGCACGTAGGGCAGCGTGGCGTTGTTGAGCGCGACCGCGGAGGTGCGCGGCACGCCGCCGGGCATGTTCGTCACGCAATAGTGGATGACGTCGTCGACGACGTAGGTCGGCTCGTCATGCGTGGTCGGGCGCGAGGTCTCGAAGCAGCCGCCCTGGTCGATGGCGACGTCGACGACGACCGAGCCCGGCTTCATCCGGCGGATGAGGTCGGCGCCGACGAGCTTGGGCGCGGCGGCGCCGGGGATCAGCACGCCGCCGACCACGAGGTCCGCGGCGGCGACATGCTGCTCGACCGCGTCGCGGGTCGAGAACACCGTGTTGAGGGGCCGGTCGAACTGCGTCCAGAGCCTGCGCAGGACGTCGACGCTGCGGTCGAGGACCCAGACGTCGGCGCCCATGCCGAGCGCGATGTGGATCGCATGCGTGCCGACGACGCCGCCGCCCAGCACGACGACCTTCGCGGGGTCGACGCCGGGCACGCCGCCGAGCAGCATGCCGAGGCCGCCATGCGCCTTCTCGAGGAAGTAGGCGCCGACCTGGATCGACATCCGTCCCGCCACCTCGGACATCGGCGCGAGCAGAGGCAGCCCGCCATGCGGCGAGGTCACGGTCTCGTAGGCGATGCAGGTCGCGCCGCTGCGCATGAGGTCATGCGCCTGCGCCGGGTCCGGCGCGAGGTGCAGGTAGGTGAACAGCACCTGCCCGCGCCGCAGCATCGCGCGCTCCGCGGCCAGCGGCTCCTTCACCTTCACGATCATCTCGGCCTCGCGGAACACCGCGGCGGCGTCGGCCGCGATGCGCGCGCCCGCCGCCTCGTAGTGCGCGTCGGTCATGCCGATGCCGGCGCCGGCGCCGCGCTCGACGACGACCTGGTGCCCGTGCGCGACGACCTCGCGGACATTCGTGGGGGTGAGGCCCACCCTGTACTCGCGGACCTTGATCTCCCGTGGCACGCCGATGAGCATTGGACCTCCCTGGGGCTGCAGGCCCCGATCCTATCCTTCCACCATGCGGGATCCACATGACCAAAGCGTTGCAGGGCGCCATCTACCCCGACCTCGAGGGCAAGGCCGTGCTGGTCACGGGCGGCGGCTCGGGCATAGGCGCCGCCATCGTGCGCGCCTTCGCCCGGCAGCGCGCCCTCGTGGGCTTCGTCGACCTCAAGCGGGCGGAGTCCGAGGCGCTCGCCGCGGAACTCCGCGCCGGCGGCGCGAGGGTCGCCTTCGCCGAGGCCGACATCACCGACACCGGCGCCCTGCGCGCGTCGATCGCGGCGCTGCGCGCGGAGCTCGGCGCCTTCGCGGTGCTGGTCAACAACGCTGCGCACGACGAGCGCCACCGGACCGAGGACGTGACCCCGGAATACTGGGACCAGCGCATCGCGGTGAACCTCAAGCACCAGTTCTTCGCGGCACAGGCCGTCCTGCCCGACATGAAGGCCGCCGGCGCCGGCTCGATCGTCAATTTCGGCTCAACCTCCTGGATGGCGGGCCAGGGGGGCATGGCGGCCTACACGGCGGCGAAGTCGGCGGTCCTCGGCCTGACACGGTCGCTGGCCCGCGACTACGGGCCGCACGGGATCCGCGTGAACGCCATCGCGCCGGGCTGGATCATGACCGAACGGCAGGTCGCGCTCTGGCTGACGCCGGAGGGCGAGGCCGAGCTGATGCGAAGGCAGTGCCTGAAGCGCAAGCTGGTCCCGGACGAGGTCGCGCGCTTCACCGTCTTCCTGGCTTCCGAGGAAGCCTCGGCCTGCACGGCCCAGCACTACGTGGTCGACGGCGGCTGGACCTGACGGCCAGTCGGGTCTGGCGGGTCCCGCGCGGCGGATCTATCCTGCCGGCATCGTGCGGCGGGGCCCTCCCGGCGCGCGCCTCATTCAGGCCCCGAGGGGAAGCGCCATGACCGTCAAGCCGAACTCGCTCGAAGAACTCTGGATGCCGTTCACGGCGAACAAGCACTTCAAGCAGGAGCCCCGGCTCTTCACCGAGGCGAAGGGCGTCTACCTCACCAACCATCGCGGCGAGACGCTGATCGACGGCTGCTCGGGCCTCTACTGCATCCCGGCGGGCCATGGCCGGCGCGAGATCGCCGACGCGGTCCACAAGCAGATCCTCGAGCTCGACTACTCCCCGCCCTTCCAGTTCGGCCACCCGCTGCAGTTCGAGGTCGCGCGCCGCATCGCCGCGATGACGCCTGGCGACCTCGACTACGTGTTCTTCGCGAACTCGGGCTCCGAGGCCGTCGACAGCGCGATGAAGATGGCGCTGCAGTACCACCGCGCGAAGGGCCAGCCGCAGCGCGTGCGCTTCGTCTGCCGCGAGAAGGCCTATCACGGCGTCAACTTCGGCGGCACCTCGCTCTCGGGCATGGTCCGCAACCGCGAGACCTTCGGCCCGCTGCTCGCCGGCGTCAGCCACATGCGCCACACCCGCCCGCCCGAGCACAAGTTCGTCATGGGCCAGGCGGAGACCGGCGCCGACCTCGCCGACGACCTGCAGCGCCATGTCGAGCTCTATGGCGGCGACACGATCGCGGCGGTCTTCATCGAGCCGATCGCGGGCTCGATCGGCATCCTGCCGCCGCCGAAGGGCTACCTGCAGCGCATCCGCCAGATCTGCGACCAGCACGGCATCCTGATGATCTACGACGAGGTCATCACCGGCTTCGGGCGCCTCGGCGAGAACTTCGCCTGCCAGGCCTTCGGCGTGAACCCGGACATCATGACCCTCGCCAAGGCGATCACCAACGGCGTGGTGCCGATGGGCGCGGTCGTCGCCAACGAGAAGGTGTACAAGGCCGTGACCGAGGCCGGGCCGGCCAAGGGCATCGAGTTCTTCCACGGCTACACCTGGTCGGGGAACCCGGTCGCCTGCGCGGCCTCGCTCGCCGCGCTCGACATCTACGAGAGGGAAGGCCTGTTCGAGCGCGCGAAGAAGCTCTCGGCCTACTTCCTCGAGCAGATCGCGAGCTTCCGCGAGTTCGGCATCGTCACCGACACGCGCGGCATCGGCCTGCTCGGCGCGATCGACTTCGAGCCGGTCGACGGCAAGCCGGGCGTGCGCGGCTACGAGATGCTGCAGGACCTCTTCAACAACGGCCTGCTCGCGCGCCTCACCTACGACACGCTCATCCTCGCGCCGCAGTTCATCGCCGAGGAGAAGCACATCGACGAGATGTGCGACAAGGCGCGCGCCGCGGTGCGCCGGTCGATGAACCGGCCGCAGCTGCGCGCGGTCGGCTGACGCGGGCACGCGGGGGCCGGCTGCAAGGGCCGGCCCCCGGCTCGCGCGAATCGCCATGGCCTATCCAAGGTCAGTCCGGATCTGCGACGTCGGCACACGCGACGGCTTCCAGATCGAGCACGACTTCATCCCTACGCGCGACAAGATCGCGATCATCGACGCCATCGTCGCCGCGGGCGTGCGCAAGCTCGAGGTGACGTCCTTCGTCAGCCCGCGCGCCGTGCCGCAGATGGCCGACGCCGCGGAGGTGCTCGCCGGCATCGACAAGGGCCCCGGCGCGGAGTTCGTCGCCCTCGTGCCCAACCTGCGCGGCGCGGAGAACGCGGCCAGGGCCGGCGCGCGCAGCATCCTGCTCTTCGTCTCCGCCTCCGAGACACACAACTCGACCAACGTGAACCGGCCGATCGCGGCGTCGCTCGACGGCTTCCGCGAGGTGATGGCGCTGGCCGCGCGCCACGGCATGGCCGTGCACGGCGCGATCTCGACTTCGTTCGGCTGCCCGTTCGAGGGTGACGTGCCGGCGAGCCAGGTCGCCGCGATCGCGCGGCAGATGCGCGAGATGGGCATCCGCCACGTCGCGCTCGGCGACACGACGGGCATGGCGACGCCGCCGCTCGTGCGCGCCGCCGTCGTGGCCGTGCGCGAGGCCTGCCCCGACCTCGCGATCGCGCTGCATTTCCACAACACGCGCGCGCTCGGCCTCGTCAACGTCGTCGCCGGCCTCGAGCTCGGGATCACCGAGTTCGAGGGCAGCATCGGCGGGCTCGGCGGCTGCCCCTTCGCGCCGGGCGCCACCGGCAATGTGTGCACCGAGGACATGGTGAACCTGATGCACGAGCTGGGCATCGAGACCGGCATCGACCTCGAGGCGCTCTGCGCCGTGGCCCGCAGGGTCGAGGCGATGCTCGGCCGGCAGCTCCCCGGCCAGGTCATGAAGGCGGGCCCGCGGACCAGGCTCTCCGGCCTCGACTGCGCCGTCCGCGCCGTCGGCTGAAATCGCACGGCCGGCAGGCACCCTGCCGCGCGAAAGGGCGGAATCCGGCCCCGGATGCCCGCCGGGGCGCCACCGCCCCCGTTGAGGCCGGCCATCGGCTGCGTTAGCGTCGCACTGCAACCGCGGCCTTCGGCGCGGAAATGCCGGCGGCCATAACGCCTTGCACCAGGGAAGGTGACCATGTCGACCAGGAAGACTCGCACGTCGGCCGAGGAGACCGCGCTCGCCGCGCGGCGCTTCGGCCGCCGCCTCATGCTCAAGGGCAGCCTCTACGGCACGGCGCTGGCGCTCAGCCCCGCGATCGTCAGCGACGCGCTCTCGAGCTCCGGCACCCTCAGCCTCCTGAACTGGGACGACGAGCTCCCGGATCCCGTGATCCCGGACTTCGAGAAGAAGACCGGCATCAAGGTCACGATGACGCCGTTCTCGCAGAACGAGGAGCAGATCAACAAGCTGCAGGCGACGCGCGGCGCGGGCTTCGACCTCTGCCAGCCGACGCATGATCGCGCGCAGCAGTTCGAGGAGATCGACGTCCTGCAGCCCTTCGACGAGAAGCAGCTCGCCCTCGACGGGCTGCTGCCGTCGATGATCAAGACCTCGCAGACGAGCTGGACCTGGAAGGGCCGCCTCTACCACGTGCCGCATTGCTGGGGCACGGAGGCGATCAGCTGGCGCAACGACCTGACCAAGCTGTCCTACGCGAACCTCTCCTACGGCACGCTGTGGAACGACGAGTACCGCGGCAAGGTGCAGGGTCGCCCGCACTCGCTCCTGCTCGGCATCGGCCTCTGGATGGACGCCAACGGCAAGCTGCCGTCCAACCGGATGCTCGACGCCTACAAGGACGAGGCGACGATGAAGAGGATCTACGACGTGCTCCTGCGCGAGGCGATCGCGCGCAAGCCGTGGATCAAGCAGTTCTGGGATTCGGCCGACAACACGAAGTCCGGCTTCATGTCGAACGGCGTCGTCATCGGCCAGACCTGGGACGGCCCGCCGATCAGCCTGAAGAAGACCGGTGCACCGGTCACCTTCATGGCCCCGAAGGAAGGCGCCATCAGCTGGCTCGACGGCTGGTCGCTGACGAAGGCGGCGCGCAACGTCCCGCAGGCCTACGAGTTCCTCAAGTACTGCCACTCCGCCGAAGGCTCGGCGAAGGTGGCCGAGGGCTCGGGCTACAACCCGGTCGCCAAGGGCGCCGATGGCATGCTCTCCGAGAGGGCCCGCGGGATCTTCAAGGAAGCCTATCCGGAGGACGCGGTCGACCGCCTCTGGCCGCGCCCGGTCGAGCCGTCCTGGTTCGCCGAGCTGCGCACGCAGTACGCCGAGAAGTTCAAGGCGGCCTGACGTCCAGGGAGCCCCTTCCGCGCCCGCGCGGGAGGGGCTTCCCCCCAGACCCTTTCCAGCGTGACAGCATGAGCGCCGACGTCGAGCTCGACCGGGTGACGATCCGGTTCGGATCCTTCACGGCCGTGAAGGATGCGTCCCTGAAGATCGCCGGTGGCGAGTTCTTCAGCCTCCTTGGACCCTCGGGCTGCGGGAAGACCACCCTCCTGCGCACGATCTCCGGTTTCCTCGACCCATCCGAGGGCAGCGTGCGCATCGGTGGCGACGACATGCGCGGCATCGAGCCCAACCGGCGCCCGACCGCGCTCATCTTCCAGAACCTAGCCCTCTTCCCGCTGATGACCGTCGCCGACAACATCGGCTACGGGCTCAGGGTGCGCGGCGTGCCGCGCGCCCAGCGCATGGCGCGCGCCGC